>Ga0210394_10002548_pt1 | contig 24784 bp, 17 predicted proteins | sample IncBWC12MmetaG_FD_160121 | JGI IMG/M metagenome (GOLD analysis project Ga0210394, IMG submission 160121) | Forest soil microbial communities from Barre Woods Harvard Forest LTER site, Petersham, Massachusetts, United States - Inc-BW-C-12-M | ecosystem: Environmental > Terrestrial > Soil >... | reverse complement strand
AATGCCACTTTGTCCGGCCACCAATATCGCGCCCTCCGGTGCCGTAGCGTCAGCTTTTCCGCACGTTGCTGTCGATGCCAGCGGCAACGTGAATGTGGCATGGGAGCAACCAACCGCAGCGATAAGCAGTGGCAGCAACGTATTCAACGTATTCTTCGCCCGTTCGACGGACAAGGGCGTTACTTTTCCAACCGTGGCGCAGGTATCTGCGAGTCCGTCGGTTCTATGTTTCGAAAATGACCCTCCTCCTGCAGGCAACGGCGCGCTTCCGACCACCCCGGATATGTCGACCTGCGGAACGGTCCAGATCGGGGTAGACGCGAATTCCACGCCGGATGTAGTTTGGGTGAATCAGGCTACCGGAAGCGCTGTTGCGGATATCAATTTTGCAACGTACACCTCCCCAACCGCTGTGATTTCGCCTAACGCAGCTAGCCTTACGGGATCCAGCGCCACAGCGAACTTCACCATTACTGTGAACGGTTTTTCCGCGCCGATCACTTTCTCCTGCCTGGATGCCGACAAAAACGCTGCACTTCCAAGCTGGCTTGCCTGCAGCTTTACTCCACCAACTCTTAATCCTACCCAGGGCAACACGGATACCCTGACGATTACGCGCCAGGCGACGCCGACAAGTGGAATGTTCATCTCGGCGCCCTCGGCACACAACCTGCCTGTATTTGGCAGCTCGATGGCGTGGAGCATGACCCTCGCCACTCTTTCTCTTATGACGATGCTCATGTTGGCCATCGGCCGCCGACGAGATCTCGGTAGAGCGATTCTGATGCGTGGATTCCTCGTCATGACGTTGACTATAGTGCTGGCTGCCGGGTTGGTGTCCTGCGGCGGTGGCACATCAAAGAGCACAAGCGGCACCACAGGCGGCACAGGCGGTACAGGTGGAACCGGCGGGACTGGGGGCGGCAGCACGGTGACCATGCATGTTGCAATCCAGGCTCAATCGGGAGGTTCGACAACCACATTGAGCACGGTAACGATCACTGCACAATAGCCAGCCGCGAAGCCGAGAATCAGCCGAGCGACAGACGGTAGGGCGGGCCCTGAACGTGCCAGGGTCCGCCCCCTTTTTTGTTCTACCGACGCATCCCCGCTCATGACTCATGCTGGGCTATACTCCAGCTTGGAAATGCTGATCCGCATTATCCCCGCCTCGATAATCATCCTGACTGCCTTGTCTACCACTTTCGCAGAAGCGCCTCGCGGCATTCCCAGGGACTCGGCGAGAGAGCGCGCCACCCAAATCGCAAACGTCAGGTATCGCTTGGCATTTACGTTGCAGCCGCAAGCGGCCACAACTTCCGCTGAAGAAGAACTTCGCTTCAGCCTGAAGACGCTTGCTCCTGTGCTTCTCGATTTTCGCGATGGCCAGCTCCTGAGCGCATCCGTAAACGGTGCGGCGCTTACCCTGAAGAGCGAAAACGGGCATTTGGAGCTGCCGACGCAGAACTTGCGAGCAGGGGAGAATGCGATTCGCATTCGCTTTACCGTGCCAATCGCCGCCGCCGGAAAACCGCTTACGCGTTTCGAGGACCACGACGACAACAGCGAATACATTTACAGCTTGTTTGTCCCCATGGACGCCAGTATGGCTTTTCCATGCTTTGACCAACCGGATTTGAAAGGCCGCTTCTCTCTGGAACTGACCGCGCCGGATAGCTGGACCGTCATCTCAAACGACTCGGTCGAAAACGCGACGGTCATTGGCCCAGGGCAAAGGCACACTCGCTTCGTCGAAACACGCCCGATCAGCACGTACTTGTTTGCGTTCGCCGCCGGCCCATTTCGAAAGCTACCCGCTTCGCCGGGAATGCCCGATCTTTATGTGCGCAAATCCAAGTTCGATCGCGCGCAAACTGAGGCTCCCGAAGTGCAGCAGACCGCGGCCCGCGGCCTGCAGTACCTCTCTAACTTTTTCGCTCAGCAATTCCCATTTCCCAAGTACGACATGGTGCTCATCCCTGGGTTTCCCTACGGAGGAATGGAACACGCCGGCGCCACTTTCCTGCGGGAAGAGTCCGTCTTGTTTCGTACTGCGCCGACCCACAGCGATTTGCTGAACCGCGACCTTATCGTCCTGCATGAGCTTGCGCACCAATGGTTCGGCGACCTGGTGACAATGCGTTGGTTTGACGACCTCTGGTTGAAAGAAGGCTTCGCGGAATACATGGCCTATCAGACTCTAGCGGCACTGAAACCTCAGGAGAATGTCTGGACGCGCTTCTATCAATCCGTTAAGCCTAGCGCCTACGAGATCGATTCCACAAAAGGCACAACACCGATTTATCAGGAGATTCCGAACCTCGACGACGCAAAATCGGCCTACGGAGCCATCGTTTATTCGAAGGCGCCTGGCGTTTTGAAGCAACTCGCCTTCGTCTTGGGACCGGACAAGTTTCGTGAAGGCCTGCAGGTTTACCTGAAGGAGCATGCTTACGGGAACGCGGAATGGAATGACCTGGTGCGCGCGTTCGAACGCGTCTCAGGCCGGCCCCTTGGACATTGGGCCGAGATGTGGATTCGGCATCGCGGCATGCCGCAGGTGGACGTCTCATGGTCCTGTGAGGGAGATCACCTGACCAAGCTTTCGCTGTCGCAGCACGACGTCTTGGGCTCAGCAGATATCTGGCCGATGGCAACGCAGCTCGGCCTGAATTACGCCGATCGCGTGCCCGTGCTCATGCGCGTGGACCTCGACGGCAAATCGTTCCAAGTGGCCGATCTGAAGGGCGCACAATGCCCAAGCTTTATCTTTGCGAACGAGGGAGACTACGCCTATGGTCGCTTTCTTCTCGATTCGCGGAGCCGCGAAGCCACAACCCGCCAGCTTGGCGCGATACATGACCTCCTTCGGCGCGCCCTGCTGTGGGGTTCGTTATGGGATTCGGTGCGCAATTCCGAACTGGCGCCGCGTGAGTATCTCGCCCTGTCCCGTGAGCTTTTGCCCTCTGAAAGAGAGGAAACGCTCGCGCGCAGCTTGCTCTCGCATTCCGCGACGTCGCTGCACCGTTATGTGAGCCCGGCGACGCGCAGCGAATACGTCGCACAGTTCGAAACGCTCGCAGCCGATCGCATGTTGCATTCCCCTGATCTGGACATGCGCATTGTGTGGTTTCGAAGCCATACGGTCATAGCGGAAACGCCGGCGGGGCTCGCGCGACTAAAAGAAATCTTGAACGGCCGCCTCACCGTGCCCGGTGTGGAGCTACGTGCTCTGGATCGGTGGAACCTTGTGACCGCTCTGATTGCCCATGGCGATCCCGACGCTGAAGCGATCTTTGCTGCTGAAAAGCAACGCCACCCGAGCGGAGATGGGCAAAAATACGCGTATGTGGCAGAAGCGGCGAAACCTACGCTGGCCACCAAGCAGCGCTATTTCAAGGACTTCCTCGAAAATCCGGCCCGTCAGGAGGATTGGATCGAACAGAGTCTTTATGCTTTCAATTACTGGAACCAGTCGGATCTTACCGCACCGTATCTGAAACCCGCCCTGGAAGCTCTTCCGCAAATCAAGCGCGAGCGTAAAATCTTCTTTCTTGTGGATTGGCTAACCGCATTCATAGAAGGCCAGCAGTCGCCCGCGGCGCAGGCGAAAGTCTATGCTTATCTCGATTCAGGCCGGATCGATGAAGACCTTCGACTCAAGATTCTACAGGCAGTGGACGAACTCGATCGCACGGTGGCTATCCGTCGCAAATTTCCTCAATAGCGGCCCGTTTTGAAGCGACCCCAATCGGACGAGTAGACCCGCGGGGCTTTAGGGCGGGTATTTACCCTACGGCTTCTTAAAGCCGTGCTTAACCTGCTCAGGGTATCGAGTTCTGAGCCCCAAAGTCATACCTTCAGAGCGGCACATGCGCCCGCCCCCAAACCTCGTCTGGGAATCAGTATGAAAACCGGCTATGTCCTGCGTTTTGATGATCTTTGCCCAACCGCCAACTGGCGGATCTGGGATCGTGTGGAAGAGCTGCTGGACCAATTCGGCGTTAAACCCATCGTTTCAATAATCCCCGATAATCGCGATAAAGCGCTTCATCACGGCCGTCCCGGCGAGAATTTTTGGGACCGGGCGCAATCCTGGCAAAGGCGGGGATGGACGCTTGGCCTGCACGGATATCAACACTGCTATTTGACTAAGCAGGCCGGCATGTATGGCCGATCAGCTGTCAGCGAGTTTGCAGGACTCCCCTACGAGGTGCAGGAGATCAAGATACAAAATGCGATCAGGATATTTCGTGAGCACGGCCTAAAACCCGAGCTTTGGGTGGCACCCGCGCACTCCTTCGATGCAAATACGGTAGCGGTTTTGTTGAGAATGGGGGTGCAGATCATCAACGATGGCTACGCGCTCTACCCTTACGTGGATGACCAGGGCATGGTTTGGATTCCCCAACAGGTGGGGCGATTTCGGAACCTACCCATCGGAATTTGGACCGTATGTTTTCACTTTAATCGCTGGAAAGACGATGACCTGAAACAATTTCGCGACGATTTAGAGCGATTCAGATCGCAGATTCTTTCTGTAAACGATGTTCTTCCGTTTTGTAAGGGCCGCCGGACTTGGGTGCATGCTGGCGCAGCTCGCCTGTTGGATGCGAGCCTGCGTCTTGGTCGCCCATTGCGCGAGGGCCTCAAATCTTCGAACTGGCACACCTGGTCAAAAACTCTTCGCCGGCCGGGCGGACACGACTCATAATCCTTCTTCCCCCTGAAATACAAAGAATGCGTTTATACTGATCTCGCGCCATGCAGCGCGGAGCGCAATTTCGGCTTTTCAACCGCCTAAATGGTTACAGATCGGCCGCCCGGTAGTGGCAAATCGCTGAGTCAATTCCGCCAAAGCGAACAGCTTACCAGCATCGAACTGCCTCCCAGCCCGAAGCTTGCAGATTTGGCCCAGGTGATCGAATCTGTAATGAAGGAAGGCTCGCACGCGGAGGTTCGGTCGGCCTGCGCCGAATTTCTCAGCGCAGCAGCCGCCTTTTACAACGTCAAGGCGCCGGAGGTCCGTGCGCTGGCCGCTCGACCTCTTCGCGTCCGGGAGGGGGAATGGCAAATTGAGCTTTTCGGCGATTACGCGATCAGAGACGCGCTGATCCGCATATGGACGCGCACCGCCGTGCGCAAACAGGTTACGTCCTTCGGCACGTTCCTGAGCACGTTGTGTCACGAGTTCTGCCACCATCTCGATTGCCAAAAGTTTGGTTTCACTCGATCTCCACACACGCGCGGATTCTATGAACGAGCCGCCTTGCTTTACCACCACGCGCGTAGCACTCCGGTAAAAAAGCTCTTCTGGACGCAATTGCCTGGAGGCCGCTGGCGGATCGATTGGGCACGAACGAACTCCGTGCAGCGGACGGCGGATCAGATTTTGCGCTTCAGCTCGCGCTCATATTCGGGGAAGTAGCGGCCCACCAGCGGTAAATCAAACTGCGACAGAATAGATTCCTTCGGTTCCCGCGCCAGCAGGAATTCGAACGATCGCCTGATCAGCTCGTACGGCTCGATCTTCCCGCCGCTCAGCCTGCGGTAGTCATCTTGCTTTAGAGTGACCCGATGCGTTGATTCGCTCGTGCCTTCGATTACGCGGACTTTAAACTCGCCCTCTTTCACGTTGTCGACTTCAATTCGCGCCGCCACAAGCCACTCCCTATTCCAAGCCGTCGCCTAAGACGCCCTTCGCGATTAAGTCCTTACGCTCTTCCTCGTCATGACTGGCGATGATGAAAACATTCTTTTCCGTCCGGTAGATTTCGTTTAGCCAGTTCAGTTGCGCCAGAAGCGCAGCCTCATCCTCCTGAATCCACGGTGCGGCCTTGCCTTTGACTAATCTGACGCTGTCCATATGCCAGGCAGTATCCGCGATGAAGAGGTACTCGCGGCCGGACTCCACCGCCACATATACCATCTGCGAACCGGGAGTATGCCCGGGCGCCTTGATCAGCGCTATGCCGGGCCCAAACGGAAGATACTTGTCGTAATCCACCACGTTATACCTGCTGGCCATTTCGGGTGTGATCTTGATTTCCGGCATTTGTGGATTCGTCTCCAGTCCTTGAACCTGGGCGCGCGTTAAAAGTGTCTTCGGAGCGAGTTCTGCGACAAACGGCGTGCGAATCACACCTGCGACGTGATCGCCATGCTCATGAGTGATGATGATCGCCCTCGCCTTTCGAAGCGCCTGCTCAACCTGTTTCGCCGCGTCGGGATAATACGGCTCAACGGCTCCGCGCCCGAAGAACCGATGCACCTGCTCGTCCATGCCGGAATCGATCATCACCGCGCCGTCTGCAAAAACGACCTGAAAGACCGTACGCGCCTGGATGCTGGGTTCGTCGGCCGCTCCTTGCACCGAAAACTTCTTCGACCGGTGGCTTTCCGCAAACTTCAATACATTGATCCGCAGCGCGCGCCGTCCTGGGATCATGCCGGCTACTTGACGTATCTGATCGAGTCGCACCGTCCAGGCTGCGTCGCCGCTTGAGTTTTGCGAGGACTGCCCGAATGCCGTCAATCCAGCGGAGGCAAAAAGCCCCAGAACTAGGCAAACGGCAAAAATTGTTTTCATTCTATTCAAGTTTCCGTTAGATAAGGCGAAGTCTCGCCGCGCTACAATACTCCCTTTTGTGAAGAAGAGTACAAAACCTCGGAGCTCGGCGCCTGAATTGCGGCCCATTCAGCGCTTATTAGCGGCGAACCGCAGCGAAATTGCAATTCGCATTTTTCGCGCGGCCAATGAGCTCAATCTCCGCACCATCGGGATCTACTCCCACGAAGACCGCCTGAGCCTTCATCGCTTCAAAGCGGATGAAGCCTACGAAATAGGCGCCGGAAAAGGGCCGGTCGAAGCCTATCTCGATATCCCCGGTATTGTTGCGCTGGCTCGCGAGAAACAGATAGACGCCATCCATCCCGGGTATGGATTTCTTTCCGAGAATCCGGCTTTCGCTCGCGCCTGCGACGAGGCTGGCATCACGTTCATCGGCCCCACGCCGGAGTTGCTCGAATTGCTGGGGGATAAGACGGCGGCTCGTCATCTGGCCGCCTCGGCGGGCGTGCCCACCCTGCCGGGAACCGAAGAGCCCGTGCAATCGGCAGCCGAAGCCCGCAAGGCCGCCCGCAAAATTGGATTTCCTTTAATGATCAAAGCCGCCATGGGAGGCGGCGGGCGCGGCATGCGCGTCGTTACCAAGGAGGCCGACCTTGATAGCCGCCTCGAGGAGGCACAGAACGAAGCGCGCTCAGCTTTTGGCGATCCCTCTGTCTTCCTCGAAAAATATCTTGCCCACGCGCGTCATTTGGAAGTTCAGATATTGGCCGACCATTACGGAAATATCCTGCACCTCTGGGAGCGCGATTGTTCGGTGCAGCGGCGCCACCAGAAGGTGGTGGAAGTGGCGCCTGCTTCGAACCTTCCTCATTCACTTCGCGTCGAACTCTGCTCGGCGGCCGTGCAATTGGCCAGGAAAGCCCGATATCGCAACGCCGGCACGGTGGAATTCCTTTTCGATGTCGATACGCACAAGTGGTATTTCATCGAAGTCAATCCCCGCATCCAGGTGGAGCATACGGTGACCGAAATGGTCACGGGCATCGACCTGGTACGCGCGCAGATTCGCGTTGCTCAAGGTCATTCGCTGCACGATGAACCGCTCTCGCTTCCAAAACAGAATGCGGTTCCGCTGAATGGCTTCGCCATTCAATGCCGCGTCACCACCGAAGATCCCGAAAATCATTTCGCCCCCGATTACGGCAAGATCACTACTTATCGTTCCCCGGCAGGATTTGGAATTCGCCTGGATGGAGGCACCGCCTATGCCGGCGCAGTGCTGGCGCCCTACTACGATTCGCTGCTGGTGAAAGTTACGGCTTGGGATGGCACGCTCGATGGCGCCTCCCATCGAATGGACCGCGCATTGCGTGAATTTCGTATCCGCGGCGTTAAGACAAATATTCCTTTTCTCGAGAACGTAGTGAACCACCAGCGCTTCCGCTCGGGTCAGGTCACTACTTCGTTCCTAGACGATTCTCCGGAACTGTTCCTTCTCCCTCGCCGCGCGGACCGTGCTACCAAGCTCTTGCACTATCTCGGCGACGTGATTCTCAATGGTAATCCCGAGGTGAAGGGCAAGAAAGTCCCGGAAACGTTGGGTGATCCTGTCGTTCCAGAATTCGAAAAAGGCGAGATTCCCTCCGGAACGCGACAACTGCTGCAGAAGTTAGGCCCGCGCGAATTTGCCAAATGGGCTCGCGCCGAAGAACGCCTGTTGCTGACCGATACGACTTTCCGCGACGCGCATCAGTCTTTGCTCGCAACACGGGTGCGCACCCACGATCTGCTCGAGACCTCCGATGCCATAGCGCATCGTCTTCCTCAACTTTTCAGCCTCGAAGTCTGGGGCGGTGCCACGTTCGACACCGCAATGCGGTTCTTACACGAAGATCCCTGGCAGCGTCTGCGGGAATTGCGCGAACGCATTCCCAATATCTGTTTTCAAATGCTGTTTCGCGGCGCGAATGCCGTCGGGTATACGTCCTATCCTGACAACGTGATTACAGAATTCATCCGCGAAGCGTACGGTCAGGGCATCGATATCTTCCGCATTTTCGATTCGTTGAATTCGATCGAGAACATGCGTGTTTCGATTGATGCTGTGCTCGAGACCGGTGCGGTTTGTGAAGGGGCGATCTGCTATACGGGAGATCTGCTCGATCCTACGCGCCCCAAGTATGGATTGCATTACTACCTCGCTCTTGCCAAACAACTCGAAAAGTTGGGTGTGCATTTTCTTTGTATCAAGGATATGGCCGGCCTTTGCAAGCCTTACGCGGCTTACCAACTTATGAAGGCTCTGCGCGAAGAGATCGGCCTGCCGATCCATTTTCATACCCACGACACCAGTGGAATCAATGCGGCTTCGGTCTTGAAGGCCGCCGATGCCGGAGTGGACGTGGCCGACGCCGCGGTTGCTGCCATGAGCGGCTGCACCAGTCAGCCCAATCTCAATTCGATTGTTGAGGCCCTGCGTCATACGCCACGCGAAACCGGCCTCGACGTCGAGACACTTAACGAGTGCTCCGATTATTGGGAAACAGTGCGGGATTACTACTTGCCGTTCGATTCTGCGCCGCGCGCGGGTTCAGCCCGCCTGTATGAGCATGAAATTCCAGGAGGGCAGTACACGAATTTGCGCGAGCAGGCTGCCGCCATGGGGCTGGGCCGTTCCTGGCATGAAGTCGAACGCACCTATGCGGACGTAAACAGGCTCTTCGGAGACATCGTCAAGGTCACGCCTTCCAGCAAGGTCGTCGGCGACATGACTTTGTTTCTCATGGCCAAAGAAATGCGTCCGCAGGACGTGCTTACGCTGGACGTGAATCACGATCTGGTGTTTCCCAATTCGGTGGTGGAGATGCTCGCGGGCGGCCTCGGAAATCCTCCCGATGGTTGGCCCACTAGAGTCCAGCAGATCATCCTGCATGGAGCGGAGCCGCAACACGGGCGTCCTGGAGCGCAGCTTAAACCCATTGATCTGAAAGAGGCGCAACAGCGCCTCGAAAAACAACTCGGCCGGCCCGTTCGCCGCGACGAACTGCTCAGCTGTCTTCTCTATCCCGACGTTTTCGTCAAATACGATCGGTTTCGTCAGACCTACTCCGACGTGAGCGTTCTGCCCACGCCGCCGTTCTTTTATGGCGTGCGCCCGGACCAGGAAATCGCCGTCTCGATCGAAGCGGGCAAGGTTCTGGTCATAAAATTTCTCACCGTCGGTGAACCGCATCCCGATGGCACGCGCACCTTGTTTTTCGAACTGAACGGCCAACCACGGGAGATCAACGTGCGGGATCGCGCCTTGCGCATTGTGGCGCCTTCGCATCCCAAGGCGGATTCGGCGGACCCGGGGCAAGTGCCCGCGCCGACTGCGGGCATGGTTACCTCAATCGCGGTGGAGCTGAACCAAGAGGTGGCCTCCCATGCGAAGCTCCTCACGCTCGAAGCCATGAAGATGCAGTCGAATGTGTATGCGCCGGTGGCCGGCCGCATTGGCAAAATCCACGTCGCACCCGGCCAGCACGTAGAAGCTCGGGACTTGCTGTTTACGATCGTTCCTCAAGAGCCAAAGGCCTGATTCGGCCAGTTGGCTGCAGAAGCCAGTTCGCTGAATTTCGATTGAACTCTCGCGGCAAAACAAATCGCGGCCGTCAGGACGCAGCCGCAAGCGGACGAAGCTCAATACCTGCATTCTTCAGGTGCTCTCCGATAGCGGCAGCGATCTTCAAGGCTCCCGGAGTATCTCCGTGAATGCAAATCGTCTGAGCCTCCACTCGAATTTCCCTGCCGTCTGACGCGAAAACGCTGGCGCCTTGAGCAATATGTAGCGCCTGTGCGGCCGCTTCAGCGGGATTAGAAACGAGAGCATCTCCGAATTTACGCGATCTCAGCGAGCCGTTTGGTTCGTACCTCCGGTCCGCAAAGGCCTCCGCTGCAACGGAAAAGCCGGCGCGACGAAAGGCGTCGAGCATCACTGATCCCGCGAGGCCTACCAGAACTACATCGCGTCGCCATCGTGCCACGCCGTCTGCGATGGCCTCGGCGACGGCAGCGTCCCTCGCCGCCTGATTGTAAAGCGCCCCGTGCGCCTTCACGTGACGAAGGCGACCGCCGCACTTCGCGGCTATTTCGCCGAGTTTCGACACCTGTTCGAATACGCTCTCCGCGATTTCATCCGCTGACAAATCGAGTTCCAACCGGCCGAAATTGGCGCGGTCGGCATAGCCCGGATGGGCGCCAATCGCCAATTTTCTTCGCATCGCCTGCTCAATCGTCGTCCTCATGGTGGCTTCGTCGCCCGCGTGCGCTCCGCAAGCAATGTTTACAGAAGTCAAAAAGCCCATGAGCGCTTCCTGAGTGCCGTCGGCAACGGCTTCAGGCATCTCGCCCATATCGCAATTCAAGTCGATGGACTTCACTCCTGGATGAGCTCCTTTGATGCCAGCAGCGCCTCCTGCTGAATTAGCAAGGCACGTGCCTCGCTCATTTCAATTCGCTCGAACCGGATCTCGTCGCGGGGCCGGAGTTGGCCGAGAGAATGCAGGTCGGCCGAAATTACGTTCGCGATCTTAGGATAGCCGCCGGTCGTCTGCTGTTCGACAAACAGGATGATCGGCTGGCCCGAAGGAGGAACCTGAATCGCGCCGAGCGAGACTCCCTCTGAGAGCATTTCTCGGGAAGCGTCGAGCGGAATTGGCGGGCCTTCCAGACGAATGCCCATGCGATTGGATTGTTCGCTTATACGAAATGCATTCCCGCAAAGCGTTTTCCACGACGATTCGGCGAACCAATCGCTTTGCGGCCCATCGGTAACTCGGATCACTCTGCGAGGCTGTAGACTTTCGAGCGCCTTCGGCGATACCGCGATTTTTCGAAAGAGAGAATTGGCTGCGCCGAGTTCAACTCGATCGCCTTTGCGTAAGGCCCTGCCTTCGAAACCGCCCAGGCCGCTAAGCACATGAGTCGACGCGCTTCCCAGGAAAGGTTCCACGGCAATTCCCCCCCGAACACATAAATAAGCGCGTGCTCCGGAGCGGGAAGGGCCGAACCTTACGGTTTCGCCCTCTCGTATTTTGATCGACGTCCACATGGGCAGCGCGACGCCATCCAACGAAGGTCCAAAGTTCGCTCCCGTCGCCGTAATAACAGCGGCCCGCTCGAATGTAAAGGCGCCGCCAACGAGCGTCATTTCCAGTGCCGCTGCGCCCTCGGGATTGCCCGCCAGACGATTCCCGATGCGCATCGACATGGGGTCAGCCGCTCCCGAAGCCGAGACGCCCATCGGGCCAAATCCCTCGCGGCCCAAATCCTGTACCGTCGTAAATATGCCCGGAGCCTGGACTAGAATCGCGCTCATCTTCCGGCTAAGTCCGTGAACTCTTTTTCGGAAATCGCGCGAAAGCGCACGTGATCGCCGATCTGCAAAAGACTCATCGGGTTAGCATCGCGGCGAAACATTGCCGCCGGAGTGCGCCCGATCAATCTCCATCCGCCCGGCGTTGAGAATGGATACACGCCGGTTTGATTCCCGCCGATCCCTACGCTGCCCTGCGGCACTTTTGCTCGCGGCGTCTCCAGCCGCGCGGAAGTTAGGGCCGCTGGCAATCCTCCGAGATAACCGAAGCCCGGAGCGAATCCAAGAAAGTAGACGACATAAATCGGGGACGAATGTAACTCGATCACCTGAGCGGCGGTCATTCCGTGCATCTTCGCCACATCGTTCAGATCGGGCCCGAATTCTCCGCCGTAGCAGATCGGTATCTCAACTTCGCGCGTTGCCGGAAGCGGCTCCCGATCCAAACGTCCCAGGTAGGGAATTAGTTTCGATTGCAATTCGTCGTGATCGAGCCTGAGCGGATCAAACTTGATCAAGAGTGAGCTATAAGCGGGTTGTAGGTTGCGGACGCCGTCGATGGGTTCAGCTTGCAGCAGACGAAGCAACTTCAGCACGCGCTGATGGTTTTCAAGCGCGATCTCCTCGCCGAAGTAAACCAGAAGCGATTGGTCGCTCGCGGCTCGGAATTGCGTCTCACTCGTTCTTGATTTGCGCATCTTTTGCTGGCCGCATGCGAGTATACGATGGCCCTCGCGGAATCCGCCGGGCAGAACGGCGCCAAGCCGAAAGTGCTAAGATTGGCGCGCTCTCGAGCGCCAGCAGTGCTCGCAGGCGCTTTTTGCGGCATCCGCCACACAGAACGAGGACCATGACAACAGAAGTGCTACCGACTTCGCTTGTGGGTTCGTATCCGCAGCCCGATTGGCTGATCGATCGGCAAAAACTCGCCGGCCGCTTCCCGCCGCGAGTTCGAGCGACGGAATTATGGCGCGTCGCTCCGGAATTCCTGGAACAAGCCCAGGACGATGCCACGATTCTCGCGATCCGCGATGAAGAGCGCGCCGGCCTCGATATCATCAGCGACGGCGAAGCTCGGCGCGAAAGCTATTCGAATCGTTTTGCCACCGCCCTCGAAGGCGTGGACCTCGATAATCCCGGCACCGCGCTCGACCGCAGCGGCCATCCGAATCCCGTGCCGCGCGTGACGGGCAAGATTCGCAGAAAGCACCCCGTGGAAGTCCGCGACCTGCAATTCCTGCGCGCCAACACGAACCGCAAAATCAAAATCACAGTTCCGGGCGCATTCACCATGGCGCAGCAGGCGCAGAACGACTACTACAAATCCGAAGAAGAGCTAGCCATGGACTACGCCGCGGCCGTAAACGAGGAGATCAAAGATCTTTTCGCCGCGGGTGCGGACGTCGTCCAGATAGATGAACCTTACATGCAGGCGCGTTCGGAAAAAGCCCGCCAATACGCGATCAGAGTGCTCAAACGCGCGCTCGACGGCGTGAAGGGCACCACCGCGGTGCATCTCTGTTTCGGATATGCGGCCATCATTCACGAGCGGCCCTCCGGCTATTCCTTCCTCGCGGAATTGACCGAAGCCCCCGTGGATCAGATTTCCATCGAGACGGCTCAATCTTCTCTCGATTGTTCCATTCTCGAAAAACTTCGCGGCAAGACCATCATCCTCGGCGTGCTTGATCTTTCGACGCATCAAGTGGAAACGCCCGAAATTGTTGCCGCGCGCATCCGGCGAGCGCTTCCTTTCGTCAGCGTGGATCGCCTGGTGGTCGCACCCGACTGCGGAATGAAATATCTGCCTCGCGACGTAGCGTTCAGGAAGCTGCAGGCGATGGTCGAAGGTGCCAAACTCGTCCGCGCCGATCATCGGGCAAGAGGTACAGCAGGCTAATACGGCCGGTTAGCTTCGCTCCCGAGCGTCAAAAATGTCCGCCATCTTTCGCACGTGAAAAAGTACGACGCCATCGTCATCGGCTCCGGACAAGCGGGCAATCCGCTTTCCTACGCACTCGCCGAACGCGGCTGGACCGTTGCTCTCATCGAGAAATTGCACCTCGGCGGCACCTGCATTAACACCGGCTGCACGCCCACGAAAACAATGATCGCTTCCGCGCAAGTCGCGCATTACGCACGGGACGCTGCGCGCTGGGGCGTGCACACTGGCCGCGTCGAAGTGGACCTTTCATTTGTGGTGGACCGCAAGAATGCCGTTGTGCAGCGATTCCGCGGCAACCAGGAGCGGAATGTCATCAAGCATCCGAGCGTGCACCTCTATCGCAGCCGCGCACATTTTCGGTCGCCGCACGAGGTTGAAGTCGATAACGACGTCCTGCAAAGCGACCGCATCTTCATCGATACCGGCACGCGACCTTATCCTCCAGATCTTTCCGGCCTCGATACGGTCGGTTATTTGACCAACGAATCCCTGATGGAGTTGCGCGAACTGCCGCAGCATCTCCTGATTCTCGGCGGTGGCTACATTGGCCTCGAGTTCGGCCAGATGTTCCGGCGCTTTGGCAGCCGCGTGACGATCGTGCACAAAGGCTCGCAGCTTTTGTCACGCGAAGACGAGGACATCGCCAAGGAACTGCAGAAGGCGCTCGAAGCCGAAGGAGTCGAGTTCAGCCTGAATTCCAACTCAGTGCGAGTCGAGAAAAAGGCGGGCCAAATCGCCTTGACGCTCGAAGCCGCCGGCCACAGAGAAACAATCACCGGCTCTCATCTCCTCGTTGCCACCGGCCGACGGCCAAATACCGATGAGCTCGGGCTGGACAAAGCCGGCGTGGAGCTCGACGAACGCGGCTACATCAAGGTGAATTCGAGGCTGGAGACGAATGTCGCCGGCATCTGGGCGCTGGGCGACGTTAAGGGCGGACCGGCCTTCACGCACATTTCTTATAACGATTATCAGATTGTCTTTGGCAACTTGATAGAGCAAAAGAATCTGAGCATCGCCAATCGCTACGTACCTTATTCGCTCTTTACCGACCCGCAGCTTGGCCGCGTTGGTATCACGGAAAAGGAAGCTCGCGCGTCAGGGCAAAAGTTGAAAATGGGCAGCTACGCAATGTCGCGCGTGGCGCGTGCCATCGAGCGAGATGAAATCGCGGGGTTCATGAAGGTGATCGTCAATGCGGCAACGGACCGCATCCTCGGCGCGGCCATCCTGGGAATCGAGGGTGGAGAGATCGTACAAATTCTTGGCGCGATGATGCTGGCTGGCGCACCCTACACGGTGCTGAAAGGCGCCGTCTACATCCATCCGACGCTTGCCGAAGGCCTCTTCGGCTTGATGGACTCCGTCAAGCCCGTATCGTAACCGCGCTGAAAAATCGGTGTCCCGTCGAGCCGAAATGCCTCTAAGCCCCTCAAAACGCGTGCAACCTTTGTAGCTCGGGTCGGCCCACGCCATCGCGAAAGCACAGCTTTCGCGATAACAAAGGCGTGGGAGACCCGAGGCTTTTTTGCGCCGCTATTGCGAAAGGATTTTCTCGATTTGTCTCAGATGGTTGATGTCATGGCCGGCACACAGCTTGGCTATGGTCTCAATCGATTCCTCGCCGCGTTCTGAGTGCATGCCATGATATTTCCGCTGCGTAGGAGAGAGCGATTTCAGGAGATCGAGGTTCGCTTTGCGGAAAGCAGCAAAGCGTTCCAGCGACTTGCGGGGATCCGATTTGCCGTAACTCATGGCCTGCGCCCATTTATCCTGATCGAACCCTTGTATCGGAGCGCCGGGCGCGCCGAGGATCGTGCGAATCCGATAGCCAAACACAATTTCCGTGTCTGCCATGTGAGCCAGGATTTCGGCAATCGCCCATTTCCCCGGTGCAGGCTGTTTGCGCAATTTTGCCGCCGACGCACGCGAAACTAATCGCTCGAGTTTCTTGGGCGTCGCAGACTGAATCTTCAGCGGGTCGTTTTCAGCAAGATAGCTGAAAATCCGTTGCTTATATTCTTGTGCGGTCTCCTGCATGTTTGTTCTCCTGACGTGCGCAGTTTATGGAATCTTCTGCCAAGATTCAGCATTGTAACTTATCCGTGCCTGCGAGGCCGTTTGACCCTCGCGGTACAATAGATGTATGTGTGTGCTAGCTAAGCTTAGTGATCGCCCGGCGTATCTGTGGTTAAGCCTACGCGAGATGAGTGCTCCCTTTGAGTGTTTTCGGGATCTAGAGTTCGCCTTTTGAAGCTTTAAACCCTTGTTGATTGTCCGCAAAAAACATTCCTACTCCCGATCCCAAACTACCAGGCGGTTCTATTTCGAATGCGATGGTACTTGTCTTCCGTTTCGCAGGGTCGCAAACACAAGTCCTGCAGTTTCTGCACTTGCGCAAAGCCGCACAATAAGTGCTTCGAAATCTGCACTTCCAAAAACAAAGAACTTAAGACTACTGTAATCAACACTTACAAAAAAATGGGGGAGGGGTGGCCCATATCTCTTTGTCGTGAGCAGCGCCTTTCCGAAAGTGTGTCTCGTCCCGATGAGGCAGCGGGTGATGTGATATAAACGCAAGAGCGTTTGCTTTGTTTCCTGGGTGATTTAATCTTTTTTTGAGGATGAAATGATTCATACAGGTCGTCACTTCCTTCAGATTCCCGGTCCTACAAACGTTCCCGATCGAGTCCTGCGCGCCATGGACCAGCCGGTGATCGATCACCGTGGACCGGAGTTTGCCGAACTCGGACTGGGGGTACTTTCAGGATTGCGCGACATCTTTCAGACGAGAGGCCACGTCATCGTGTATCCCTCGTCCGGAACGGGGGCTTGCGAGGCAGCTCTGGTCAATACGCTTTCTCCCGGTGATCGGGTAATTATTTTCGAGACGGGTCAATTCTCAAATGTCTGGCGCCAAATCGCCGAACGGCTCGGCCTTGATGTCGATTACGTCCCCGGAAGTTGGCGGCGCGGCGCGTCCGCTGTCGACCTCGAAGCGCGGCTGAGCGCCGATACGCGCCACGCTGTAAAAGCCGTCGTGTGCGTGCACAACGAAACCTCCACCGGTGTTACCAGCCGCATATCGGAACTTCGGCGTGTCCTGAACCGGCTGCGCCATCCCGCTCTGCTGATCGTCGACGCAATCTCGTCTTTGGGGTCCATCGATTTCCGCGTGGACGAATGGGAAGTGGATGTCACTGTCTGTGGTTCACAGAAAGGACTAATGGTGCCTCCGGGTCTCGGCTTTAACGCGATTTCCCAAAAGGCCCTCGCTGCCAATAAAGCTGCGAAATTGCCGCGATCCTATTGGGATTGGCAGGACATGCTCAAGCAGAATGAGACAGGCTTTTTCCCATATACGCCGGCCACGAACCTTCTTTTCGGCTTGCGCGAGGCACTCAAAATGCTTCACGAGGAGGCTCTGCCAAATGTCTTTCGTCGCCACGCCCGCCATGGCGAAGCCACACGCGCCGCCGTGCGCGCTTGGGGACTCGAGATCGTCTGCGAGGAGCCGCTCGAGTATTCCAATTCCATGACTGCTGTGTTTACTCCCGAAGGCCACGACGCGGATCGGCTGCGCAAAATCATCCTCGAAAACTTCGATATGTCTCTTGGGGCGGGGTTGGGCAAGCTCGCCGGCAAAGCTTTTCGGATTGGCCATCTCGGCAGTTTCAATGACCTCATGCTCGCGGGAACTCTGAGCGGAGTCGAAATGGGACTGCGCCTGGCGGGTGTACCGCACAACGAAGGCGGCGTGATGGCCGCCCTGAATAGCCTGACGCCGGCCGCCAAGATGAGCGAGCCTGCCACAGTAGCGCGATAGCCTGGGATTCAATTAGCATCCATGCGCGGAGCATAAGGTGCACGAATCACAAACAGCAGCCGCACCGAAAGCAAAGGGTATTCCGGCCACCACGACGGTTCTGATCTTGCTCTGCCTGATGTACGCCATCAATTACATCGTCAGAGTGAACGTAAGTACTGCGGCGGCTGTGTTCAAAGACGAGCTGCACCTGAACAACACCGACCTGGGCTGGATCTTTTCCGCCTTTGCTTATCCTTATCTGCTCTTCCAAATCATCAGCGGCTGGATCAGCGATCGCGTTGGACCGCGCTTGGCGCTCACGATCTGTGCAGTGATCTGGTCCGCAGCGACCATATTCATGGGCCTCGCGAATGGGATGCCGTCGATGCTGTTTGGCCGGGTCATGCTCGGTATTGGCGTGTCCGCCCTGCCCACTGCAACTCGTGCGATGTCCGCATGGATGCCGGCGGGAAAACGGGCCTTCGCGCAAGGGATCACGCATTCGGCGGCGCGGGTCGGAAACATGATCACGCCTCCGCTCGTGGCCTGGTTGATTGTGCTCGTGGCGTGGCGTGGTTCTTTCGTTGTCCTCGGAATCGCGAGCCTCAGTTGGGCAGTCCTCTGGGGCTGGTATTTTCGCGACAATCCTGCGGACCATCGTGCGATTACGCCTGCGGAGCTCGCCATCCTCCCAAAGCACCGCTCGCGTGACGCCCATAAGACCGAGCCGGTCCCATTTTTTCGGCTGGCCCGCCGGATGTCTTTGGCGACCGTCGTTTATTTTTGTTATGGCTGGACGCTCTGGTTTTTCCTGGCTTGGATTCCGCAATATTTTCTGCACAGCTACAAGCTGCGTCTGAATAATTCGGCCTTCTTTGCGGCGGGAGTTTTTCTCGGCGGTGTGCTCGGCGACGTTTTGGGTGGAATCGTCAGCGATCGCATTTTTGAAAGGACCGGCGATCGCAAAAAAGCGCGTCGCAACCTTGTGGTTTTCGGGTTTCTATGCTCGCTCGTGATGATGATCCCCATCATGCTCGTTCACAATTTGACCTCTGCCGCCATTTTCCTGAGCCTGGCCTTCTTTTTCGCGGAGTTTACTGTCGCACCGATGTGGGCGATTCCTATGGATATCGCTCCGAAATTTTCCGGCTTTGCGAGCGGTTTTATGAATTCCGGCTCGGCTCTCGCCGCGATTATCTCGCCGGTTTTGGCCGGCATGATCATTGATCGGACAGGCAACTGGGAGTTGCCGTTTGTGGGCAGCATGGCTCTGCTCTTGTTTGGAGCAATAATCGCGCTCTGGATGAAAATTGAAGAAATGCCCTCCGAGCCGCGCGCAGCCGCGAGTCCTGCAGTGCAACCGGCTGTTTCATCATGAACCCCGTAACCTCGACGCCCGACGGTTCTTTGACACAGCTTTCTCCGCTCCCGCTCAGCTCCCATGCCAAGCCTGTGGATTCGTTTGCCGCGGCAGCGGAACTGGAAAAGGAACTCCAAAAAACGGTTAACGGCGAAGTACGCTTCGACCGCGGTAGCCGCGCGCTTTACGCCTCGGATGCCTCCAACTATCGCCAAATTCCGATTGGGTTGGTGATTCCGCGCGACAGCGACGACGTGATCGCCACAGTAGCCGCATGCAAGACATATGGCGCGCCTGTTTTGCCTCGAGGAGGCGGCACGAGCCTTGCCGGGCAGTGCTGCAACGTCGCGGTGGTGCTGGATTTCACCAAATACATGCACCGAATTCTGGAGATTGATCAGGACGCCAAAATCGCGCGCGTTCAGCCCGGGCTGGTTTTAGACCGCTTGCGCGAGCGCGCCGAGCTTCACCATCTGACGTTTGGCCCCGATCCCTCTACGCATAGCCGGTGCACGCTGGGCGGAATGATCGGGAATAACTCCTGCGGCACTCATTCCTTGCTCGCGGGTAAAACCGTCGATAACGTCGAGGAGCTCCACATTTTGCTTTACGACTGCACGCAACTGACGGTCGGCGCGACGTCAGAAGAAGAACTGAATTCCATCATTACTCAGGGCGGCCGCCGCGGCGACATCTACGCAAAGCTTCGGACGATTCGGGAGCAATATAGCCAGCTGATTCGCGCACGCTATCCCAAAATTCCGCGGCGTGTGTCTGGCTACAATCTGGATCAGCTTCTGCCCGAAAATGGCTTCCATGTAGCGCGCGCTCTCGTCGGGACTGAAGGCACTTGCGTCACCGTCCTCGAAGCCAAACTGCGGCTGATTCACAGTCCCCAGCACAGAACCTTGGTTGGATTGGGCTACCCGGACGTTTTCATCGCCGCCGAACAGGTTCCTGCGATCCTCGAATTCGGTCCCATCGGGCTCGAAGGATTTGAAGGCCGCATCGTTGATGGACTCCGCAAGAAGGGCACGCCCAATCTCGAATTGCTTCCCGACGGAAGAGGCATCTTGCTCGTCGAATTTGGGTGCGATGATGCGCACGAGGCTCAGGAGCTGGCTCTCAAACTCGCGGATCTCTTCAGACAATCGCCAGGAAAACCCGACGTTCGTCTTTACAACGACAGCGAGGCCAAGTGGGTTTGGAAGATACGCGAATCCGGCGCGCGCGCGGCAGCAGCGGCGCCGGGAGCGCCTCCTGAATGGGAAGGCTGGGATGACGCTGCGGTCGCTCCGGAAAAAGTGAGCGCCTATCTCCGCGATATCCGCAAGCTTCTCGACGAATACAGCTACCAGGCCGCGTTCTACGGGCATTTCGGCCACGGCTGCATTCACATGCGCGTGAGTTTCGACCTGGAAAGCGAATCCGGCATTCGCAACTACGGCGAATTCGTGGAGCGCGCCGCGGATCTCGTCGTTAGTTACGGCGGCTCGCTTTCCGGTGAGCATGGCGACGGGCAATCGCGGGGTGCGCTGCTGCCAAAGATGTTCGGGCCGGAACTGGTAAAGGCATTTGGCGAATTCAAGGCTGCCTGGGATCCGGACAACAAGATGAATCCCAATAAGGTCGTGAATCCCTATTTGCCCACGGAAAATCTTCGGTTAGGAGCGGACTACAAGCCGCACCAATCGAAAACTCATTTTCACTTTCCCGACGACGGCGGTTCATTTGCCAAAGCCACGGTGCGTTGCGTGGGTTTGGGCGAATGCCGCAAGACGCATGCGGGCGCGATGTGCCCCAGCTACATGGTCACGCTCGAAGAGCAGCACAGCACTCGCGGGCGCGCGCACATGCTCTTTGAATTGCTGCAGGGAGAAGTGGTCCGCGACGCCTGGAAAGATGAACACGTCAAAAAGGCTCTGGATCTTTGCCTTTCCTGCAAGGCGTGTAAATCGGAATGCCCAACCAACGTGGATATCGCCACCTATCGCGCCGAATTCCTCGCTCATTACTATGAGAGCAAAAGGCGTCCGTTGCACGCCCACTTTTTTGGAGCCATCGACCGCTGGGCGAAACTCGCATCGGTCGCTCCCCGCACGGCAAACTTTTTCAGCGGTGCGCCCGGATTCGGTCAGCTGCTTCGTTCGTTGCTGGACCTCCCGAGTGAAAGAAGATTGCCTCGCTTCGCAAAATACACTTTTCAAAGTTGGGCGAACACTCGAAAAGTTTTGGCCACACGAGACTCGCGCACCGAAACGGCTGCCGCCGCGAATGACCGCAGAGTGATTCTGTGGCCGGATACGTTCACGAATTATTTTCATCCGGAAACTGGCCGCGCGGCGCTCGAAGTGTTGGAGGGAGCCGGCTTTCAGGTCACGGTTCCCCAATCGCATTTCTGTTGTGGCCGGCCGCTCTACGATTTTGGAATGCTCGATCGCGCAAAGGAGTATCTCGCGCGAATCATGCAGAGCTTGGGCAGTGAAATAGACGCAGGCGTGCCCATCGTGGTGCTGGAACCAAGTTGCGCTTCGGTGTTTCGAGACGAACTGCGCGGACTTTTTCCCAAGGACGCGCGCGCGGCGCGGCTGCGGGACCAAACTTTTCTCCTGAGCCAGTTCTTGCGTTCTCGGGGTTATCAGCCTCCGCAGCTTCATCGAAAAGTGCTGCTGCACGGGCATTGTCACCACAAAGCGCTGATGACCCTTACCGATGAAGAGGCTCTTCTGCGAAGCATGGGTGTCGAACTGAACTCTCCCGATTCGGGCTGTTGCGGAATGGCCGGTTCCTTTGGATTCGAGCGCGACAAATACCAAATGTCGCGCGCCATAGGCGAAAGGGTGCTTTTGCCCGCGGTAAGAGAAGCTGCTCCGGAAACTTTAATTGTGTCGGATGGTTTCAGTTGCCGCGAACAGATCGCGCAACTGGCGGGCCGAAGGGCTTTCCATCTGGCGGAAATCCTGAAACTGGCGGCGACCCAGTCGCAGCTAACAACCTGAATCGCGGTCTGGGTGCAGGTTGCTGTGCTGCGGTACAGTTGTACTGCGGAATAGCCTTACTTGGCCCCGGCCGCAGTGCGCAAACTGATCGCTGGCGCAGGACCCGCCACGTTCAGTTTTGGTTCCTGCTCCACGGCCTTCAGAAGTTCACGTGTGACCCGCTCGTCGATTTCCCCCGCGTGGCGCAAATCCACGGGGAAACGGACCAATGCTTCCAGCCCCGAGGTCGTAAGCCGCAGTTGGACATTTGGCTTGAGTACCCCGTCCGCGACGCCAAGCAAATTCCGCTCCATGGCCCGATTTTGCCTCTCCAACTCCTCGTCGTAATCGGCAAGCACGCTTTCCACTGCGTTGAGCAATCTCTCGCGAACTGCCTTGAAGTCGCTGTCCGGAGCCAAGGTTAGCGAGACCTCGTGCCAGACGAAATCTGTGCCGGGAATTTGCCTGAAGATGCCCGCAGTCGGCTGAAACACAACCGAGTTCGAGAAGGCAACCACTCGCCCGGTCGGCGTGTCCGCCGCGCTTCCTCCCAGTTCCATCACTTGCATGCGCACCAGCCCGATATCGACAACTTCGCCTGTCACCCCGCTGATTTGTACGCGATCGCCAACGCGAATTCCATAGCGGCCGATCAGGAAGAAGTAGCCGACGACCGCGACAATCACGTTTTGCAACGCTACCGCGATTCCTGCCGTGAGCAGGCCGGCATACGTCACCGCAGAGTCCAGCCGGCTCGCAAAACCCAGACCTACGATGATGGTAATCGCGACTGCCAGGGCGATTTTGCGCAGCAGCAGGAATTGATACCGGCGGTGAGGCTCGTGCACATAGCGAAAAATGGTCCTCTTTCCGATTTCTCCAAGGACGAGGACAAATCCAATGAATATTGCCAGAACCACCAACCGCACGAGCAGGCGCTCCAGCACGCCTTTCAGATCGCCTCTTACTTCGCTGTGCCAGTTTTCCAAGCTTTTCTGGTACAGCCCAAACAAGATGTTTTGCTTGCTCAGAGGAATGGCAATCGCCGTGAGTTGCTTGAATTCCGCTCCGAGTTCATCCAATTGCTGGCGTTGCTGCGCAGCCGTCGCCGAATCCTTGGCCGGCGGTTGATTCGCGACCTGGTCTGCTTCGCGCCACAGTGCGCGCAATCGATTCGCCAGCGGCGTTCGCAAATCGTTGGAAGCTTGCGCCAGGGTTTGCGTCTGAGTGATCGCGCTATTGATGGTGTTGAGCTTATGACCGATATCGAAAAGCTCTGCCCCGAGACTCCAGATGCCCGTGGGTTCGCTGGCGGCGGCTTCTATGTTGGTGTTGGCCGGGTCCTTTGCGTTCGGCTGATTTCCGGTGGGAGTTCCCGCCGCGCCGATGACGGGGATCGAAGCGGCAAGCGCATCAATCTGTCCCTTCAGCCCGCCTGCCTCACCCCCCGCGCCGGCAACAAACTCGCGCATGTTGTGGATGGCGTCCTTGCGTGTCTTTTGAAGTTCGATCTCGCTCTGGGTTTGTGCGATCTGGGATTCCAAAAGCGAGCGCTGCCCGCCCGTGGCCGTCGCAAGCTTTTGTTTCAGGGAATTCAGCTCCGTCTCGGCGTTTTTGATCTCCTGGTCAACCTGATCCTCGGCCTTCACCATCGCCTGTTGTTCCGCCGTGCCTCCAGTTTGTGCCTGAACTGGAGTCGAACGCTGACTGCTGGTGATCGCGTCGGCTTCCGCCCTCGCAAAATCAAAACTCAGGCGCGCGATCTGGTTCGCGAGCTGCCGATTGTCGGACACAATAGTCACTTCGCTGGGATCATTCGCGATCTGTTGGACGACGCTCATTTGCCGGTACCAGGTAAGCGTTTGATCCAGGAATGGCATAATGCCCGAGGCGTCAAGAGCAGGAGGCGGAGCGTTTGGTGCCGAATTTTGCCCAAAGACAAAAACAGACAATCCGGCGAAAACACAAAGCGACAGGATCAGCGTCGAAAAGCAGAGAATCGCTTTCCTGGGGTCCGCCAGATCGCGGCTCGTTTCGACAGACTTAGTTGCGCGCAAAAAAAGATGCAAGCTCAACTCCAATTGCTGCCAATTTCGGGGACTCTCTTGGGATGATTCTACCCGCTTTGCAGTTAGCCGAGGGCAGGGTTGAAAAGCGGCCTAGGAAGCAAAGCTAAACGAAAGACTTATTTGTTGCTGACTGCTCTGCATACGTCTGTTTTGAATCGGCCCTGACCTTTCGGCGGAGCACGTCAAGAAACGATTCGCCGGTCTCTGAGAGACGTTGCTCGAGCCTTTCCGTGCAATCGCAAGTACTGCATGCCCAGGGCTCGGTCCCATTTTCATCCTTACAGCGGCGGCGATCGTGGGCATCTTGTACTTTAGTCAGATCGAAAAATTCCTCCCAGTAGGGCCGCTCCTCCAGGAGTGGACTCGGACAATAACACACCTCGACCCAGCGCGTTGTTTGATCCTCACACAGCCGCGCATCTTTCATGTTGCGAAGATACTCGCCTTCGGCAACCGAGCCTTCTCCGAGCCTGCCCCGTTCGATTGCCTCCAATAGTTCGGCTTCACGACCAGCCTTAACTCGTGCTCGAACCAGATAACGCATACTTTAATTGTAATGCTTGGCGGCAGCCGAAGCGCGTCTTTCTGCATCAAACCGCATCAAAGGAAGAGAACTTGCGGCATATGGCCGCGTGGAGAACTGTATGGCCGACAATCGCGCAGAAATGAGAATTCCCATGCAGGTGGGCACCGAGTT
>Ga0210394_10002547_pt1 | contig 24785 bp, 17 predicted proteins | sample IncBWC12MmetaG_FD_160121 | JGI IMG/M metagenome (GOLD analysis project Ga0210394, IMG submission 160121) | Forest soil microbial communities from Barre Woods Harvard Forest LTER site, Petersham, Massachusetts, United States - Inc-BW-C-12-M | ecosystem: Environmental > Terrestrial > Soil >... | reverse complement strand
CAGGGCGCCTGCGTGGCGTTGGAAGACGCGTTACGCCACCCCGGGCGCTGCGGTACTCTGATTGTGTTCACCGGAGCGTTGATGGGTCCGCCGGGGACGGATTGGCGCCCTCGGGCCGGTTCGCTGGCAGGCCTGCGGGTCTTGTTAACGGGCAGCGATGCCGACGATTGGGTTCCGGTGGAAGCGACGCGGGAAAGCGCGCGAGTATTGGCCAAATTGGGAGCGGACGTGGCTCTGCGCGTGTACCACGGCCGTCCGCACATTGTGAACGATGAAGAAGTAGCCGAGGCGCGTGCGATTCTGGAAGGGTTATGAAGCCACGCTGGTTCGCGCTCTTATTCACTATGACCATTGCCCTGGCCGCCATCCCCGATCTGTCCGAGCTCAACCGCATGATTGCGCGGTTTGTTCCCGCGCCGGTTACCGCCGACACCTCGAAGCTTCAGCCTGGGGACAAGCAAGCCTTGGCGAAGCTGATCGACGCCGCTCAGGTGATCGACGAGATTTTTCGCGAGCAACTCTGGAGCGGCAACGCGGCGCTGAAGGATCGGTTGTCGAAAGATGCGTCGCCGCTGGGCAAGGCGCGATATCACTACTACCTGATCAACAACGGTCCTTGGTCGGATCTGGACAATCATGCGGCGTTCGTTCCGGATGTGCCGGCGCAAAAATTGCCGGGCGCGAACTTCTATCCCGCGGACATGACCAAAGCGGAGTTCGAAGCGTGGCAAAGAAAGCTGCCGCAGGCGCAGCAGGATCAGGCGACCGGATTCTTTTCGGTGATCCGGCGCGGAGCTGACAAGGCTCTGTCGATCGTTTCTTACGGCCAGGCGTACTCGCGCGATCTGGGTCGCGCGGCGGCGCTCCTCAATCAGGCCGCGGATGCAACTCCCAACGCCTCGCTCAAGAACTTTCTGCACTTGCGGGCGCAGGCGTTCCTGAGTAACGACTATTACGCGAGCGACGTGGCCTGGATGCAGCTCGATGCGCCCATCGATGTGACCATCGGCCCGTATGAGACGTATAACGACGACCTGTTCGGATACAAGGCTGCGTTCGAAGCCTACGTGACGCTGCGCGATGAGCAGGAGACGGCCAAGCTGAAGATGTTCGCGGATCATCTTCAGGAGATCGAGAACAATCTGCCGTTGGATGCCAAGTACCGCAACCCCAAGCTGGGCGCGCTCGCGCCGATTCGCGTGGTCAACGAGATTCTGGCGGCCGGCGATGGAGCGCACGGCGTCCGCACCGCCGCCTTTAATCTGCCCAACGACGAGCGGATCGTGCGAGCGATGGGATCGAAGCGCGTGATGCTCAAGAACGTTCAGGAAGCCAAATTTTCTAAGATCCTGGAGCCGATTGCCGCGCGAGTGCTTGCGCCCGAGGATCGGCGCGATGTGAAATTCGATGCGTTCTTCACGCACATTCTGGCGCATGAAATGACGCACGGCATCGGGCCGCAGAACGGCGTGCGGCAGTCGCTGAAGGAGCTGCATGCGGCGATCGAGGAAGCCAAGGCGGATGTGACCGGATTGTTCATGCTCCAGTATCTGTACGATCGCAAGCTGCTGCCGGAATCCGAGAAGCCGCTGTACACTACGTTTCTGGCGTCGAGTTTCCGCACGCTGCGTTTCGGCGTGCATGAGGCGCACGGGAAAGGCATGGCGCTCCAGTTTAATTACCTGACCGACAAGGGCGCGTTCGTGGCGCGGCCGGACGGCACCTTCAGCGTCGACCCGGCGAAAATCAAGGGCGCGGTTCGCGACCTGGTGCACGATCTTCTGGATATCGAAGCGACGGGGGACTACGCGCGGGCCAAGAAGATGCTCGACGAGTTGGGTGTGCTTCGGCCGGCGATGCAACGGGCGCTCGACAAGCTGAAGGACCTTCCCACGGATATCGAGCCAGTACGGAAGCTGAGCTGAACGAGGCGTTTAGTCTTTTTCAATATGCTTGAGCCTTGCGTCGAGAACCTCCTCAACGCGGCGTAGCTCCGCGCGCCAAGTTTCGCGCATGTCGTCAAACCGTGCGTCGATGTGGGAACGGAGATCGTTGAGGCGAGAGTTGTTGATGAGGATGCCAATCAGAATCGCGAGGGTGGGCACGCCTACGGAAAGGGCGACCTGAATGCCTGGATGAATCATCGAATTCCATCATAGCGGAGTTTGTCATAGCAGACGGCGCCGAACAACGTTTCGCACGCTGAATTAGTGTTCGCGCCAGCTTTTTGCTCTCACCCCACGGCCTGGGCACCGCTCTCACTGACCTCCGATTCTCTTCCGGCTTCTCCTGCGAACGCCTGTTCACGCCGTGCTCAGTTAACGGCCATGCAGACGGAAGCGGCTGCTCCTCTAACCGGCCGTGGACGCTTCCTCGATGGCTTCGAGAACCTGCTTGACGACCTTCGGGTGCAGCGTCACGGAAGGGAACCACGATCCGCCGATCGCCCTTTTGGTAGATCCGATGGCTGCCTTTGGATCGGAGCCAAGCAAAGCCCGCTCATCAGTAACATTGCCTCGGCTTCCGCTGCCGTGAGGCGCGGCAGCTTAGGCATGAACTTCGACGGCGGTGGTGAGAATCTCCTGGCTGAGCGCGGCCGAGCGCTCTTCATCGGTGAGCGTTTCCAAGAACAACTCGATGGCCTCGCGAATGTTGGCTAGGCTTTCTTCAACCGTTCTTCCTTGCGATTGGCACCCTTTCAGTTCGGGGCACCAAGCGTAACACCCGTGCTCGTCCTGTTCGATTACGACACTGACCTTGCGCGTCATCAGTCCCATTCTAGCGACAGGCGCTAAGTCTCGTTTTCGGGAGCCAGCTCCCGGTCCATCCAGGTCAGGTAATTTTCCGCGCCTTCGACCACTGGCAGAGCCACCAGCTCCGGTACTTCATAGGAGTGCATCTTGGCGATTTCGGAGCGTAACGAAGAAAAAAGATCGCGGCGGGACTTGATGACAAGGATCCACTCCGCAGTGTCTTCGATCGCTCCTTTCCAACGATAGACGCTGCGCACGCCGGGAACGATGTTGACGCAGGCGGCCAACCGCAACTCCACCAGATGGCGAGCCAGGCGCGCGGCCTGCTCCTCGGAGTCGCAGGCGCTGAGAACCACGATTTTATCGGTCATTTCTTGGCTGAGTTGTTGGGAGAACCGGCAGCTTCTCCATGCGCTTCCTGATGATTTCGGCATCCTTGGCGGTGGGCGCCAGCTCCAGATACTTGGCATAAGAGTCGCGGGCGGTTGCGAAGTCGCGCAGCTTCTCGGCGGCTTCACCGAGCTTTTCAAAACCCTCCGCCGAACCGGGATCGAAGAGAGTCGCGTCCTTGTAACGGCCCCTGGCCGCGGCGAAGTTGCCCTTCTTGAAGTAGAAGTCGCCGGCCGTGACGCTCTGCGAGGCCTTCAGCGGGTTGAAGTCGTACTCTCTGGGTTTGAAGGCCTTATCTTCTTCGGGCGGCTCCTGTTCCTGCGGCTGGGCTTGCGGCGAGGTGGGCGGCGGCTGGGCGGGCGTCGCAGGTTGCTGCGGGCGTCCTGGAAGGGCTAACACAAGCGCGGCCAAAAACGCCGCGAGGAGCGTGCGTGACACAATTAAATTATAGATCCGCTGTCTGACCTCCGCCAACGCGCCGCCGAGTTGCCCGTCCTTCCCGGCGTGTACCTCTACAAAGACGCCCATGGCACGGTGATCTATGTAGGCAAGGCCAAGAATCTGCGTAGCCGCGTCCGCAGCTACTTCAACGAAGACCGCCTGGGAGATTCGAAAACCGGAACGCTGATCGGTGAGGCGCGCCAGGTCGACTTCATCTGCGTGGATAACGAGAAGGAAGCGCTGGCGCTCGAAAATAACCTGATCAAGCAGTGGAAGCCGCGCTACAACATTCTGCTGCGCGACGACAAAACCTACCCCTACATCAAGCTCACGGCCGAAAGGTACCCGCGCGTGTACGTCACGCGGCGGCTGCGCAAGGACGGCTCCACGTACTTCGGGCCTTATTTTCCCGGCAATCTCGCGCACCGGCTGGTGCATTTCATTCACCGGCACTTCAAGGTGCCTTCCTGCAACGTGGATCTGACGCGGAACCACACCCATCCGTGCCTGGAATATCACATCCATCGTTGCCAGGGCCCCTGCGTCCAGGGGCTCACCACGGACGAGCGGTATCAGGCAGCCGTGCGTGACGTTCGGCTGTTCCTGGAAGGGCGCCACAAGGATCTGGCGAAGGAACTGCGCCAGCGCGTGGAAGACACCAGCGCCGCCACGCGTTACGAAGAAGCGTCGGCTCTGCATGAGCTGCTGCGCACCGTGGAAGAGATGGGCGAAAAGCAAAAAATGGCCGCCGCCGAGGGCAGCGACACCGACATCCTGGCATATTATGCGGAGCCTCCGCTGGTGGCCGTGAACCTATTCCATCTGCGCCATGGCCACATCGTCGACCGGCGGGATTTCTTCTGGGAAGACCAGCTTGCGTTCGATCCCCAGGAGTTTGTTTCGTCGCTGATCAAACAGGTGTATCTGAACGAGCCCTATATTCCCGCGTTCGTGCACGTTCCGGTTGACTTCGAAGATCGCGAGCCGCTGGAAGAAATCCTCAGCGAGAAGCGCGGGCGTAAGGTGGAAATTCTCACGCCGCAGCGCGGCCCCAAGAAGGCTCTGTTGGACTTGGTGGAATCCAACGCGCAGCACAGCTTCGAGCAGCGCTTCCGCGTGCTGAAACCTTCGTCGAAGGCGATTCAGGCGGCGCTTCAGGACGCGCTGGGCCTGGAAAGCGCGCCGCGCCGCATCGAGTGCTTCGATATCTCGCACATTCAGGGCACCGACAAAGTGGCCAGCATGGTGGTGTGGGAAGACGGAAAAATGAAGAAGTCCGATTACCGCAAGTTCATCATCCGGACGGTGGAGGGCAACGACGATTTCGCCTCGATGCGCGAAGTGATCACGCGGCGCTATTCGCGATTGCAAACTGAGGGAGCGGAGCGGCCCGGCCTGGTCTTAGTGGACGGAGGACTGGGACAGCTTCACGCCGCGGCGGGCGCGCTGGAGGAGCTGGGAATTACCGATCAGCCTTTGGCATCCATCGCCAAGCGCGAGGAATGGATCTACGTGTACGGGCAGGAGCAGGAGCCGGTGGTGTTGGACCGTTTTTCTCCGGTGCTGCACCTGGTGCAGTTGGTTCGGGATGAAGCCCACCGGTTCGCGGTGACCTTTCACCGCGCGCGTCGCACGGCCAGCCGGCTGCCGAAAAAGAAGCGGAGGAAGAAGCCGGAGCTGCCGGCTTAAAACTCAAGCGGTTCACTTAGGGGGCCCGTCACGAAATAACCAGTCCATTTGCCGCGTTTAGCCGCTCCCTCTGGTCGCGGCTCTGTAACGGCTTCCGAGCCGCGACCGAAGAAGCGGTTGCACCGGTTATTTCGTGACACCTCGTTAGGAACATTTGCGTGACATTCTGTTCCCGGAAAGGCCCATTGCGCGGCAGTAAGGCCTCGGCTCGAACAAATTCACCGTCGCAAGGCTCCGACGCCGTTCGTAACTGCAAGAGTCCAGACAGGCTGAAAGCCTGTCCCACCAAGCTTGCAAGCTGCCGATGTCGCGTGGTGGGACAGGCGGTCTCGCCTATCGTTGCTGCTAGAACAGGTCGCCGATTTCCTTGGCGGCGCTGCGTGATTCCAGGTGAATCAAACCCGCGTTGCCACCTTGCGGGCTGACCACCGCCAGCACGGCCTTGCTCCCGGCCGAATAGACGAACAGCGCGCCGTCGTCGGCCTGGATGGCCACTTCAGCCAGCGTTCCCGCGCTCATACTGTCGCTGATACGCCGTCCCAAGCTGGACGCGGCCGCCGCCATGGCTGCCACGCGATTTGGATCGGCGCCATTGGAAAGAGAGTGCGCGATCGGGAGCCCTTCGGTGGATGCCAGCAGCACCCCCTTCAGTTCCGGAATCGCGCTCCGGAGCGCCTCAATCTGAGCTTTCAACGCTTCGCCCTTGGCCATCGTTTGCCTCCTTAGGATCGTCCTGGAATTCGAAATGATTGGCGCGGATCGCCCGCGGTTCCCGCGCCGCTAACTTAGAAAGCATGTCATCGGCGGGTAAGGCAGGAACTTTAGCCCAGCCAGCATAAGCTGGGCATCGGACCTGGTATAGGAGGATCGCCTGACAGAAAGCGCGGCGCCTCTTAGATTAAACGGATTATGCGGAGCCCCGTAGTGGCGGCCGTGCTGGACCGCCTGGGAGCCTAAGGTCTTACACTTAACATTCCGTAAGGCAGTGGCCTGAAAAACATTACATAAGTGCTTTACCGCATGGAAACTACTAAGAGTACCCTTTAGCATCAGAGGTAAAGGGACGATTAAGGCTACATGCGGTGCTTGTACTGCGGGAAGGAACTCGCGCTTTTCAAACGGTTGACGGGCGGCGAGTTTTGTTCCGACGCGCATCGCCTGAGATATCAGGAAGAGTACACGCAACTGGCGCTGAATCGTCTGTTGCACGCGAATTCCTCCTCAGAAAAAGAATCGGCCACGCTGGAAGAGATCAAGTCCGCCGAGCCCGAGTCGCCGGCGCTCAAGCGGCGCGAGAGGCTGGGGCGGGAGGAAACTCCCGCGCCGCTTCCGGCCCTTTCGACGCCGCTGGCGCCTGCGTCCGCGAGCATCGCCAAAGCTTTCGGGATGGAACAGAACGGGGTAGAGCCGGCCGTGCACCTCGGGGCGTTCCGATCCGAAGAGACTCCTAAGCAAACCGCGGTTCTCGATCCCGAGCCCACGCCGGCTGCCGCTACCGCTCTTGCGGAAAAGACGGAAGCGCCTGCCCCCGCGGGCCTGTCCAACTTCCTGGTTGAAGTTCCTGTCGCCGTGGCGGTGGAAGCGGCCGCGATTCCAAAACCGGCCGCGAACCTGGCGCCCGCGCCTGCACCGGCACTGCCGCGTTTGCAGGAGCTTCCGCAGGAAACCAGGGCTGACCGCCTGGAACCGGCTGGACGCATCGCCCTGAATCTTTTCACGCTGACGGACTTCCAAACCCCGCCACGGGAACGCGGACTGGAGCTGCGTGAATTTGTGCGCGGAGTGCCCCAAGTGGAAACTCGGATACGGCCCGCGAGTGGAACCGGACTCGAACCGGCGCGGCAGGCGCTGCCGGTACCGTTTGTCGCACGTCCCCCGGAAGACTCTTCCGGACTCTATTTTTGGCCGTCGTCCAAGGAGGATCTTCCGGCGTTTGGCCGCGACGCGGAAATTCTGCTCGGCGATCTGGCTCGTTTGGATTATCCGGATACCGGCTGGGAAGAGGCTCAGGAAAGCGGTGTGCCTCCCGCGGATGAGCCCCCTAAGATATTCGCCCGCCTCGAACCAATGCGCGTGGAGCCGATTCAACTCGATCTGTCCTCGAGCGAAAGCTCGGGCGTGCTGGAGAAGCTCCAACCGCTGCGTTTTGAACCGGTCCACATCGATCCGGTTTTCATGGAGCGAATCGCCGGTTCGGCCGAGTTCAACGCTCAGGTGTTGGCGGCCAATACACCGGCAGAAGTCGAGCCGGAGGCCCCGGCTCCGGCGCCGCCCACGATTACAAAGCCCGTTCCTGTGACGTTGCACGGTCTGGCGCCGGCGCGCGGAAAACCGGTGCAGGTGTTCACCTCGGTCGTCTCCCGAAGCGGAGACATTCAAGTTCCCCGCGAGACCGGCCTGCCCTTGCGGCCCACCATGGTGTTGGGTCCCGCGCCGAAGTTAACCAATGCGCCAGCTAATGCGCCAGCCAATGCTCCGGCGAGCGTCCCACCGGGTAACGACGAAAAGGCCGCTACCAGCAGGCCGGTCAAGTCTATTCCCGTCCCCGAGAAGCGGGACCCGCGCTCCATCGAAATCAAGCCTCGCAAGTCCGAAGTGCGCATTCTCCCGGTGCAGGCAAAGGAAGCCCTTCAGCGTCAGAAGGAGCCGGCGGCCAGACCAACGGAGCCTGTCAAGCCGGAGCCGGCAAGCAAGCCGGAGTTAGTCAAGAACCCTCCCGGGCCAACGCCGAACGAGATGGCCCCGAAGGACCCGGCAGCGGAGAGGCCGAAGGCCGCGCCCGTTCCATCTGAGATCAAACCACCTGAGATCAAACCAGCCGCGCCCGTTCTCGCCGAGGTGAAGCCTCGGATCGCGGCTCCCGTCGAAGAGCCGGATCTGCTGGGTCTGCCCAAGCTCTCATTACAGCACTCCGAGAGTTTCTGGACCCGCTTGCCCTTCGCCGCGCGCATCGGCGCGATCGCGGCGGTCCTGGCGTTGATCGTGGGCGGAGCGATCTTGACTTCGCGAGGATCGGGCGCGTCCAAGGCCGCGGCTCCGGCCGATAATGAGCCGCAATTCGTGGAAGCCGGTTCGGCATTGGCGAATACCGCGGGTTGGATGCAGGATTGGTTCGCCGACAGCACCGGATCGCGGCCGGGCCGCCACGTGGACGTTCTGCGAGGTTCGCTGACATTGCGCGACTACCGGCTGGTGTTCGAAGGACAAATCGAGCATGGCGCATTAGGCTGGGTGTTCCGCGCCAACGACAAGAGCTTCTATGTGGAGAAGATTCAGGTGGTCACTCCCGGCTTGGAGCCGGTGGTGGCGCTGGTGCACTTCGCGGTGATCAACGGGCGGGAACAGCCGCGGACCCAAGTTCCTTTGCCCATCCAGGCGCACCTCGATACGGCCTACAAGGTCCGCATGGATGCGGTAGGCAACCGTTTCACCACCTGGGTGCAGGATCAGAAGGTGGATCAGTGGACCGACACCCAGCTCGATGCCGGAGGCGTCGGTCTGTATTATGACAGCGGCGACAGCGCCAAGCTCAGAGACACGCTGAACGTGATTCCGCTGAAGCCCAGATAAGGAATCGAGACAGGAGATCGGGAATGCCGGACGGCAACGGACAAAACGTTTTCTTCATCGACGACGAGCTGGTGGAGCGGCTCATGCGCGGCGACGCCGCCGAGAGCTCCCCGAAACCGAAGAGACCGGCGAGTTCCAGCGCTCTGGCCAAAGCGGTGAAGCTGGCGGGCGAGGGGCGTCTGGATGAGGCGGTCAAAGAACTGGAAGCCGCGGCGGGGCACGGTGAAGATCCGGTGGAGGTTTATTCCGGACTGGGCCACCTGCGCTTCGAACAGCAGAAGTGGGAAGAGGCCGGACGCTGCTATGGCAAGGTGGTGGAGGCGGACTCGAACAACACTGCCGCACGTTACAACCTGGGTCTGGCGCTGGAGCGGCAATCCAAGTTTGAGGAAGCCGCGGCAGCCTTTGAGACCGCCGCTAATCTCGATCCCAAACGTTGGCAGGCGCAAACCGGACGGGGCATGTGTCTGATTCATATGGGCAAATCGGAGGACGCCCTCAAGTGCCTCGACCTCGCGCTCCACATTAGCTCCGAACTCGACAGCTCCAAGCACGACAGTCCGAACCAGGATCGCGCGCTGTTCGGCAAAGGTGTCGCTTTGCAGCAGCTCGGACGGCTTGACGAAGCTTCCGAAATTTACCGCAAGCTTCTTCCCGGCAACGCCAACTCGCCCGAGCTGCTGGGAAACATGATCGCCCTAGCGTCGTCACGCAAGGACGACAATCGGGCCAAGGAATTGTCGGAGCGGCTTCTGAAGATCCGGCCGCAATCGCGGCACGCGCTGGAAGGACTTGCGGGCGTGGCTTTGTCGCGCGGCGACTACAGCGCCGCGGTGCAGCATTGCTCGCAGCTTGTGAAGACGGCTCCCGGCTCCTACGAAGGTTGGGTCAATCTGGGGGTGGCGTACCAGAAGACCGGCAGGCTGGAGCAGGCGGGCAACGCGTATCGCGAGGCCACTCGCCTCCGTCCGGACGCGCCCGAGCCGAATGCAAACCTGGGCGCGGTATTGCAGGAGCGAGGAGATTTGGCCGGCGCTCGTCAGGCCCACGAAAAGGCCCTCGCCGGCGCCCCCGCTACGCCCGGCGTGCTGTGGAATCTGGCTCTGCTGGCCGAGCGCGAGGGCAATTCCGAGGAAGCCGAACAGCTCCTGGAGAAGTTGCTGGCCCTGAAAGCGGATTGGGAGGATGCGGCGTTCCACCTGGGATTCCTGCAATTGCAGCGCGGCGAGTACGCCGGCGCGGTGGACAGCTTCGAGATCTGCCTCAAGAAGCGCAAGGATTGGGTGGAGGCTCTGCTGAATCTGGGTTTGGCGTTCTGGAAGTTCGAGGATTTGGAGGGCGCGGCGCAAGCCTTCCATCGGGTTCTGGCCTTGCAGCCGCACAACCCGGATGCCTTGCGCGCTCTCACGGCCGTCGCCATCGAGCGCAAGAATCCGGCGCTGGCCTGGGAGCTCCATCAGAAGGCGACGGCGCTAGGGGGACGCTCGCCGGAGCTTTCCTTCAACCTGGGGCTGCTGCTGCAATCCACCGGCGATGAGGCTGCGGCGGCGGAATGCTACCAGGCGGCGCTTAAAGACAAACCCGACTTTCCGCAAGCTCTCCTCAATCTGGGTCACGCTCTCAAGGCCACCGGCAAAGAAGACGAAGCCCGGCAGGTCTGGAGCCGGGCTGTGGCGGCGGACCCGCAACTGGCGGCGGAGTACTTCAGCTGACAGCATTGGCCCGTCCACCGCGATTCGTCGCTACCGGCTCAGCCGGGCCCACGGCGGGGCCGGATGGAACGGTCAGGCAGGTCACAGACCTGCCCTACTGGGCTGCAGGCATCGGTTGGTGGTAAGTGGGGGCAGGGCATTCACGAGGGCCGGTCTCAGAGAGGAATCGGCACTCCCAATTTTCAGCCACTTACAGAGCCGTGACCAGAGGGAGCGGTTAGAACCTTTGATTTAATTCTTGCGCCGGAAAGTAGCTACGCTAACCCCGGCATGCGCGGCGGCGGAAAATGAGTATACTGTCCCGGTTTTTTGCTCCGGCGCCCGCTTCCGAGTGATAAACTGGAATCAGCATGAGTTCGCTGTCGCCCAGGCTTCAGATTCGGGTTCAGCAAAAGCAGACGCTGACACCTGGGTTAGTACAGATGGTCAGTCTGCTCCAGTTGAACCGGCTGGAGTTGAAGGATATGATCTCCGCGGAGATCGCCCAGAACCCGGTCCTCGAAGAAGCCACCGAGGGCGGCGAAGAGCTGACCCCGGAAGAGCTGCAACCGCTGCTAGAAGCCGAAGCGGAGCGTTCGGGTGAGCCCGCGGATCAATCCATTCTGGAGGCCACGGCGGGCCCGGTCGAGATCGAAACCGGCGACGTCGAGGCCAGCGAACCGGCGGAATTCGGCAGTTCATTCACCGAAAGTTCATTCGAGGGCTCAGAGCCGGCGGCTGCCGATGCGTCCGCGCCGGTGGAAGCCCTGCCTGCTCTCGAGACTCCGGAGGCTCCGGCCGACCCCTTCGACGAAATCGACTTGGGCGACTACTTCGACAACTATCTGGACCCGGGCTTCAAGAGCCCCGCGTCGGAGAACATCGAAAAGCCGTCTTTCGAGACCTTCCTGTCTTCTCCGGTGACGCTGTCGGATCATTTGCGCTCCCAGCTCGCTCTGGTCACCATGAGCGATGGGGTTCGCGACGCCGCCGAGGAAATTATCGGGAACCTGGATGAAAACGGGTATCTGACCGCTACGGTGGAGGAGATCGCGGCGGGGGGTGGATGCGCTCCCGCCGACGTCCAGGAGGGCCTTCGGGTGGTGCACTCCCTGGACCCGGCTGGGGTCGGAGCCGCGGACGTGCGGGAGTGCCTGCTGCTCCAGCTGGAAAGCCGCAACGCCAAGGGCGGCGTGGCTTGGCAGATCATCGCGGATCATCTGAAGTTGCTGGAATCGCGGCAGTTCAAAGAACTTGCCAAGGTCCTGCGCCGACCTCTCGAACATATCCAGATCGCCATCGACGTCATCCGCCATCTGGACCCTCAGCCCGGATTACGCTACTCCGGTCCGGGAGCCCGGCAAGTGGAGCCGGACGTCTATATTTCCAAGGACAGCGACGGATACCTGATTCAGCTCAATGACGATGAGCTGCCGACGCTGCGTCTCAACCCCCAGTACCGGCGCATGTTGGATCGCACCCAGGAGCCCAGTAAGGACGTCCGTAATTATGTCCGGGACCGCTACGCCTCCGCGATTCAGCTCATGAAGAACATCGAGCAGCGTAAGCAGACCATTCTCAGAGTCTGTCAATCCATCGTGCGGCGCCAGCCGGATTTCCTGGAGGGCGGAATCGATCAGCTCAGGCCTATGATGATCAAGGAAATCGCCGAAGAGATTGGAGTTCATCCCTCCACCGTAAGCAGGGCTGTTTCCAACAAATACGCCCACACTCCTCAGGGCGTTTTTGAATTGCGCTATTTCTTCTCCGAGGCCGTGCAGGGGCCGGGAGGAATGGCAACGCCGTTGCTCATCCTAAAGCGTCGAGTAAAAAAGATGATAGAAGACGAGGACACCGCGCACCCACTTACGGATGAGCAAATCACCGAGCTGTTGCAGGCCGAGGGAATCGAAGTGACTCGGCGGACCGTCGCCAAGTACCGCGAAGACATGCGGATTCCATCCACTCATCAGCGGCGGGTGCGGGCCTAGCTGTTGGCAATGGAACGGGGGAATCATGAAAGTCAACTACAAAGGCATCAAGCAGGCTTTGCCTGCCAAGATCCAGGCAAAACTGGACGCCAAGTTCGCGAAGTTGTCGAAATTACTTGAAAAAAGAGGAGAACAAGAAGCGCACGTGGTGGTCACCATGGTGCGCCACCTGCATAAGGCCGAAGTGACCATCCAGTTCTACGATCATCAATTGGTGGCGCAGGGGTCCGATGCCGATCTGTTCACGGCGATTTACGAAGCGCTGGACAAGCTGGAAACGCAGGCGGTGAAGAACCGGGGCAAGTGGCAGGAGCGCCGTAAGGACGGCTCGCCCAAGGAAAGCGCGGGAGAGGCGAAAGCCGCCCCGAAAATGGGCAAAGCCGCGGCGCCGCGGAGCGCGCCCCCTGGGAACGTCTTTCAGGTGAATCATCATGAAAGCCGCAAACCCATGACACTTGAAGAAGCGCTGCTCGAGATGGAGCGAGGGCAGGATTACGTGGTGTATCGCGACGCCGAAAAGGAGTGCATCTCAGTATTGGTGCGCCGCCGCGACGGGAATTTCGATTTGATCGAGGGTTGACTGGCCCGCAGGGCTCTGGGAAACCGCTAAAATAGCGGCGAATGGCCAAGTCTTCCCGCGCAGCGGCCCCAAAGACCGAACTGGTGATCATCACCGGGCTGAGCGGGTCCGGCAAAGGCACCGCGCTCAAGGCGCTGGAAGACCTGGGCTACTACTCGGTCGACAATCTTCCCATCGGGCTGATCCCGAAATTCGCCGAGCTGGCCAAGGCCGTGCCCAACGTCCGCAAGGCGGCCATCGTCATCGACATCCGCGAGGGCTCGGCGCTCGACCGCTTTCCGGCCTTGTACAAGCGCATCCGCCGCCAGGTTCCCACGCGGCTGATGTTTCTCGAAGCCGACGAGACGGCGCTGATACGGCGCTTTAGCGAGACTCGCCGTCCCCATCCGCTGGGCGCGGACCAAAGCGTCGCATTGAGCGTCAAGCTTGAGAAGGAGCGTCTGGCGCCCATCCGGCGGCTGGCCGATCCCATCATCAATACCAGCAAGTTCAACGTGCATGAGCTGCGGGAGACCATCCATCGGGCGTTCCGCGGCCAGAAAAGCGCGCCGGAAATCCTCATTCAGGTCACCAGTTTCGGATTCCGCCACGGCGTACCCACCGATAGCGACCTGGTATTCGATGTCCGCTTTCTTCCCAATCCAAATTACATCGCGGCGTTCAAGCCCTTGAGCGGCAAGAACCCCGGCGTGGCTCGCTATATCCGGTCGTTTCCGCAGACCACGGAGTTCATTGAGCGCATCTCCGATCTGCTGGTGTACCTGCTGCCGCACTACATCGCGGAAGGCAAGTCGTACCTGACCATCTCCTTCGGCTGCACCGGTGGACGCCATCGCAGCGTCATGATCGCGAGCGAAATCCGCAAGCGGCTGGCCTCGGCCGGGTATCGCGCCAAGGAAACGCATCGCGATTTGCAAAAGACGTGACGCCTCCATCGCCCACCGGCAGCGCCGCTGGCCAGGGAGCCCGCACAAAGCCGGCTCGGCCCTCCAGACTGGCCGAAGCCGCGAGGCGGTGTGGCGCACGCACCTACGCGTGCCGTCTTGAGACTCTCTCGACACCGACTTCGGACGCGTCGCGGCCGCGCGTCGGCAAGGGTGCCGACGCGGCACGCAAGGGTGCGTGCGCCGCACCTGCCATCCAAATTCTCGTGAGAAATGCGGACTAGCGAAGGGTCCGCCGAGCATGCCTTGTACGAGGAGCGCTCCGCTGTGCGGGCGAGTTCCTCGGAAGTCTGCCGAGATTTCTCGAAGTCGTCGAAGCTCGAGTGGCTGGAGACCAACGGCACCGGCGCGTTCGCCATGGGAACGGTCGCGGGAGTGAACACGAGGCGCTATCACGCGCTGCTGGTGGCCACGTTGGGGCCGGGCTTCCGCCGCCGTGTCCTGCTCGCGCGGGTCGAGGAAGACGCCGTTGTGGACGGCCGCTCTTTCGCGTTGGGCGCATGCCAGTATCCGGGGGTGGTGACGCCCCGAGGATTCGAGCTATTAGAGGAATTCAGGCCGGAGCCGTGCGCGACATGGGTTTACGGATTAGGCGGCATTCGACTCGAAAAGCAGGTGTATCTGGTTGGGGGTAAGCAGGCAGTGGTAATCCGCTATCGGGCGGATCGCGCATTGACCCTTCGCGTCCGGCCGTTTCTAGCCGACCGCGATTATCATTCGTTACAGCGGGCCGGAAATTGGACCAGCCGGACGCTCGAATTCCACTGCGGCGCACAGTTGATTGAGGATGCCCACTGGTATTATCGCGTCGAGTACCTGGAAGAACTCGACCGCGGCTTCGATTTTCGTGAGGATCTGTACTCGCCCGGCGTGTTCGTGCTGGATCTGAAGCCTGGGGAGTGGACGCCGATGTGCGCTTCCACCGATGGCACGTCTCAAGGAGACCCGCCGGCAAAGCGCGATCCTTTCGTGGTGCGCCGCGCCGATGGAAGCCCCACCGTCATCGCCGGCTATCCCTGGTTCACCGATTGGGGCCGCGACGCCATGATTAGTATCCCTGGCCTGCTGATCGCCCAAGGTCGTCTCGACGAAGCCCGGCAGATCATCGAGGGTTTTCTCAACCGGCGCAGCCAGGGCGTCATCCCGAATCGCTTTCCCGATGCCGGGGAAGCGCCGGAATACAACACTGCCGACGCGACGTTGTGGATGTTTCAAGCCATGCGCGCCTGGCTTGCGGCGGGCGGAGACCGGGCGTTCCTCACCGAGGTCTTCTATCCCGCGGCGAAGGACATCCTGGATTGGCACCGCCGCGGAACCTGGTTTGGAATCGGCGTGGACTCCGCGGATCGTCTTTTGCGCGCCGGTGGGCCCGACACACAGGTCACCTGGATGGACGCGCGTGCCGACGGCCGCGCCGTGACGCCCCGGAACGGCAAGCCGGTGGAGATCAACGCGCTGTGGCATGGAGCGCTGTGCCTTATGGCGGATTGGGGCGATGAAGGTTGCCGTGCCGAAGCCCTCGCCGTCCGCGAAAGCTTTCGCGCTAAGTTCTGGGACTCCGGCCGCGAGTGCCTTTATGATGTGCTGGCGGAGGACGGTCCAGTGTCGAAGCTCCGTCCCAATCAGATTTTCGCGGTAAGCCTTGGGAACGATCTGCTTGAGCGCGACCAGCAACAGGCGGTGGTTCGGATCGTCGAGCGCGAGTTGCTCACGCCGGTGGGCTTGCGCACACTCGATCGCGGCGATCCCGACTACAAACCTCGCTATCAAGGCGGACCGGCCGAGCGCGATGGCGCGTATCATCAAGGGACCGTCTGGCCGTGGCTGATGGGACCTTTCGTCGATGCGTATCTGTGCGCGGTCGGCAAGACGCCCGAGACGCTCGCGAATTGCCGCAAGCTTGTGGACCGATTGGAGGACGCAGCCGCGCGCGGGCCGTGCCTCGGCTCCGTGCCGGAGATATACGATGCCGAAGAGCCGCACATCGCTCGGGGCTGTCCGGCGCAGGCCTGGAGCGTCGCAGAACTCGCAAGACTCAAATGGATGCTATAACGGACCTGTGGCTCCTCGCCCCGAACTGCGTCATCGCAAGCCGCCGCATTTCCGTGAGCGCAATAAGCCGCACTACCGCTTGGCACATTGGCCCATCTGGATCTTCGTGTTCTTCATCGCCCCCGGTCCGCTGACGTTCGATTTATTTGAACGCGGTTTCGATACGCGGATGGCTGGATGGTTCGCCGTGGTTCTGGCTGGGACGGGCCTGGCAGGCTGGTTCGGCCAACTCCCCGGCGTCGAGCCCAAGCCGTATATTCTCCGCTTCACCGAAGACAAACCCAACCCGACCTATCGCCGCGTCTGCTACACGATGGCGTGGAGCGATCTCATCAGCTTCGCGATTCTAAACCTGGCTGGGCTGATTTACGCGCTAGCGACCGGCGCGTGGCGTCTACGCCAAATCTACGATGCCGCGTATTTTCCGCTGGCCGGAGCGGTGATCCTGTGCGGCCTGCTGGGTTGGCTGCCGCGCGTAAAGGCATCGACCAAGGGCGAGGGAACGGAGCGCCGCTACTTCTACGGCACCGTGTGGGCGGTGTGCGCGGCGCAACCAATTTTGGGGCTGCTGTGGAAAATCCTGCCTCGAACGCCTGAGTCGGACGCCGCCAAACTAGCCGTCTTCGCGGGGATTCTCGCCGGAATGCTGTATCTGGCGCATCGAGGAGTGTTACCGCGAACGCGCCCGATCATCGCCGGCGAATGGGCGATTTCCGACTGATGCTTCGCTCTGGTGGCGCGGACCCCCCGGTCCGCGCCGGACGCCCGCGTCCGGCTTTGAGTCGACGCCAAGCTGGCCCGACCAGGGGGTCGGGCTGCGGTCCAGGGGGACCGCCCCACTACCCCGCAGCGACCATCTTGTGCGGGCGGGTTCCTTAGAAAGATGGCACGTGAAACACTTCTCGATTTCTTCGCCGATTTTGCGGCGCTGGAAGACGAGTTCCTGGTTTGGGACGACGGCTACCGGACTCATCATCGCACCTACGCCGAAGTTGCTCGGGCCGCACGGGCGTTTGCCGCCAAGCTGCGCGCGCGGGGTATCGGCAAGGGCCGGAAGATCGTGTTTTGGTCGGAGAACCGGCCGGAATGGGTGGCTGCTTTGTGGGGCTGCCTTCTCGAAGGCGTGATCGCCGTGCCCATCGACTTCCGCAACTCCGCCGACTTCGTGACGCGAATCGCCGGGATCGTGGAGGCTCGCGCGATTCTGACGGGCGATTCGGTGCAGGAGAGCGCCCTCGCGAATGCGGCGCCGCTCGCTAACGCGCGCGGTTCGGAAGCGCCGATTGCCGTCGAGGCCAGCAGGTGGCGTTTCGCGGACTTCGAATGGCCCGCGCAAGAGCCGGCAGCTTCCGCGCGTGTCGACATTCGCTCGGATGACATTGCCCAAATCGTCTTCACCTCCGGCGCGACGGCCGAGCCCAAGGGCGTGATTATCACGCACCGCAATCTTCTCGCGAATATCGTGCCGGTTGAGAACGAGATCAGGAAGTATCGCAGATATGAGCGTCCGTTCCATCCGGTGCGCTTCCTCAACCTGCTGCCGCTCAGCCACCTGTTCGGGCAGACCCTGGCGACGTTCATTCCGCCCATGCTCGCCGCAACGGTGGTTTTTCAGCAGTCCTACCATCCGGAAGAGATTCTGCGGCAGATGCATAAGCGCCGGGTGTCCGTGCTGGTTTCGGTGCCGAAGATTCTGGAGGTGCTGCGCGACTACATCCTGCACGAATTCCCGGAGAGCAACAACCTTCCCGAGAGGATGCATTGGACACAACGATGGTGGCGCTTCCGCCGCGTGCATCGCGCCTTCGGCTGGAAGTTCTGGGCGTTCATCACTGGCGCCGCGCCCCTCGATCCAGCCGTCGAGGAATTCTTCCTGCGCCTCGGCTTCCTGGTGATTCAAGGCTACGGCTTGACCGAGACCGCTCCCATCGTGACGCTGAATCACCCGTTTCATACGCGCAGGGGCAGCGTCGGCAAGCCGGTGGGCGGCGTCGAAATTCGCCTCGCGGACGATGGCGAAGTGCTGGTGCGCGGCGGCAACGTCTCGCGAGGATATTTCGGGCAGGGGGACGGCGAATCGCTCGATGACGGCTGGCTCAGCACCGGCGATATCGGCGAAATGGATGCCGAGGGCCGCCTGTCGATTCGCGGACGCAAGAAGGATATGATCGTACTCCCGGATGGCCGAAAGGTTTTTCCGGAGGACGTGGAAGCCGTGCTGCAAACGATTTCCGGCGTGCGCGACTCCGCCGTGATTGGACCGGATCAGGTGCATGCCGTACTCGTGACCGAAGCCGGAGCGGATATGGATGCGATCGTGCGCCGCGCCAATGAGAAGCTGGAGGATCATCAGAAGATTCGCGCCGTCTCGCCCTGGCCGGCCGGGGAAGAACTGCCGCGCACCCCCGGAACGGGCAAGCTGAAGCGCGCCGAAGTTCGGCAACGCATTGCTGGGAGTCTTCCGCCGGCCGCTGCGTCGAGTGGCGGTGTGATTGGATTGCTTCAGCGTTACGCCCCAGACCGAACCATTACGCCAGAGACGACTCTGGATGAACTGGGATTGAGTTCGCTCGATCGCGTGCAGCTCCTTATGGAAATGGAGCAGCAGCTCGACACCGCGATCGACGAGGGTTCGCTCACCGCGGCCCGGACGGTGGCCGATTTGACAAAACCGGCAGCGGCTGCGCCAGCCGCCCAAGCCGTGCGCTCAGGCGAAGTGCCGCTCGAGTTTCCGTCGTGGAACCGCTCCTGGCCGGCCCGATGGCTGCGGCGGGCGGTGCAAGCGGCATTGGTGCGCCCTCTCACGCGATACTATACGCGCATCGAGGTCGCGGGACTCGAGAACCTGAAAGACTTGCAGCCTCCCGTGATCTTCGCGCCCAATCACCAGAGCTTCATGGATGTACCGGCGATTTTATACGCGCTGCCGCCGGAGTGGCGCGTCCGCCTCGCCCCCGCCATGGCGAAGGAATGGTTCCTGCCGCACTTTCACCCCGGTAGCTACTCGCTCTGGCAGCGCTTCACCAGCGGCTTGCAATACTACTCGGCGACGCTGTTCTTCAATGCGTTTCCCTTGCCGCAGCGGGAAATGGGCGCGCGGCGGACGCTGCGTTACATGGGATCGCTAACCGACGAAGGCTTGTGCGTGCTGATCTTCCCCGAGGGCGACCGCACCCACGCCGGAGAAATTCTCCGGTTCTTTCCGGGAGTCGCGATGCTGGCGTCGCGCACGCGGGTGCCGGTGGTGCCGGTGCGCCTCCAGGGATTGGAGCGGGTGTTCCATCGCGACGCACATTGGCCCTCGCATGCACCGTCGAAAGCGACCTTCGGCGCGCCTCTCCAGCTCGAAGGCGACGACTACGCGGCACTGGCAAAACGCGTCGAGGATGCGGTTCGCAGCCTTGCCTGAGCTAGCCCTGAGCTAGCCCGCATTTCTCAGCGCACCTGATGACGTGGCCCAGGCGCCTACGCGACCCGTGTCGAGACTATTCCCGAGCGCCGCCAGGAGTGGCGACGCGGCACGCACAAGTGCGTGCGCCACATCATCGCCCAAAAAGTGTGTGAGAAATGCTGGCTAGTTGAGTTAAGACCAGATTGCGGGCCCGTCACCCCGCATGACTTGGTGGTATGATCGTCCGCATGAAATACTTGGCGATTGCCGCGTAGGCGATTTCCAAGCTTAACTTCAACCCGGCGCCCACCCTGGCCTGCTGGACGCTGAAACCGAGCGCCAAGCGCTCAGGAGAAACCGCATGAAACGTCTCGCGATGTCCATGGCCGGAGTGTTCCTCATCCTGCTCAGCTTGCCTGCCCAGCAGAATAGCATCGACGATTTTTTCCGCGACTTCACCGATGAATGGGTTCGCGGCAACCCCAACCAGGCGACATCGGCCCGTTATTTCACGGGCGAAGAACAAGATCGCCTGGAGCGCCAACTGACGCCGGAGACTCGCGCTTACGTTGAGTCACGCATTCAACTCGCTCGCAAAGGTCTTGCCGGGCTCGCCAAATTCGACCGCTCCCGGATGACGGAAGCGCAGCGGCTATCGGCCGACGTCATGCGCTGGCAACTGGAAATCGCCGCCGCCGAGGACCCCTATCTCGACTACAGCTTTCCGCTGCAACAGATGAACGGCACCAACATCAACTTGGTCGAAGCCATGACTGTCCGGCACCCGCTGGCGAATGAAAAAGACGCAGCCAACTATATCGCGGCCCTTGGCCAGGTCACCGCGCGCATGGACGAAGCCATCGCTGAATCGCGCCGCCTCGCCGCAGGGAACGTCATTCCACCGAAGTTCATCCTCCAGGCCACCATCAAGCAGATGCAGAGCTTCGCCGATCCGGCTCCGGCGCAGAATCCGTTCGTGGCCGTTTTCACGCAAAAGATGGAAGCCGCGAAGATTCCCGAGGCTCGCCGCGCCGAACTGAAATCGCAAGCCGAAAAGATCGTGGCGTCGCAAGTTTACCCGACCTGGAAGCGAGCCATCGCGGTGCTCGAGTCCCAACTCCCGCGCTCCAACGACGACGCCGGACTGTGGCGTCTCAAGGGCGGTCCGGAAGCCTACACTTACTTCCTCCGCCGCTTCACCACCACCGATCTCACGCCAGACCAGATCCACGAAATCGGCCTGAAGGAGGTCGGGCGGATCGAGGGCGAAATGGATGCGATCTTGCGTCGTTTGGGCCGCACCGAAGGCTCGGTTAAGGATCGCGTCGACAAACTCAAGCAGGACCTGGGTTACCCTCTAACCGAAGCCGGCCGCGATCTCATCATGAAGGATGTCGAGGGCATCCTCCGCGACGCCGAGAAACGCTCCGCGCTGCTGTTCGACAAGACTCCCAAGTCGCCCGTGATCGCCCAGCCATTTCCGCGCTTTCGTGAGGCCAACGCCGCAGCCAACTACAACGCACCCGCACCGGACGGCTCGCGCCCCGGCGTTTTCCAAATCCCGCTGCGTCCGGACCGCATGACCAAGTTCGGTTTGCGCAGCCTGGTGTATCACGAAACCGTTCCCGGCCATCATTTTCAAATCGCGCTTGAAGTCGAGGACCATAATCTCCCGCGCTTCCGTCAGATCCGCGCGCTGGGCGGCATCTCCGCTTTCACCGAGGGTTGGGGGCTTTATGCCGAGCGCCTGGCCGCGGAATCCGGCTGGTATGAAGGCGACCTGGAGGGCCAGCTTGGACAGCTTGACGCGTCTCTGTTCCGCGCCCGCCGCCTGGTGGTCGACACCGGCATTCACGCCAAACATTGGACCCGCCAGCAAGCTATCGATTACGGCATCGAGCCCAGCGAGGTCGAGCGTTATGTGGTTTACCCCGGCCAAGCCTGCTCCTACATGATCGGCCAGTTGAAGATCGTCGAACTCCGTGAAAAGGCGCGTCAAGCCCTGGGCAGCCGCTTCTCCCTCCGCCAGTTCCACAATGTGGTGTTTGAAACCGGCAGCGTGCCTCTCGACATCCTGGAGCGCCAGGTGGAAGCGTATGAACGCGCCGCGCGCTGACTTTGCCATTCTCACGCGTGACGTTGCGACTGGCGCACGCAATCCTGCGTGCCCCGCTTGCGCCAGCTGTGTCGAAATTCATCTCGACACGCGGTTGCGGTTCGGACAGTCTGTCGTAGTGGGGGCGTCGCCATACGCCACATCATCACCGACGAACGTTTGTACTCGCTGACTATATAGCGGTTTGCCAGCGCCGCGGCCCGTGGTGAATTCTCGAAGATGGCAGGTCGGAGACCTGCCCCACTCTAAACTAATCCAGCCCCAGTTCCGCGCGCAGCCGTGCGACGTCGTAGAACGGCTCGCCCGCCTGCTTCTTCCGGCCCTCGCCGTTCTCAATGCTCTTCAGGACCGCGATCACCTGTTTGCGCCCCTTCTCCGTTCTCACGGCGTCCCTCGGCGTCTTCCCGTCCAACGCCGGAAGCTTCACGTCCGGCCAAGTCCGGTAGTGCTCCTCCATAAAACGCCCGATCGCCTGGTCGCGGATTTCCTTCGGAATCTCTTCCTGGTCAGGCCGCCGCGCGGACCGAGGCTCCGCGGCAGCTCTGCTTTTGAGTTCCTTCTGTGTGGTAAATTCATCGCGCAGATGGCGCAGCGACGCACCTGCGATGCTCAACAACAGCAGCTTCCCGCGATCCAGGCGCTCTCTCGAATTGCACTCCAGCACGAGCTCGTCTGTTCCAATGCGAATGTTCCCCAGCACCGTCTGCCCCGCGTTCAGCCAAACGAAAGACTCGCGCTCCCGATCGAATTCGGATTGGAACTCCGGGCAACGGCGCAGCGCCTCCATCGCCGCCGCCTCGTCGATCACCTGATACACCGCCTTGGAGAACAAGACCTCCTCGCCGTCCGTATTGGCGAGCTGAAGCGACTCGACCCAGTTCTCCGCCAACTCAAACGACTGGCGGCGAACGCGCGGCCAGTTCTCTTTCAGATAGTCCCGCCACTCCAGGCCCGCTTCTTCGCGGTCCGCTTCCATCCAGAGGCGAAGCGGCTCAAGGCTGTGCCGCGGCACGGTCAATCCGATGCCGGTAAGCTCCGTGCCCCGTTCACCGGGCACTACGCGGGCGAGCAACCCGTCCCATCGGACCAGCCGTGTCGACATATTCACGTCGTGAACAAAGAAGGTTTGGCCGAAGATCAGGTCTTTCAAGGTGAATCCGGTTCCGGCCGTCAGTTCCTGAACTTCATAAAGCCCAACAATGCTCCGCGACCACGCTTCCACCATCTCCCGCTCACTCTTGGTCAGGCTGGAGCCGCGCCGGTCCAGAAACTCCTCCATGACCGTGCGGCCGAGGCTCGGCGCGGCCCAGTCGTGGAGCATCCAGTCGGTCACAGAGACCGCTGCGTCCTGTGGCTCCTCCGGCCGATCGCCAACAAACCTCTTGAGCGCGAGCTTGAGGTCCCGTTCCGGCAGCACCTTGCCGAGAAAATCCCCGAGGCTTTTCCGGAGGCCTGCAAACTCGTTCCGCCCGCGCAAAACGGTGGGCTCTCCGCCGGGCGCCCCTTCCCCCCGCTCATCGGACTCAAGATGGCATTTCTTGTACTTCTTGCCGCTATTGCACCAGCATGGATCGTTGCGCCCGGGAGCTGGTTTGCGACGCACCGGCTCCGCCGCGGATAGGAGTTCCTCCTCGCCTTTGTCCTTGTCCTCCTCCTCATCTTCGTCATCGCCCCAAAGCGCGTTTCCGGCACAGATCTCGTACACGCTCACGGGCGAAGGACTCAGGGAACTCGGCGGGACATCCGCTTCCTGAAAAGCGGTCAGCAGGGCATCGCTTTCGCGCCGGGCGCTGCGGGACAGCAAACCACTTTGCTGCCGGAGGGCTGCGCGGCCCAGGTTCACGCCCTCCCTTCCCCGAGCGGCGGCCATCGCACCCAGGAGCAAGGGAAAGAACAGATCGCGCTCCGCGCTCTTCCACGAATCGATGTTCTCGCTTAGGCGCTTCAGCAATTTCCCCCCAGGATCGAAATCGGGATGACGAAGAATCTGCTCCGTCACGTGCATCCGTTCAGAGGGCCCCAATCCGGCGGCGATCGACGCGATGAACTGAGCGGCTGCCTCCGAATGGCGCTCGATAATCCGCCCCAGCGCCCACTTTGCGGCGCCGGCCGTGTCCTCATCCTCCAAATCGACGAACTCCAGAAGGTGCGGAATCTCCGAAGGAAAGCCGGTTTCGCCCAGGAGCGCCAATGCATTCTCAGCCAATGAAGCGCCGCTATCTCCCTCCAGATCCTGCGCCCACTCGCGCAGTACGCCGACCAGCAGCGGCGTCATGGACTCACCTTCACCGACGATGGCGTCGACGGTCTCGGGACCCAGATCGCCCTCTTCCTGCATTTGCTGGATCAGACGCAGTTGCCGCAGGCGCTCCGTCACCTCCTCCGGCTCATCCCCCCGGTTTGCTCGTATCGACTTGGCGATCAACCGCGCTTGCGCTGCGCCGGGGAGTTGCATAAATCTCTCAAGGGCCTCTTTATCGAATCCGAGCTTCTCGAGATTCATTCCCTTCAGAAAGGTCTCGTCTTCGAGCACGCGTTTGCCGACCCCCAGTTCGCCCAGCGCCTCCGACAGCGCAGCCGATTCCGGCCGCTGATGAAGCATCCGCGCCAACTCGATGTAAGCGGAACTCACGCAGGGATGCGCCTGAATGGCGCGCCAGAAATGCTCCTCCGCCGCTGCCAGGTCGCCCGTTTCCCGCCGCAACTTGCCCAGTCCCACCAACCCGATGTGGTCGTCTGGGTCCAGTTTAAGCATCTTCTGGAACGCCTGTTCCGCGGTTATTTTGCCGGCTTCAAAGTCGTTCCATAGGCGCCGGCGCGAATCATAGACAGATTGCGGGAGAAAGAGCATGGGCTTTTCTCTAGTCTAACCAGCCCTGCCCTTTTAAGGAACTCGCCCGCACAGCGGAGCCTGGCTCGACCGGATGGTCCCGAGTCCTGAGGTTCGGAGGGCCGAGCCGGCCCTGTGCGGGCTTCCGAGGAACTCGCCCGCACAGCGGAGCCTGGCTCGACCGGATGGTCCCGAGTCCTGAGGTTCGGAGGGCCGAGCCGGCCCTGTGCGGGCTTCCGAGGAACCCGCCCGCACAGCGGAGCCTGGCTCGACCGGATGGTCCCGAGTCCTGAGGTTCGGAGGGCCGAGCCGGCCCTGTGCGGGCTTCCGAGGAACTCGCCCGCACA
>Ga0210394_10002546_pt1 | contig 24790 bp, 36 predicted proteins | sample IncBWC12MmetaG_FD_160121 | JGI IMG/M metagenome (GOLD analysis project Ga0210394, IMG submission 160121) | Forest soil microbial communities from Barre Woods Harvard Forest LTER site, Petersham, Massachusetts, United States - Inc-BW-C-12-M | ecosystem: Environmental > Terrestrial > Soil >... | reverse complement strand
GCAACAATGGTGCTCACAACACCAGTCCTTGCGCAAAACACACAATCGGTTGTCGTTACCGGAGTCAGTCCGAGCACTTTTAACGGGACTCCTTTTGTCACACAGGCAACCGGCGTATCAAGTACAAGTGTGACCCTTTTGGGTATTATTCCAACATGGGCGACCTTGGCGCATGGCGCGGTGGGGACGGGCGGGACAGCCACATTTTCATCGGCTCCGCCACTTTCGGATACGACGCAACAAACTGTGCTCTATGAAATGCCCTCTGGTCTAACACCTATAAGCTATACGAATTCTAATATTGTGGCGTTCTTCCCGGCTTCTCTTGGATCACTCGGACAAGTTCCTACCGGTGGTACGGGTGGACAGGGCACCACGGGACAAGGAATTTCGGGACAAGGCAATTCTACCCCTTCGGGCGGTGTCATTGGACTGGTCGGGGCGCTACCGCAGATGAAACAGTTCACAAACCGTGTCTGTATGGCAATGGGCAACGGGTTCCCGATACAGGTATTTTGGGATTCGACTGGAAGTACCGTCAATTCGGCTCCGACCGGGGCTATTACATCGGTAGCAGTTACGCAAGATGAAGTTACGGTCACGACTTCGGCTACGTTGAGCGCGACGAACCCGTTTGCAGCCGGGTTCATGCCCGTTGGATCGAATGTGGTCATCTCCAATGCGAGCGATTCGACCTATAACGGAACCTTTGTGGTCATTGCGGTGACGGCTCATACATTCACTGTCAGGAATACAAGCGCATCGGGCGGAGCATCGACGGGCACATGGACCATTTCGACGACTCCTATCGTGACGAATACGAGTTTCACCCCGGCTTATCCGGCATGGGTTGCATCCACGGCGTATGCGGTAGGTGACATCATCGTTCCGGCTACGCAGCCCGGGAACGCGATTTATGTTACCTGCACACAGGCAGGGACCTCGGGCGGATCGGAGCCTGGATGGAATTCTCCACAACCTGTTACGGGGGAGCAATTTAAGGACAACAATATCATCTGGACGGTCAGTGGGCTTTTGAACTCGACTGCTCCTCCACCCCCAGGTGCCGGACATATCGAAATCTATGCTGGTTCGCTATGGGCGTTCAACACTTGGCCCGTAAACACGACGAATGGACTGGATGGTCCGACTGCCCTCCGAATGGCGAACACGAACAATCCTTTTGGTTGGAATCCGGTCAATCAGGCGTTTCTCGACAAGGACGATGGCGCAGAAGGAATGGGGCTTGGGAAGTTTACCATCACGGCCCAGGGCATTCCCCCCGAAGGGTCGCTCATTGCCTTCAAATACCGCGTTCCGTACCAGATCATCGGCGTATTTGGAGCGAACAACTTCCAGATTCAGCCCGTATCCTCGGATATGGGCTGCCTTGCTCCCCGAACGATTCAGTTCGTAGCCGGTTACGGTCTGACTCGTTACACGCACCTTGGATTCTCGGTATTCGATGGCTGGCGAGATCAGGTTATCAGTGAACAGATTCGGCCCTATCTGTTTCCGGTGAACGATTTCGATGAGGAAGACATTGTAGTAGCCGATGCGAACTACATGCCTCTAGCTTGGGGGTCTCAAACTTCGAATCCACCGATGTATGCAGTTGCGATACCGATTGGGAATAGCGGCGGCAAGCTGACCCGGATGATGCTGTACGATTTGATCCTAAAGTGTTGGGCTGCGCCAGTTGATTTGCCGTTCCCGATTGGTTCGATGGCTCAGGTGCAGCCGGTCACTTCGAATCCATTGACGATCATCGGTGGATTCAACGATGGAGCACTGCAACGCTGGCAGGCAGGCGATAACCAATGGTATACGGGCGGCGGGGCGTCGCAAACACCGGTCGTGTGGTCACTTCGAAGCATTACCATCGCTTCACAGGCTTCAAGCCAGCGGATTTGGGTACGGAAATTGATGGTTCGGGGAACAAACACTGGAAGTTCGGGGGTCATTACAGTCCAGCCTCGGAGATCGGCGGTAGCGCAAACGGCGGTGAATTACACGATACCGGGGAATGGAGACTTTGACCTGTTCGCCGATGTGGGTCTGACCGGAGTCCGATTCGACGCAATTATCAGCGGCAATGTCGATGTAACACTCGATGGAATAGATTGGGCGGTTGAAGCTCGTCCTTTTGGTGTACCTGTTTCTGCGGTGTAGGGGGGGGGGGTGGGTGGCAGCTTGATCTCGATTCGCACATTACGTCCCGAAGAAGCGATGCCGCAGCATCTTGGTACCGGCTACGAGTCTATGCCGGTGATGAACGAATTCGTATGGATTGCCGAGCAGTACGGAAAGATCATCGGAATCATGCTCGGCGCTCCGTGTCATGGTCTGGTGTTCATTGTGCGGGTTTGTGTCGAGAGGGATGCCCCGAGTAAGACGGTCCATCTATTGTTTCGGCATTTCGTGCAGGACTGTGAAAAGAAGGGACTTCGAGGATATTTCACGTTTATTGATCCGAGCCTCGAAGTTGAGCGCAAGTTCATCCCGATTTGCCATAAAGCGGGAGGAATGCAGGTTCCGATGTTGCAAGTCGGACTCGTCGGATCAATCGAAAAGGCAGCGAGGTTCTAGATGCCATTTTTAGCTGGTCTATTGCCACTCTTGGCAGGCGTAGGAAGTCTAGCGGGTACTGGCTTGGGGATTGCGAGTGCTGTTGAAAACGCCGGATCGCCAGCGGCTCCTGCCGCGCCAGCCCCTACGCCTCCGAATGCACAGCAGCTATTAGAGCAGCGTGCAGCAGTAGCACAACAAGAGCCAAATGTGATTAGTTCAACTTCCGGGCTTGCAAGTCCGGAATACTCCTCACTCATTTCACAGATTTTAGCAGGAGTTTTAGGCGAGCCGGGAGCGAATGCGGCTGGTGCATCAGCAACGGGACAGCAGAGTTTCACTCCGGCGAATAGTCAAGCGACGAACTCGGTAGTGCGGGGGAGTCCGCTTCAGCTTTCGGACTTCGAAATACAGTAAAAGGCGGGAAGATGAGTGAATTACTAGGGCAAATCGGAAGTTGGTTCTCAAGTCCGGCTTTCAGTACCATTTCCAAGATCGCCGGTCTCGGAGCTACGGGAGCCGGTCTCGCCGGGAATCTGTCTCTCGAAGCGCAACGGGCCGCAGCCGAGAAACAGGCCGAAGCGAACGCCAAACTGACGCCCGCGCAACTCGGGTCGCTCGTCACCGGAGCCACGCAACCGCTCAATGCAAGTCTCGTACAGGCCGTTACCGGTAATGTCAATGCGAACCAAGCAGAAATGGGTCTTTCGCAGGCTCCGGGACTCACGGCTCAGGCTGTGTCACAGGGGCTTGCTCCTTATGAGGCTGCCAATCAACAAACAGCATTACAACTAGTACTACAGAAACTCGGCATTCCACTTGACGTGCTGCGTTCACTTCCGGCGAATACGAATATGAGTCCCTTGATCGCAATGTTGATGAAAAGCGGAGTTGGATCGGGAGCCGGAAATGCGCCATCAACGCAGCCGGTGCTCGATTTCAACCAAGGTCCAACTCTCGATCAGCTTGGAACGCCTCCGATATTTGGAGACACACAAAATCAAGACCCATTTGGGATTCCTTCGTGAGTTGGGAAATTCAAACACGCGAATTCTCCCCATCTCTCCTTGGCTGCGCAGTCGTATGCCTTCGCAGCCTCTTTATCATAGGCGGTGCCTTATTGGATGGATAGGCAGAGGCTTGGGCGACTTTGGGGCGCAGACCGGTCAGGCGTATGACCTAAATTTAGACTGGAAGACTCGTCTGCAAAACCTAGCGATGGAGCAGGCTCGGCAGAAAATCCAAGATGTGCAAGCACCTTTGCAATTGCAACTACTCCAAGAACAATTGAAGAAGTTGCAGCAACCCACCTACGAGGGGACCGCGAGTATGCCGGGAGGGGGTCTTGGAGCGATTACGTATGACCAGAATACTGGCACTCCGAAGATCAATCCGCTTATTCCGTCCTACATCACTCCGGATGCGGTCGGAAGGCAGATTTTGAACGGTCGGCAATCCCTGTCTCCACAGGATCAGTTTTATGCCGATCAACTGATGGGCGAATTGCAAATGGGAGTCGATCCATCGAAGGTGCTCGATAAGTGGCTCCAATTCGTTCCGAGCGCCGTGAAAGCGCAAAAGCAGAAGCCTCCGGTTGTGGACGTAAACAAGGGTACGGTTGCGGTTTTCGATGCGTTCGGCAATGGAACCGAATATCCGATCTACGACGCGAAAGGGAACGTCAATCCGAATCTGCCGCCCGACATTCAGCAACTTGTCGCCTCTCAGGTGAGCGCCCAAAACACAGTCGATCAACGGAAGGCGAATGACGAGGAGCGACGTAGCCAGCAGGTTCTAGATCGAATGAACAAGAGCGAGGAATTTAGGCAGAAGCAGGTTGATGCTGCCACAGCAGAGAAAGACGCGAATACCGCCGTTTCTGAGTTCATTAACGCATTCACGAAATACCGGTCTGCCTCCGACAACCAGTCGAAAGTGTCGGCGGCTTCACGTCTCTATAACCCCTTCACTTGGGGGAATGCCAAACTCTTCCAACCAGGGGTCGATGATGCACAGATAGACGCCGAGGGGAAGCGGGTAGATGCGATCCAGAAGCTAAAGGACGCCGGGATGCCAGTCCCCGCTTGGCTCTTGAGACCCATTGGGGCACCGGCAGGCACGCAGGGCAGTCCAACTGATCTTCCAGGAGTGACGCAAGCGCAATAATGCCGAACGATGACATTCTTTTGATGGTCACGCCGGATGGGAAGAAATACAACGTCCCGAGGTCGCAGGTCCCTGCCATGACGCAGAAGTTTGGGGCCAAGCCGTACACGCAACCATCTGCCGTCAATCGACTCATTACTTCAACTGCCGGTATCCCCGAGGGAACAAACATTGATCCTACGAGCAAGGGGTTCTATGCCGGTTCGGGAGACCTGGGTAACTACATCACGGCGCTCAAGCAGGCTATTTCTGGCCTAAACCCCATTCCGGCAAGCACGAATGCTGCCTCGACTGGTCTATCGAGGATGAAACAGCCTGGAATTATGAACAAGGTTGCCGGTGGCACGGAATACGCGCTTTCGGGTGTCCCATATGCCGGTCCCATGACCGTTGGGGCGATGGAACAGATGGGGAAGGGCGACATTGCCGGTGGTGTAGGGAGTTCAATCGGGGCCGGACTGACGGCAACTGGACTTGGGGCCAGTGCTCCGGCGTTGGCTGAACACTTAACTCCCAACGCTCTTAGCGAAATGGCTCGTAAGCCGGTTGCTGGCCTCCTTGACGTAGGGGAGAACTTCGAGGAGCGGGCCAGAAAAGAGCACCAAGACGCCATTGACACGATCAACCGTGACTACGAGCAGAAGATTCAGCAGGCTGGAGAGAAGACTGCCGAACACGAAGCCGCCTATCGAACCAAAATCGAGCAGGCTCGGGAAGATTACGCTCGTAAAATAGCGGCAAACGAAGCCAAGAAGATCGAAGCCTCAACCAAGCAGACGGGAGCCGAAACAAAGAGAAAATCACTAACGACACAGCCGCGCTCTGGCCCTGTTTATCAACGGATGGCAGGAATGGCTGACAAACTTGCCACACAGGACGTTCCAACGCTCGATAAGGACGTTAGAACGGCGCAGAATAACCGGTGGACGGCGTTCCGGCAGGCGCTTGGCGAAGTCGTTCTGAATTGGACTCCGGTCCAACAGGCAGTCGTCGATGCGGAAACCAATATCCTTCAGGGATCGCCGGAGAATATTGCCATTTTCAGGAATATCCTTCGGGAAGGGGTTGATCCAACCCTCGAAAAAGCAACGGTTTTCAGGAAAACAGGTGGAGCACTCGAAGATGTATTGAAAAGCAAGAACTTAACGGAAGAAGGCCGCGCTCGGCTGATCCAGCAACTCGGAGACGAGGGACAATTCGAGGAACGGGGCGGCAGTGGTCCAATTGCCAAGCCGGATGTCCAAATCCCCTTCGAGGATGCTAGGGGCTATTACACCGAAATTGGGGAGAAGATCGCCAAGAGCCGGTCACTCCCTGGGGATGTACGAAGGGCGCTTAAATCGGTCCAGGACGCTGCGGATAGGCAGATAAAAGCGTCCATGCCGAAGGATCAAGTCCCGACCTATGAGCGATTAAAGTCCGACTGGGCACAGTACATGGGCGATTTCTACGATTCCGATGGTCCTCTCTCTCAATTGAAGAATGCAGCGACATCAGATGGCCGATTGAACCTGATTACCGGGAGTAAAGGCGCAAATATCATCGACGCGCTTGGTCGGTACGCTCGATTCAACCCGAACGTAACCGGTATGGCCGGAAGGCTGCGCTCACTGATGAAACAGGTCCGGGAACTGCCTTCCGTTGCTCCTTCGATCCCTGGTCGATTGCGACCACCAAGTTTCCCTCGGGAACCGGAACCAATCAATATTTCGGAGCGACCATCGACCACCGAGCCGCTCGATATTACGAGGGAAAAGCTTCAGGCGCTAGAAAAGATGCCGAAGACTTGGGGCACGCTCCGACCCTACCAGGCCGTGATTCCGTATTACTGGCCTCGGCTTGCGGCTCAGAAGTTGATTGCTGAACTTTTGTCCCATCCTGCCCTTCGGGAATGGATTGCTGGAGCGAAGAAATAAGAGGAGATTCGAAAATGGCCCGAAAAAAGAAGGACAAGAAGTGGATTCAGAAGGCCGACGACAAAATGGCTGAAAAGGGGACCGAGGGAGCTTTCGGGAAGGCGACTCCATCGAAGATTGCCGAGGGCAAGGCTGAAGGTGGATTGCAGGCCAAAAGAGCCACATTCGCACAAAACATGAAGAGAATTTCGGCTCGTCGCCATCACCGGAAAAGCGGGAGGCACTGAATGTGGGGTAGCAAAAAGATTTCCGGCTCACAGAACGGGTCTTCGAAGGAAGTAAAGCGATTGAAACGACGTTCCGGGAGGAGGTAGATGAAGAAAATACTACAGATAGCGGTTCTAATTCTATGCGTTTCGAGCCTAGCTCGGGCGCAACAGAAGCAATCCCTGAGTGCTGCGGCAGCCACTTGCACGACGACGGGAACTAGTTGCCTCATTACGTCCGTCGATCCACAAGCGGGCGGCGTCACGATCACCGTAACAACCAATGCCTCCGGAAACACGCTTCAGTTTGAAGCTTCCGGGGACGGCGGGACGACTTGGGTTGCACTGAATGCCACGCCGTCCAATAGCACGACCGCCGCAACATCAACCACATCCACCGGCACATGGCAGGCGAACATTGCTGCCTACACGAACGTCCGCATTCGGATGTCCACGCTCGTTGGTGGGACTTCGACGGTTTCGATTATCTACTCCATCGCCTCTGCTCGGGCTGGCGGTGGAGGTGGGGGCAATGGAACAGGAATCAATTACGTCACCACAAACCCAGGTACATCTACTGCGGGACAGACGTTCTTTAACACTACAACGCATCAACTATTGTGTGCATCTGCCACAAATACGCTCGTCGATTGCATCCGCGACAACGGCGGATTCAATACCATCTATGCCGGATCGCCGGAGTACGGCGGGAAATTTGATGGTAAGTACGAACTTGATTGCACGATTGCCGCATCGACCACAATGACGTGCCCGAGTGCCAATTTCATCATCACTGATGTAGGGAAATCGGGGATGGGAACAACCTACATCGCATCAGCTCCCGCGTCTCCATCGGGGACGGTTATCTGTTTCCATTCAGCCGTAACGACTCCGACGACAATCGCCGCGCTCATAAGTTCAACGCAAGTCACCCTAGGTGATGCTTGCAGCACATCCTGCACTCCAGTGACCGGGCTTGTCTGTGCCTTTGGATGGTACACGCAGCCGGACGATCCAGCACTCGCACTTGCCCAGACAGCGGCATGGGTAGGAGTAACGCAGTGCAAGACGCTCGTGCTTCCCAATGTGCCAATTTATGTAAAGAATGGCGGCCTCGGAAGTGGGTCCGCATCGGCGGCTTGTGAATCAGGGATAGACTCTAATCAAGCCGGGCCGGAACTGATGGGCCTTGGAATGCTCGGCTCCGTCGTTATTCCCACACTGGATTTTAATTTTGCATCATGCACGGGAGGTGGAACCTCCGGCACGTCCGGTAGCTCCTGTTTCGGGGGAGTTGGCGATCTCGTGGCCCATGACTTCTCGATCTGGGGCATGGGAGTCAGCCTGCCGACCACCACGCATGCCGTCAATATCTTCGATCTGAATGGCAGCAACACGTTTTACACGTCCGCTCCTTGCGCCGGATCAACAGCCCGAAACATGAGAATTTCGCAGTGGCTTAGCCAGTCCACTTCCAGCGTCGGCTTCAATATTGAAGGTAGCTGCGACTCTGATGTTTCGATGGTTACGGTTCAGCAGGGTGGGCAGACGGAATGTCGAATTCAGACGAATGCCGGAATTGGTGGGACCATTGTCGGATTTAGTTCAGTGGGATGTTTCGGTTGTCCTGTAGCTTGCCTGAACCTAACTGGGGGCGGCCAATTCGCATCAAGTGGAGGCTTCTATGGTGGCATGGAATCTACAGGCGGTGCAGATCTTGAATTTGCCAATGGGAGTCCTTACATCGCGTCGTTTTCCGGTGACAGCATTTTCACGCAGAATCCCCAGACAAACGTTTTCGCTATCCTCGCAAATGGCGCTGGAGTAACCAACCTTGTATTTTCTGGCGACGTAATTACTACGACATCCACCAATGGGGCAGGGAGCCATCTAATCCAGATGGGCGCGGGGTCTGGGTCTTCGATTAGTCTATACGGATCGAAGCTGGTCGCTACAGGCGCGAATAACAACGGATTTCAGATGTCAGCAGGGAACGCGGTCCTTGATTCCTGCGCGAATACCTATGCTGCCGGAACGAATGCCGATGTGTTCACAGGCGGCGTGTTCGGATCATGTTCGATCACTGGCACCTCCATCACTGCCGCGAAACTTGTACTTAGCGGTGGTTGGGGCACGACAGCGGCGTGGACATCGCTCACTGGAGGAACCCAATACGTAACAGGAACAATCACCGCGTCCGGTACAGGCCAGGGCGCAAGTCCAACGATCACCTACACGTTTCCAACGCCTTTCTGGACGACTCCGGCGGGATGCTATGCCTCGCAGGTGGGCGGAACGCAGGTTGCAGTAGCCGCACCTTTCACGCCCAGCGCCCTCTCAGCCACCGGAGTCACCTTTACTTACAACAGCCTACCTGTGGCCGGAAATACACTCTTCGTTCAAATCGAGTGCTGGAATCCATGAGCCGAATCGGAATCATCATTTGCTTGTTCTGTGTCGGCTGCGCGTCGAGGCCGTCGATTGATCGCGCTGTTGTGATGAACAAGTCTCTCTCCACGAAAGTAGCCTCGCTCAACAAGTTCTCGAAATATCCCGGCGTCGAGGATGAAATTTCGCAGATTCAAAAGTGGACGGGGCATATGGGGCGCAATATCGGCCTCGTTGACGGCTGCCTCAAGACTCGTGGCGGAATCGCAAATCCAATCTGCCGCGCTGATGTTGACGAAATGGGAAGGTTTGTCGCACTGATTGCGGTAAGCGCCGAACGAGCCACAATAGACGTGGACCACAGTAATGCCAGTGGGATAACAAAAAAGACTGCGCGGAAGCGGTTCCTCGACATTCCATTCCGAGAGGCGCAAATCGACATCACTCTCGACCGTAGTGGCTTGCTTGTTCAGCGTCCCAATATGAGCCACTTACCAGAAACGCCTCGACCGAGAGGACCATACAATGCGGTGCCTCCATTCATCGAACCGACGCCAGAGCCTCCCACGCTTGGCGAACCGTAGAGGGGATTATTTTTCACTAGGAGTTTCCATGCGTCGAATTGGAATCGCTTTTATCGCGTTATTGATCTTTGGAGTGTCCTGCCGAGCGCAGCAGACGACCGTGACGGCGACCGTTACCGACCCAAATAGCACCCCGTATGCATTTTCAACCGGTTATGCGGCGCTTGTTTGCCCCGGAAATCAGGCACCCACCTACAACGGCTATTCCATGCCACGGACCTTTTCGATTGTTGGATTCGATGGGACGGGTACCTTCACTCAGGTCGTTTATGACGTAAATCTAATCGCTCCTTCGGGATGCGGATATCAGTGGCATATCACGTACAAGGACGGCGTAACGAGCTTCATTACCGGGTCAATTACGACCGTGACCGGCACTTCTGTCAATGAATCGGCTGCGATCAGCGCCTATGCGGTCCTTTTGCCCCCGGCTCCCGTCACAACGAACCCTGGAGGTTCGAGCGGCCAGATTCAGTACAACAACTCAGGAACATTCGGCGGAATCCCCGGTACTTCTGTAAATTTAGCAACCGGAGCGATGGCATTTACGGCTACGGCGAACAATGTCACGCCATTTTCCATCGGTTCATTCTCGACTTCCCTAACAGTGCCCGTAGTCGATCTTCATAATGGTGGTTCAGGGTCGATTACGGCTCCATTTGGTGTCCGGGGATTTGGCTCTGGCGCTTTCATAGGTGGCTCGAACACTAGTTTATTTGAGTTTGAGACCGATAGTGATTCTGCATCGAATCTTGCTTGGATCGTGATTAATCGGCAGAACGCCGCAACCCTTGAAGCGCAAATGAGTAATGCGGGAATCGGCGGACTCTGTGGAGGGAATGCTGGAGGGGATGGAAACTACGGCTGTCTATATTTCGATCTCGGAACAAACGGAGGCTCAACGGCTGAAATTGGTCCCTCGCCACCCAATCTCACGGGAGTCCCTTTCACAATTGCGCAGCTTACTGTGGGTGAAACCGCCGACCTATTAGACATAAATAACTCGACAGGGATTGTCAGTCATTTCGATAAAAGTGGCAATTTGACTTCCCCGTCAATTACGTCAACGGCCTCCGTTTCAGTAGGTACGGATACGGTTTATTCGGAAACGACCGCCCCATCAGCCGGAGCCGGTACGGATGTCGTCTACGGCGATTCGACCGCCCATTGCATAAAAGCCTCCCTGAATAACGGCTCGTTCATCTGCCTCGCCCAAGTGACGGCGGTTCCCCTCACGGTCGGATCGGGTACCGGCAACGTGTTCGTCGCGCCGAACGGCTATTTCATCTGCACAGCTTCCTGCACGGTTACGCCTCCCCTTCCGACTGCCGGAGTGAAGTTTTGCATCCAGAACGATGTGAACACGACGGGAGTCATCACGCTTGGCGCACTCGGCGGTAGCGGGGCGTATGGCAATCAGGCGAATACGGCGTACGGCACGGCGGGTACGGGCACTCTATCCTCGGGCGGCGCAGCGACGGACAGTGTGTGCATTGAGGGAAGAGATACGACTAAATACGTGATTACCTACCATGTGGGAACTTGGACGGCTTCTTAAAATGCGCTGGCTCGTTCCATTTTTAATGCTGCTTGCTGTGCCTGTGATGGCTACGACTCGGTACGTGTCGCAGGCAGGCGGCTCATTTAGTGGCGGAACGAATTGCAATGGGCAAACCGCAATTTCCGTGGCTACCCTCAGCACAACGGCACAGTCAGCGGGAGACATTAACTGGCTGTGCGGGACGATCACCTCGGGATTCACCATCGACGGCGCGGGATCGAACGGCAATCCCATTGTTTTCAATTGGGACACCGGAGCGAGAGTTTCACTCACCTTCGGCCAGATTATTAATATGAACAGCGAGAGTTACGTGCTGTTCGACGGGCAGGTCGCGTGCGGACCTAGCACGGCCTGTGCGTCTGTTGAAGCGGCCCACCCCACCGGCTACGCCACGGGGCAGGCGGGCATCGTAGAAGCTACGGCAAACGGTTCGGCTCTGGCGAATCAGAACACACAAACACAGGCGTTTTACGGGTGTAATCCCTGTACGGGGACCATCGAGATTCGTAATCTCATCATCCGAAACCTGTACCAGCACACCTCTGCCTCGGATACGACGGCGAATGCCGACAGTGGCAACTTCGTCTACCAGTGCTCCTCGGCGCTCTCCGCCTGCACCGGGACGCTCTCCATTCACGACAACAATATCCATGACACCGGGAACGCGCTCTCGATGGAGAAATTCACCTCGGCAACGGTGAAGGTCTTCAATAATGAGTTCTGGCACAACAATTGGGCGCTGGAGAACAGCGGCACGGGCACCCGAACCATGTTTTTTTATGGGAATCACTGCCACGACGCCTCGAATTGGGACACAGGGGTCTCCGACACCTACCATCACAATTGCATCCACAGCTACATGAACACGGCGAGCGATATGACGGACCTCTATATCTACAACAATCGCTCGGACGGCAACTGGGGCACTTGCTGTACCACTTCGAATTTCCTGTTCATCGAAACCGCCCCGCCCGCGAACGCCTATGTGTTCAACAACGTGGTCATCCAGCAGTGTTTGAACTCCAATCCGGCGATTTCGACGCGGACGCAGAACTCCGGGGCAGGCTTCGTGCTTCTTGCCAATAACACTTTCCTCGGCTGTGCAACGACGAGCAGCAACGTCGAGGCAATTGACCTCTACGGGACGAGCATCACTGCCGAGAATAACGCCATAGAGAACTACGGGCAGTACGTCGTGACCGGATCGTCAGCAACCTTTACGACGCTCGATTACAATTTCTATGGCGCAATCGGCATGTCTGGCAACTCCCCTTGGCAATGCGGCGCGACGGGGGATGCCAACTTCGCGGCATGGCAATCTTCGTGTAGCGGGGATACGCACGGAGGGAAACTTAGCAGTTTGGGCGTGAATAGCTCTACCGGTGCTCCAAATATCGGCTCTGGACTATTGGGTGTTGGGGTGAATCTGAGCAGTAGCGCGTCCGGGAACCTTGCACCCTTACAGAATGACATCAACGGAATCCCGAGGCCCGCGAGCGGCGCATGGCCTGTTGGGGCGGTGTCGCTTGTAGGGAATGCGCCTACGCCGACGAATGCGCCAATCATCATCGGCGGGACGATCAATATGAATCTGACCTGTAAGGGCACCGTAATGGCGGTGAACAAAAACGCACTTGTGCTGAGGTATTTTTATTGATGTAAACAATCAAGTGGATAGAATCTCATTATGTCTTGGGCCAATAAGTGCTACGTGCGGGAATGCGATTTGGCCCCGACGCATACGTGGAAGAAACTGCAACTCTGCTGCTCGCACTATTCCTGGCTCCTCGAAACCATGTACGAAATGAATATGGCCGTGGCCGAACGGCGCTACCAGGACATGCTCGACATTTATAAGGAAAGCGCCGCCCGAATGGAGAAGAGCTTCGGGATCAAGATGAAAACTCCGAAGGAGGAGGAGTGACGCCGACCTTGATCGGCTTGCTAAGTCTGGCGTTCGCACTTGTCAGTTTCGGTATAGGCAAGATTTGGATGATGGCCGTCGAAGTCACAACGACCCGAGCGGAGTTGGCGAAGACGAAACAGGACATCAATAATCTCGGTGCAGCAGTGCGAAAGAATGATACAAAACAAGAGAGAAGAAATAAACAAATCCTGTCCGCATTGATCGACACTCACGCTGAAAATCCTGGCGAGGTGAAACGATTTGCGGACCTTTTGCGAGACGATTCCTGGGATTAGTGGAAGAAGGTAGCTAAAACCATGAAGAACAAGCCAGCCCCAATGAGTTTAACCCGGTACGGTTCTACCGGGGCGGGCCAGCCGAAACCCGCGAACCCGAATAGCACCAGCGCGATCACAATACAGATCAGGTGTAATGGTGCCGATTCGTTCATATGCGCCTCCGAGGAGTCTGAAGAGTGAGGTTTCTTGGATTCCGGGTACGCCGCACGCGCAACCGGTGAGCGTACAGCCCTCGTCATCGTGCAGATCAATTAGATGAGAGCAGAGCGAGCAGAGATTGCCGCAGTGGAGCATAGCGAGAAGGGTAGTTCAGAAGCCGAAACTCGGTCTGTCTAATAGTGGACAGTTGGTTCGTAGGAGGTATTAGTGGACCCATCAGCGTCCGTACTCTTCTCTCACTTCACGTCGGCGGCACTTGTCGTTTGGATCATCCAAGTCCTCAAAAATGCCAAGTGGTTCCCGTGGCTCCAAAATGAAGGACAGGTCTGGACGAAACGGATCGTCAGTATCTTCGGTGCGCTTGCCGCCCACACCGGAATCAACTATGCGTGGCATACAGGCGGCACCCTCCCGAGCGGAGTGCAATACCAACTGATTTTGAATATCCCACCTCTTTCCATCTTGGCTCAATTCTTGTGGCGTTGGGCCGGTCAGTACGTTTTGCAACACGGCTGGTATCAGCTTGTCTATAACAAGGTTTCGGTTCCCGAAGTTGCGAACCCACTGCCAGCACCCATAAAGCCATGAGCCACGATTTCGAGGATTGGAATCCGGAACCGGCCAAGCAGTTCTCTTCGAAGAGGGAATTCGAGGCCAAGGTCAAGGAACGGAAGGTTCGAACTCTCGTTGTGACTCTAATCGTCATTGGCATTGGGGCGGCAATCATCTTGCACTTGGTCGGAGCCTACTGAAATGGAAATCGCCGTCGTTCGGATGTGGAAGACGGATGCCGGGATCACCGGCACATTTTCAATTGACGGTCAGCAACGCTACTTCTCGCTCGAACTGCCGGAAACCTTCGAAGGCCAGCCGAACGTGCCCAACAAGACCTGCATCCCTGCCGGGACGTACCCTGTAATGCGGCTTTGGTCGGGACACTTCGACCGTATGATGCCCCATATCACCGAGGTTCCGGGACGCACGGAGATCGAAATACACGTTGCTAATCTACCCAAGGATATTTTGGGCTGCATGGGCATTGGACGGTTGCGAATTTCGGAGACAGAGATCGGGAAAAGTCAGGAAGCCTTCGACGAGTTCAATCTGGAATTTGACAATGCAATCTCGGCGGGCGAAGCGGTCAACATCACAATCACGGGTTAAAAAAGGAGATTTATGACGTTCGTTTCACTGATGGACAAAATCGGGCATGACATCAAAGTCGTATGGCAGGATGTGGTCAAGTATTTACCGGCTGCGTCAGCACTCGCGTCCCTCATCTTTCCGGCGCAGGCGGCGGGAATTGCTGGAGTCGTCAATTCGGTCGATCTTATTCAACAGGCCGTGGCAACCGTTGAGCAGAAATTCGCGGCTGCCGGGAATCCCACTGGAACCGGCCCTCAGAAACTTGCCCAAGTCATTAGCTTGGTGAGTCCGACCGTAACCCAACTCTTGTCGGCGGAAGGGTTAAACTACAACCAAGCGCAAATTACGAATATCGTGAATGCGGTCGTGGCAATCCTAAATGTCCAAGCCGCGCCTCCCGAGACATCAGTAGTGGCAGCCTAAAGTATTCTTAGAAATCGGCCTGCCACGCTTGCCGCAAATAGGACCCCTGCTTTCATCTTCGAGGCAGGGGCCAGAATGATCTTCGTGTAATGGTCGGAAACCACCTTCGCGTTCGCGGTAACGGCTGCTCCATCGGCCATCATCCGGTTCAGACTGGACATCGACTGATCGGCGTTCGTCAAGATCGAATCGTAACGGGGATCATTCACCCTCTCGGTCAGGGCATCGAGAAGTGGGTCCATCCTTCCCAAAGACACACTGCCGCTATGAGCCAAAGAGCTAAAATTGCCACTAATTTCATCCACGGCATCATTCGCGTGGTCCAGTGATAGGACGATCTTTGGTAGAATCGTGGCATGAACATCCTCCAAGATCAGATCGGTACTGGCGGTTAGGCGGGAATAATACTGCTGTTGGGAGTCGAAGGCATTGCGCTCCTTTGAAAGCACTTGGCTCGAAGTAACGGCAACGGCGTTCCAGTTCCCGGCCAGTTGTAATACGGGATGTTCCAAGGAATAAAGTTTCGAGCGTAGGTCCATTTCGATCCGAATCGTCTCGGTCAGAAACACCGCAATGCCAATACTTAGGCCGAGAAGGATTGCGGCTTTGATGGCTCGATATTGGGATTCGGTCAAAATTTGTACCCTTTATCGACATTCTACCTCGGAAGTTCGATGGCGTCGGCAATATACCTCAAGGCCCCGGCGCACTCGGCAACCCGGCCAGCCACCGAACACAGGACCGCCGTATCGAGTTCTCCGGTGACGATCAGCCTCCGGGCCGATTCCATCAGCTTGTCGGCCTCGACCCGGAGGTCGGCGGCGGCTTTCTCGGATGTGATGGGAAGCGCCATCGGACTCCTTTATCGTTCGGCAGGCGGTGCCGAGCCTTCCATTTGCGGAAATCTTCCTCTACGGCTATTTCTCATTCCCTTCCGCTTGCCCTGTATGCATAGGATCAATGCACCCGGGCCACTGAGGACACTGTTTCCCTATATACTCGCCGTGCTTGAAGCAGCGCCCGCCGCGTAGGTGGCCGTCAATCGCGTCGGGATGCGTGCTCGGCTGGTGGTCCTTCGGCAGTACGCAAGCATAAGATGAAGCGCCCGCAATCAGAATTCCGGCAGATTTGCCACACTTCCCTTCCGCTTGCCCTATCTTGCTACGTCGTAATTCGGACCGCTCCCATGCTTCCCAGACTTCGCCAAGAAATCCCCCAATATGCCACGGGCCTTGCTTTTTTATTCGGATCGCCAATTTATAAAAGTCTTTTGCAGTTTTCCGTCGCGCCTCGGCCTCCCGCTTCTCGGCTTCGGCGGTCGCGGCTTCATATCCGAGTTGCATATCCGTGCGCCAATTCCCGGTTGGCTTAACCGTGACGATCCACTCCTTAAAGGTCATCGTTTGTGCTCCTCAGCCCGAAAACTGTTGATGCCAGCGTTGGCGGTTCCAATAGCCGACTCGTTGAACAAGCTATTCAGGATACCGCGATTCGTCGGGTCCGCTTCGCGTTCAGCAAACTTGGCAAATCGGACTTGTAATTTGGATAAGTCATGTAATGCACTTCTGAGTGTATCTTTCATGGTCCCTCCAGTAACAGTTCCCTGAGTTGGACGATCAGTTTTCTGGCTTCGTCTCTCGCAATGATGAACTTCGTGACAGTGCAATCGCCGTTGACACGCTCGATTAATACCGGAGTGTGCTGCCCATCGTTCGGCAGCGTGAACGAAACGTAGAGGCCCTCGCATCGCTCAGTGTCGATTATTTTGTCGGTCATCGTTTGTGCTCCTCAGCCGCCCGAGACTTGCGGCGTTTTGGCGATCCAAACTCAGTCCGCTCGGCCCGACGCATAAATTTTAATTGCTCTCGGAGGATGCGAAATACTTCTTGGTAATCGCAGGGATTTTCGTCGATGGCCTTCGTGATCGCACAGTTCAACAATTCACCTTTGTCTGAGAGCTTTTTCAGGTCTGTCAACAATTGTTGTCTCGATACACTCATCGCTGCTCCTCAGCCGCCTTCACCGCAGATGGGTCGAGGGCGAGAATGCGACTCGATACGCAAGCCGTCGAAACTCCTTCATCGTAAAAGTGCGGGAAGCGGCTGCCATCGGCTGTGCTAACTGCAAGGCAAACGTGCCCGTACGAAGATTGCCTAACGGTCTATATCAGCACTTTTCCCCGCGAGCCGCATCGCGCTCGGCGCAGACGATGCATATCTCATGGCCCGAGTCGAACGGCTGTAGATTGACCGCGAAGTGGCCGCAAGCCATCGGCTCTTGCATCGCCTCGATACACGCATCCTGAGCGGCCATCGCCTCTTCGAGCGCCGGGAGTGCGGCGGCGAGTGGCTTGAGCATTTCTCCGCAGACAGCAATCATCAAGTTTCGATTGTCAGTCGGAACCTCACGCCACGGAACGCGGCTGGCTTTTCGAGTTGAATAGCCGAAGCTCGGAGCCAATCGCTCATAGGTCTCATGGAACTTTTCAGCCAACTGTTCCGGTGTCCACTTCTCGATCATCTCCCTCAACGGCTCAAGCGGGTCGGGCGTCACAGCGGCCTCCAATGCGTCGGCGTGTAATAGACATATATCGAGCCATCCGGGACGAACCATAGATTGCCCTGCCGCTTGAGGTCCTGTTCGTTGCGGCAGCCTTTGGCGTCGTCGATTTTCGTCGGCACCGGAACGCCATCAGGAGGCAATATATCGACACAGCGAATCCATCCCAGAGAAACACCTAACGGTTGGTTCATGTCGATCTGTCCCTTTCCCGGCCCTATTCGGCCCATACCGAAATCACCGTCCTCGGATTGGCAATGTCCCGAGCCTTCAACATGCGCAAGTTCGTGATCTTCGCGTCCGAGTCGATGATGGCCGCATAAACCAGAGAATCCAGGGTGACTTTTGCGAAGTTGTCGAGGTCGCCCTTCTGTTTCTTTCCGAGGAAGATCGAAACTTCGACGCCATAACGCTTCCATCGGATGACCAGTTTCTTTGAGTTTGCAATCGCCAGAACCAGGCGCTTGAACTGTTCGGCTTCCTCGGTCACATAGTGTCGGCCCGTGCGTGTGTGACGAACGTATGCGTTCCCCGATGGCGGCACAGCCGGAACCGAGAAGCTGATGCCTGCGGGCTTGACCTTGAATTCCCTCATCGAAGCCTGACCTGAACGTGCTCCCCGAGTAGATGGCACTTCCGGCATAGAATTTCGAGGTTATGCATACAGGAGCACCGGCCAACCAACCCTCCCTGGATGTGGTGCATATGAGCCTCATTCCATCCTACAGGGTCATCGCATTTCCGGCATCGGCCTTGATCCCGGTCGTAAACCTCTTGCCGCCGACTACGCATATCGTCCCCGAATAGAAATTCATGCTCGTCATGGGTCCAGTAAGATCGCTTGTCCGCAAATCGGGCATTGGCAGTCCGCTCCAAGTCGCAATTGTGGCGCTTTCGGGTCACACTCGTAATACGTCATCGCTTTCCGTTCGTTCGAGTAGCAACAGCAGGCATTCCCACGTCTCGACCCTCGGGCCGACCGCTTGGGCAAACTTCGAATCCGCTACGAAACCCTCCGGATTGATCCCGTTAACAAGCGCAAGTCGCTTCATTTGAACCATTAACCGATCATAGATAATGCGCGGAAGCTCTTGATGGACCTGCCGCCAATCGTCATTTTCGGCCATTTCTCACCTGTGCCAGCCTGCCGATAGACTCCTGGCCCTCGAAGTACCGAATCTGGACGACATCCCTCGAACGCTCTCCTTGGAGTCGGTGAAGTAGGTGGAACGCCTCTAGAAGTGCCGCTTCCTCTGCTATCATCGCGTTATGTCTTTCAAAAAGCGGAACAACAGGAACCGCGCTCTGCAACTTAGCTACCGTCGATTGATTTTTAGGTTGTCTGGACGATTTGGCTGGAGATGCTGGTATTGCGGCTCTGCTGTGACGATTGATACCGCCTCCGTTGACCACATCGTTCCGCGTTCCCATGGCGGGAGCGACGACTTTGACAACCTCGCTCTTGCTTGTACCTTCTGCAACTATGCCAAAAGGGATGTCACTTTGAGTCTCTTCATGGAGTGGATTGAGCGAGTTCGATCCTTGGAGACGCTCTATAGGCCTTAAATGGGCGGTTCTTGGTAGAGGGTCCTCCGATTTAAGCGACTTTAGCTCTTTCCAGACATATTGCCTTGCCCGACGCAATGTGGAGACGCCACGGTCGAGCGGCCACAAATCTTGACGTTGAGCGGGAGAAAGTGTCCTCATGCCGATTTTACCTCTCGAAACAGATAGCATTTGCAGTACTTAGGTCGCTTTTGGTCCACCAAAACGAGACAGTCCCGATCTTTGTGATGTTTCGTTCGAGGGTGCCCACACTCACACAGCCGTTCAAGTTTTGGCATTCGGCACCTCTCGCCAGAGCAATTTGCATCGAGGACAGGTAAAAGGCACAAACGCCGCGATTAGGAGCGCCCCGCAGAGGCACCTCCGCTCGACCGGCTGAAAACTCGCCACGCCTTCAGGAGCCTTCGAGTGTTTATTCCTCCGACCCGGTTTAACGAGTACTCGACGGCTGCGGCCACGGGGCCAGAGCGTTCTTCGCGTCTGATTAACTCGCATAAATCATCATTTGACTCTATTTTCGATTTCTTCCAAATCCAAGGACTTTTGGCGGGCAAGCCACCCATGATTCGGGGACCAGCGCATACCCGGCATCGCTTCGGACGGTTTTTTATCATGTTCACTCCAAAAATCCTTCATCAAATCGGCAAGGATTTGTTTATCACTTTTCGACGGTTCCTCGATAGGTTCCGGCCCTTCGAAGTAGTGTTTCGTCTCGCGGTCGTAGATAATGGCATACGATTCACGGAGTTGCGCGACATTCGGAGGAAAGATCGAAGTCCGCATGGATTCCTCGAAGGCTTTATGAAGGAATTTTGGTTCCAAGTCGGAGAGGCCTATCTTGTAGGTCAGGAATGTTTCCACGGTCGGCTCCTTGCCGTAATTCGCCGCGTAAAGCTCTCCCCATTGGGCCAGTAGTTCCGAAAACTGCTTCGGCTGCGGCTCGGACGCGTTCGGATCGTTCCTCGGACTTAGATTTGCCATTTATTCCTCCAGAGGGAACTTGATCTTGCCATCGCTGTTGATTGAGAAACGTAGCGGGGTATGGGACAAACTGAATCTCTCGCCACTGCTCGGATGCTTTCCACTGCTCCAAACCTGCAATCACTTCCGGGTAGCGGGAATCGTCCTTGACTTTCGAGAGCCACGCTCTCCTAGCAGCGGGTTTGCCTACTCGCTTTGGGTACGCATCCCAAAACACTTTAAACCCGAAAAGTTCGCTCTCGCCCGGTTTTTGGGCAATAGGTTTTGACTGTGAATTTGCATTATCTGGCGTCTGGAGTCTGGAGTCTGGAGAGCTTTTTTCTAGGTTCGGTTTAGCTAACCCAAGAGAAACCCAGTTGGTTTTAGGTCTTCCACCTTGTAAACCATTCTCCCTAGATACTTTAGCTCTAATATTCGCCCGTTCAATCTCTTCCTCGACCCTTTTATTCGTGATTCCATGCCTAGTTTCGGTGAAAAATTCATCAATGATTTTGTTGCAGTCAGAAACCGACTGGGTTTCGAATGAGCGCGTGATTCGGTAAGCGTCCTCCCTGGACTGAATAGGTTTTTCGGTGGCGTACAGGGTGTCTAAAAGCAGATTGAAAATTCCATGTTGGGCGAGAGTTAGGTGCTGTGTGTCTCGGAGATAATCGCCGGGGAATCGTCGGTAAAAATTCGTAGGCCCTCCTAGAAAGGGCGGGACCGGGGATGTTCTAGGCACCGCCCGGTCCACGGTCCTCTGGATCGGGAAACTAAGTCCCCGGCCCATACTCAAGATTGCTTGGCGCATTCTATTCACTTTGTCCTCGGAGTCAAGGCTTTTCTTCGGGAATTATATAGTTCACTCCCTTGATTTCTGTCCGTCCTTCGGCTTCGTCGCCCGCTTATTCCTACGGATTCTACGCTTTGCAGCCTTCGTCTTTTCTTTCGGGCGATAGGCGAGCACAACATCGGTGATTTGGTCTAGGATTTTCACTGTGTTAGCCTCTCGAATGTCAAACGCTTGCCCGCTACGGCATCGACGAAACTATCCAGACGTTCCGTTGAAGCAACTCCAGTTTGGTCCCGCAAGCCTCACGGAGCCGATGGAGTACGAACCATGCCGATTTCTGGGTGATACCGATTTCCTTGCCGAGTTGTAGGCTGGAAATCCCCTTGCGAGCGGTCACAAGCAAGTACATGGCGTATAGCCACTTATGCAGCGGGACATGTGAACGCTCAAAGATTGTCTTAGTCCTGACCGTGAAGTCCAGTTTGCAAGCGTTGCAACGGTAGAAGCCATCTTTCCGCGTCGTGATGCGCTCTTTAGACTTGCATTCGGGACAGGTAACGCCATTCGGCCAGAGACGGCCTTCTAGGTACTTGCGGGCGGAAGGCTCATCGGGGAACAGTTCAAAGAGTTTGAACGTGCTGATCGTTGAGCGGCTCATTGGCTCACTACTTTCTTCCCGCTACCCGGACATAAATTCTCGTCGGCAGACCTTGGGATAGGATTAGTGAAGGTGCTTTTATTTTGACGCCCGTCTGTGGGGAAGTGAACTCGTAACTTACCTTTCCGCTTTGAGATGTATCGTTGGCAATCAGGGCAAACACCAAAGACTCGCTTAGGCATTGGGTTCCTGATTCTTGTTTAAGATCAAAGGCTTTTGGGAAACTATCCCATTCTGATGCAGAATTGCCCACTCTTGAACAAAGGCGTCCAGCACACCATCGAAGTCCTCTTTACCTGATTGCTTAACCAACAGGCTCACAACTACAGCCGCAAGCACTGCTTTAGGCGTCTTGGCGTAGCGCGACCGGAGTTGCTGTGCGTATTCGTTTCCGATTTTCATTCCTCGCATGTATATTGCCTCCATGCTCACAATATACATGACTCCCGTAAGGTAGTCAACTACTATTTGCGTTTTGCCCAAAGATATTTAACGCAAACACGGCGCTTAAAGTCCTTTGTTTACTTGCGGGAGTTATCTATATAATTCCCTTTTCTTCGGGAATCGTATCGAGAATCGAGTCGAGTAGGTAGCCGAACATGCGCGACTCCCCTCCCCCTCGAAGAGATTTTCCCCCGAGTCGGCGCTTCGGCAAAAAGTATTTGTCTCGGAGTTCATCGGTTTTTATATATCGGACTTTTCCCCGAGTCGGCTAGTCGGCCAATACCTTGTGCTCGCAAATCGCACATCCGAGCGGTTCAAAATCATCTGCCGGGTGAATCTCAAGATGGATGGCCCCGCACGGCGCAGCATCCGAAAGCGGTCTAACTCGGACAATTTTCATTTCCGGCCAGGGGAAATCATCATCGACCCACTCCGGACATCTGGTGGCAATTGAACGCGGCGCAATTCGAACCGGCTGCCACTCATCGGTCATCCCGTACTCGAAGATAATCCAATCGCCGACTTTCATTTTTCTCCTTTCATCCGGTGGTGCCGATTCCCGATCCAGCCCGGTCTCGGAGGCGGGGGCGGCGGATCGAAATTCGGCACCGCTACGAATGCCGCCAACTCAAATCAAGCGAGCGCTTCCAGCCCTGGCTACTTCCTCGACGCTTAATACCGCGACAGGCGATTTGCTCATCGTATTCGTGCGATGGACGGGCGTTGGTGAAGGGTGACTCGTGATTCGTGATTCGTGAGCCGTAAATCTAAAAATCCTTAGTCTTGAGTTTCGTGATGAGTCGATGGCCTTTTTTGTCGAAGAGAGTTTCCAAAGGCCGCCCGACGAGTCCCTCGGCGTCTTTGTTCACCTTGACGGCGCATTTCGATTTGAAACCCTTACGAACAAATTCCGTAGCGTCCTCCAGCGTCATCTCCCCGAAGGACGGGACAACTTCGAGATTTAGTTTGGACGCCACATCGCACACGTTTTCGTAATTCAGCCACCACTTGCCATCGATCAAGACGTCGAACATGACCAGTTTTTTGATCGGAGAATAGTCGCCACCGCCCTTTTGAATCCCGGCGCCAAAACCCTCGCCATAGATCACAACATCCGCCTGAACGCCATCCTTTTCGGGAAACGCTGCGCGGAGTTTATCGACGGAGACGTTTTCATAAAGCCATCGGACAAGATCAGCCTGAATTTGCGCAGCGTCCGTTTTTCCGCCAAAAGTCAACTTCCCTTCGCGCCAAATGCAGCGGATATTCGTGCCATCGACCTTTTCGGTCCAGTGCCACGTTTTCAAGAGTGAATACGTACGGTTTTTGAGTTCGCCAACTTTGACCTTGAATGTCCGCTCGTCACGCTCGTACAGAGTTTCAATTTTTCCGTATTCCATCAATTCTCCCCCGGTTCTCTCGCTTTTTGCGGCGGCGCTGAGAGGTGCGTCGAAGTGTTTATTCAGCGAAATTCAGCCTCGACCTTGTACTTTTTGCACAGGTCGGAGAATGGGAAAGCGTCGGCAATCGGCAGCGTCCAGCATTTGCCGGGATCGTCGTGCTTAAACTGGAATCGGGCTTGTTCGCCTTTGGTCATGTTCGCTCGAACAATCGCTAACCCGTTGCCCTGTATAGCGATAAGTCCTTCTTTCCACTTGACGAGTTTAACGCCTTCCTGTCCCTTGGCGGCTTCCCGGAGTTTCTTATCGGCAACAAGCTTGGCTTCCTGTTTCGAGCCTTCGCTTTCATCCGGGGAACTGGACCAATCTTCGATGTCCTGGGTGAAAAGGCCAGAGGACCTAGTAGCGGACAGAACGGCATCGACCTTGGCACGTTTCTTCGCCATTTTGAGAATGGTGTTTTTGAGCGTCGGTATGTCTTCGTTCTGAACCTTCCCGGCAGGTTGTCCGGTAATGGCATCGTCGTCCTCTTCGAACTTCGCGCCACAGCCGTCTTTTTTCTTCCAGCAGAGGAATCCACCGCCATACTCGGCTTTGCCTTTGATGATTGCTTCTTTGCCGCACGTCGGGCATTTGCGTTGCTGCTCGCGCCAGCGGTATTTGCCTTCGAAGGAATTGCACGAGCCTAAGCCAGTGGCCACCAGTTGCCCGCTACGTTTAGATATAAGCGAGCATTCAACTTCGTAATCGAAGAGGTTCCGGTCCCAGTCTTCGGTGCGACTTGTGACGCGGTAACGATCAGCAAGCGCATAGATGTCGCAGAGTTTGTCGGCACCTGGTTTGTAGAGAGTGGGTTTAGGTGTTCCGGGAATAGTGCCAAAGTCTTCTCCTTCGTGCATGTACATCTGCACAAACGCTTGAAGTTCTTTGAGTCTGCGTTGCGCGGTATCGACATCGAAGGCGGCGGTGAGCATCAAGTCCTGAACGGGTTGACGCTTGACGATCTGGTTCACCGGCAAGATGTCGAGTTCCACTTCTTCGGCGATTGGGGCGGTACGTTCCTCGGAATCAGGCATCGGGAGTCTCCT
>Ga0210394_10002545_pt1 | contig 24792 bp, 27 predicted proteins | sample IncBWC12MmetaG_FD_160121 | JGI IMG/M metagenome (GOLD analysis project Ga0210394, IMG submission 160121) | Forest soil microbial communities from Barre Woods Harvard Forest LTER site, Petersham, Massachusetts, United States - Inc-BW-C-12-M | ecosystem: Environmental > Terrestrial > Soil >... | reverse complement strand
AGCGCTCGACGGCGGCGATAAAGCCCGCGGCAATGCGGCCATCGCGCATGTGCGTCGTCAGCGCATCGATGGCGGCCTGCCACTCGGCCTTATGCACTTTCTGCGCGATGCCGTCGTCGGCGATGATGCGTGCGTAATGCTCCGCCAGCGACACGAAAATGAGCACGCCGCAGCGATTTTTGGTATGGGCGATCCGGCGCACGACGAATTGCTCAAGCGCCGCCCGATGCGCCTGCGCCCGCCGCAGCGGACGTGGAACGAACATCATGCGTAACGGCGTCCATGAGAAAATGATGCCGGCAACGATGAAGACGACAAGCTGCAGCAGAAAGATCTTTTGCACGCTCCACTGCGTGAAATAAATCAGCGGCCAAGGCGAAAGCAGCGCCAGCGTGCTGGCCCACAGGATCGGGATATAGGCATAGTCGGAGGAGGAGTGCGCGAGCACGCAGACGATCTGTCCGCAGGTTTGCTTCTCCGCTTCGCCAATAGCGGTCGAGACCTCGGCGTGATCCTCAGGCGTAAGGTGCATCACCAGCCTCCCGATGCGCCGCCGCCGCCCGACGAGCCGCCGCCGCCGGAGAAACCGCCGCCACTGGAAAATCCGCCACCGTCGCCACCGCCCCAACCCGAGCCCGAACTCCAACTCGAGCCGGTATAAGGCACAAAGACCAGCTGTCCGTTGCGTCTGACGTAGTAGCCCGACGGCGTGCCGCGCATCGGCCCGACCATCAGCCTGAAAACGAGGATGAAAAACAGGAAAAACATGATCGGGAATAGCGCATTGAAGAGCTGCGCCGGGCCGTCCTCGCGGACCTCGACTTTCGGCTGCCAATCGGTGGTGTCGCCGTTGAGCACGCTGATGATGCCGTCGACGCCGCGCTCGATGCCGCCGGAATAATCGTTGGCCTTGAAGCGCGGCACGATGGCGCTCGAAATGATGACCGACGACAAGGCATCGGTCAGCGTGCCTTCGAGGCCATAACCGACCTCGATGCGGACCTTGTGCTCGGCGGGCGCCACAAGGAGGAGCACGCCGTTGTTCTTTTGCGCCTGGCCGAGCTTCCAGGTGCGGAACAGCTGGTTGGCATAGGTCTCGATGTCGCTGCCTTGTAGCGATTTCACCGTGGCGACGACGAGCTGGATGCCGGACTTGTCTTCGAGGTCCTTCAGCTTCGCCTCGACGGCGCCGCGGCTGTCCGCCGACATGACGCCCGCCTGATCGACGACGCGCCCGGTGAGCTGCGGAAAATCGAGCGCGAACGCCGCCGTTACCAGACAGCAAGCCAGCGCTACGCCTCGCAGCAGTGCGTGCATATCAGCGCCCGGCGATCAGAATTTTACCTGCGGCGGCGTTTGCGCGCCCTCGTTCGCAGCGAATTCCGCCATCGGCTTGTTGGCGGAAAACGCCGTCTTCGCCCACAGCACGGTCGGGAAGGTGCGCAGCGCCGTGTTATAGGCGCGCACCGCGTCGATGTAATCGCGCCGCGCCACCGCGATGCGGTTCTCGGTGCCTTCAAGCTGCGACTGCAGCGCCAGGAAGTTGGCGTTGGATTTCAGGTCCGGATAGTTTTCGGTGACCGCCAACAGCCGGCCTAGCACGCCGGTCAACTGGTTCTGCGCGTCCTGGAACGCCTTGAGCTTGTCCGGATCGGTCAAGTCGGAGGCGTCAAGCTTGATCTGGGTCGCCTTGGCGCGCGCCTCGACCACCGCGGTCAGCACGTTCTTTTCCTGCGCCGCATAACCCTGCACCGTCGCCACCAGGTTGGGAATGAGATCGGAGCGGCGCTGATATTGGTTTTGCACGTCGGCCCAGCGCGCCTTGGCCTGCTCCTCCAGCGTCGGGATGGTGTTGTAGCCGCAAGCCGACAGCGTCAGGCCGACGGCGACGATGGCCGGAACAATGCGAATTCGAGAAACGATGCTTGTCACTTCGCCCTCCACTGCTTGCAGCCGCCGCGCTGCGGTGATCACGATGCGTCGATCGGCTCAATGCCTGCGATCTCGATGCCGAAGCCGGACAGCCCGACATAGGTCATGCGGCGCGACGAGGTCAGCAGCCTGATGGAATTGACGCCGAGATCCTTGAGGATTTGCGCGCCCAGCCCGATTTCGCGCCACTGCCGCGTGCGCGCCTCCTCGGACGCGGTGTCGCTGGATTTCGGGATCGACACGACTGGCACACCCGCAGTGCCGTCGCGCAGCAGCACCAGCACGCCCCTGCCCTCGGCCTTGAAGCGGGCCAGCGTGCGGTGGATCGGCTTGGCGCCGCCGAACACGTCGGAAATGATGTTGGCGCGATGCAGCCGTGTCAGCACGTTCTTGCCGTCGCCGATGCGGCCGTGGACAAAGGCCATGTGATAGACCGCATCGAACGGCGTCAGGAAGGCGTAGCCGGTCAGCGTGCCGATCTCGGATTCGACGGGAAATTCGCCGGCGCGCTCGATCAGCTTGTCGCGGGTCTGGCGGTAGGCGATCAATTCCGAGATTGAGATGCGCTGCAGTTTGTGCTTCTCGGCGAAAGCGGCCAGTTCGGGGCCGCGCATCACTGTGCCGTCGTCGTTCATCAGTTCGGAAAGCACGCCGACCGGCGCCAAGCCGGCGAGCCGGCACAGATCGACGCAAGCTTCCGTGTGACCGGAGCGCATCAGCACGCCGCCTTCCTTCGCCACCAGCGGAAAGACGTGGCCGGGCCGCACGAAATCGGTAGCCCCGCTATTGCCGTTGGCGAGCGCGCGCACGGTATTGGTGCGCTCTTCGGCGGATATGCCGGTGGAGAGACCGTGGCGGACGTCGACCGAAACGGTGAACGCAGTGCCGAGCGGCGCGTCGTTGAGCGCCACCATCGGGTCGAGGTGCAGCCGGCGCGCCTCCTCGGGCGCCAGCGGCGCGCAAACGATGCCCGACGTATTGCGAATGATGAAGGCCATCTTTTCCGGCGTGCACAGGCTCGCCGCGACAAACAGGTCGCCTTCGTTCTCGCGGTCGTCGTCGTCGGCCACGATGAGAATTTCGCCGCGCGCAAAAGCGGCGACGGCAGCCTGGATCCGTTGATGCGCGTCGTCCATCTCGCCCCTAGTGCCCTTGCGACGGCGTAATCAGCGCGGCGCCGGAAACGGCCACGCCGGACTGTCGCCGGCCTGGCCGCGCTGACGTAGATAATGATCCGCGATCACGCACGCCACCATGGCCTCGCCGATCGGCACAGCGCGGATGCCGACGCACGGATCGTGGCGGCCTTTGGTCGAGATTTCGGTCTCGTGGCCGTAACGGTCGACGGTGCGGCGCGGGCTGAGGATGGAGGACGTCGGCTTGACGGCAAAGCGCGCCACCATCGGCTGCCCGGTGGAAATGCCGCCCAAAATGCCGCCGGCATTGTTGGACAGGAAGATCGGCTTGCCGTCGTTGCCCATGCGCATTTCGTCGCCATTCTCCTCGCCGGAAAGCTCAGCGGCGCCAAAGCCGGCGCCGATCTCGACGCCCTTGACCGCGTTGATGCCCATCAGCGCTGCGGCCAGATCGCCGTCGAGCTTGCCGTAGATCGGCGCGCCCAGCCCCGCCGGCACGCCGTCGGCTATGATTTCGATCACCGCGCCGACCGACGAGCCGGTTTTGCGCACACCATCGAGATAATCGGCAAAGAACGCAGCCTTGCCCGCATCCGGACAGAAGAACGCGTTGCGCTCGACTTCGGCCCAGTCCCACTTGGCGCGATCGATGCGGTGCGGGCCCATTTGCACCAGCGCGCCGCGCACCTGCATCCCGGGCAAGATTTTCCGCGCGATCGCGCCGGCCGCGACCCGCGTCGCGGTCTCGCGCGCCGATTGCCGGCCGCCGCCGCGATAATCGCGCAGGCCGTATTTGACGTCGTAAGTGTAATCGGCGTGGCCGGGCCGGTACTTGTCCTTGATGTCGGAATAATCCTTCGAGCGCTGATCGACATTGTCGATGACGAGCGCGATCGGCGTTCCGGTGGTCACCTGTTGGCCGCTCGTTTCGTCGACGAACACGCCGGACAGGATTCTTACCGCGTCCGGCTCCTGGCGCTGGGTGGTGAAGCGCGATTGCCCAGGCCGGCGCTTATCGAGATAGGGCTGGATGTCGGCCTCGGTCAGCGCAATGCGCGGCGGGCAGCCGTCGACCACGCAGCCGATCGCCGGCCCGTGGCTCTCGCCGAAGGTCGTCACCCGGAACATATGGCCGAACGTATTGAACGACATCGTGTGCGACTTCGTGCGCCAATGACGCGGATCGACGCTGAATGGCTTGGAACATAACGTGCCGGGTTTGGTAGCCCGCGCCTATCATCGGGTCAAATACGTTCGCGCCCGCAGCATGGCGCAGCCCCGCGCCGATTTTTTTGCGGCGCAGTATTAGCGAACGCGACGCAATCTGCATCAATCTTTTGCTGACATGAAGCCGTGCCGATCGCGTGAGCAAGTTTTTGTGCCGCTTGCCACGAACCGTTCATGTCACATTCATCTCGCTGAACGCTGGTTAATGGCAACCTGAACGTCCGTTAAGCTACGGAAAAATAAAGGTTTTTTGCGATTTTCCCGTTGCAGGAAAATCGATCCTGTGGCATTCTCATTGGTGGTAAGGGGGGCGATGGCCCAGGGGACCGAGACACCGCCTGAACAGCTAGAACTCAACCTGCCGCCGGATCAACACAAACACCAAGGAACGCAGAAAATGGCCAAGAAGAAAAAGAAAGCGAAGAAGACGAAGTAAATGACGCGAGCGTGGGCCTCGTATTGGGGCAGCGCCGTCATCTTCGATTTTCGCGAGGCGCCGACACGGTGCTTCGAGGAACGGCTGGACCCAAGTCCGGCCGTTTCCATTTTGCGGGCAGAGTTTCGCGGCCGGGACCGAGGTTTCGCCGCTTTCGGTTTTATCTAGCTGTAACGAGCCAACGTGCCGCCGTCGAACACGTACACGGCGCCCTGCAGAATGTCGGCATGGGTCGCTTCCTCTTCCGGCAGAATATGAAAGTTCGCCATCAGCGCGCGCGCGACGCCGCCATGCGCAGCCAAGACGGTATCGCGCGTCACCGTCGCGTACCATGCGGCGACGCGCTTGGCGACTTCGCGGTAGGACTCACCGCCCGGCGGCCGAAAATCCCACTTGTCTTGCTCGCGCCGTTGCAGCACGCCCGGATCGCGCGCTTGGATTTCCGCAAGCGTAAAACCCTCCCATTCGCCGTAGGAGATTTCCGCAAGCCTGTCGTCGATCGCATAGGCGCTCGGATCGAGGCCGAGCTCCGAGCGCAGAAGTTCCATTGTTTCCCGTGCCCGCAACAGCGGGCTCGACACATAAGCGTAGTCGGACGGCTGATGCCGGTCGCGCTCGAACAAATCGCGCAATATGCCGGCGTATTCCCTGCTCTGCGTCCGACCGCGGGCGTTCAGGCTGGTCTCGGAACGGCCCTGCAAACGCTGCGCGACGTTGAAGTCGGTTTCGCCGTGTCGGATGAAATAGAGGACCGGCATGATCGATCGGCCCTAACGCCTGAGCCTTACTCCTTGCCGACGTCGATATCCGGCGCGTCGGGATGCTTCATGCCGACGATGTGATAGCCGGCGTCGACGTGGTGCACTTCGCCGGTAACGCCGCGCGACATGTCGGAGAGAAGATAGGCGCCGGCCTCGCCGACTTCCTCGATGGTGACATTGCGGCGGAGCGGCGCGTTATACTCGTTCCACTTCAAGATATAGCGGAAGTCGCCGATGCCGGAGGCGGCGAGCGTCTTGATCGGCCCCGACGAGATGGCGTTGACGCGGATGTTCTTCACGCCGAGGTCGGCGGCGAGATAGCGCACGGACGTTTCGAGTGCGGATTTGGCGACGCCCATCACGTTGTAATGCGGCATCCACTTCTCCGAGCCGTAATAGGTCAGCGTCAGCATGGCGCCGCCGTTCGGCATCATCTTCTCGGCGCGTTGCGCGATCGCGGTAAACGAATAGCAGCTGATCAGCATGGTCTTGGTGAAATTGTCGGCCGTGGTGTCGACATAGCGGCCGTCAAGCTGATCCTTGTCGGAGAACGCGATGGCGTGCACCAGGAAATCGATTCCGCCCCAGGCCGCTTGCAACTTGGCGAAGGCCGCATCGATGGTGGCGGGCTCGGTAACGTCGCAATCGCCGACCACGATGCCGCCGATCTCCTGGGCCAACGGCTCGACGCGCTTCTTCAGCGCATCGCCCTGATAGGTAAAGGCCAGTTCGGCGCCATGGCCCCGGCAGGCCTTGGCGATGCCCCAGCCGAGCGAGCGGTGGTTGGCGACCCCCATGACCAGGCCGCGCTTACCGCGCATGAGGCCCGAGTTGTCCGGCATTTCCTGACCTCAGTTGCGGCTTCCCCCACCCGTCCTGCTATGGCATAGGCCCGTATGCGCCAGCAAGCGCGCGTCCGACCGAGGCGCATTGGCGCGGGCGGAATACAGTGTAGGCATTGGTGTTGGTTTGATTGAAGTTTCCGGCTTTGGACGCGGAGCCAGTCTTTGAGTGAATTCCGGCAGCGGGTCGAGGCGGCGATTCCGGCGCTGCGGCGTTATGCGCGGGCGCTGACCCGCGACAGCGAGGCTGCGGACGATATCGTCCAGGACACGTTGGTGCGGGCGTTGCGTTCCGAGCATCTGTTCCACGATGGAGACGTGCGGGCATGGCTTTACACGATCCTGACCAATCTCAATCGCAATCGGCTGCGTTCGTTGTCGCGTCGGCCGACCTTGACGCCGATCAAGGACAGCGATGCGGCAATAACCGGTCCGGACACCGGCAGTCGCGACATCGCCCGCGCGCTCGACGACCTCGCCGAGGATCAACGCGCGGCGCTCCTTCTCGTCGTGCTTGAGGGGCTCACCTATCGCGAGGTCGCCGAGGTGCAGGGCGTGCCGATCGGAACGGTAATGTCGCGGCTCGCCCGCGCCCGTATGCAGATCAAGGCCTATCTCGACGGCGAGCGCCCGGCGCTGCGCCGCGTGAAATAAGAGAGCGAACGATGACTGACAGAGACCAGATGATCAGCGAAGACGAACTGCACGCCTATGTCGACGGCGAACTGCCGGCCGACCGTCGCGGCGCGGTGGAGGCTTGGCTCGCGGCGCACGCCGATGACGCGGCCCGCGTCGCCGCCTGGCGCAAGCAGGCCGAACTGCTCCAGGCACGCTATGGCAGCGTCGTCAACGAGAAGGTGCCGGCGCGGCTCGACTTCGGACGCATGGCGTGCCGCCGCCGCAACGGCTGGATCGCCGCGGCCGCCGCGGCTGCGCTTGCCGCTTTCGTGGGCGGCGGACTCACCGGGTGGACGGTGCGCGGCGTCGAGACGCCGGCATCCTCCGATCTGACGCGGTTCACCGCCGACGCGCTCGAAGCCTATCGGCTCTACGTCGTCGAGGTGCGCCACCCGGTCGAAGTGCCCGGCGATCAGCGGCCGCATCTGGTGGAGTGGCTGTCGAAGCGCGTCGGCTCGCCGGTGCGCGCGCCCGATCTCGGCCAGATGGGACTAAAGCTCGTCGGCGGCCGGCTGCTGCCCGGCCCAACCGGCGCGACCGCGTTCTTCATGTATGAGGGCCCCTCGGGCGAGCGCTTTACGCTCTATTGCGGCCGGACCGACGACCGTGAGATGGCGCTGCGCTACACCTCCGGCTCCCAGAACGCCGCCTATTATTGGGTCGATCAGAACCTCGCTTATGTGCTCAGCGGCCCGGCGGAACGCGACAAGCTGCACGACATTGCGCAGGCTGCCTACGATCAGATCGACACGCGGACGCCGCCGCAGGGCGGGTAAGGCTTGCGCTACATATCCTTGCGCGGATCGTAGGGCCTGTCGCCCTGCCACTTCTTCATCAGCTCGTCGAGCTCGGCATCGCGCTTCTCCGGCAGCACGATGCGGATGGTGGCAAGCAGATCGCCGCGGCCCGCTTTGGCCGGAAAGCCTTTGCCCTTGAGGCGGAAGGTGCGTCCGCTCGAGGTCCACGCCGGCACCGTGATCTCGACCGGCTTATCCAGCGTCGGCACCCGTACCTTGGCGCCCAGCGCCGCCTCATAGAGCGTGATCGGCAGGTCGAGCCGCACGTCGGCGCCGTCCAGCGTGAAGATCGGGTGCGGCGCGAGCGTCACGGTGATGAGCAGGTCGCCCGGGCCGGCCTGCCCGGCCATGCCCTGGCCTTTGAGCCGAATGTGCTGGCCGTTCATGATGCCGACCGGAATCTTGACGTCGACGTCTTTGCCGTTCGGCAAGTGCAGCCGTTGCGTTGAACCGTTGGCCGCATCCGTCAGAGAGACCGACATTTCGGCTTGAACGTCGGCGCCAACACCAAAATCCTCCGGCTCGAAATTGGCGCGGGCACCGCGGGCGCCGCCGCCGAAGGCTTCGCGCAAAATATCCTCGAAGCCGCCGCCGAAACCGCCGCCGCCACCACCGGCTTTAGCGCCGCGCCCGCGCCGGGCGGTCCGGGTGAAACCCTCCGGGCCGAAGCTGAAACTTTCGAAATTGCCGTCGCCGCCGAAGCCGGCGCCCGGGTTGGCGCCGCCGCCAAAACCCTGGAAGCGGGGCTTGCCCTCGGCGTCGATCTCGCCGCGATCGAACGCCTTGCGCTTGTCCTCGTCTTCGAGGAGCTCGTGCGCGGCGTTGAGCTCGGCAAAGCGCGTCGCCGCCTTCGGATCGTTCTTGTTGGCGTCGGGATGCAGCTTTTTTGCCAAGCGCCGATAGGCGCTCTTGATGTCGGTCGCGCTCGCCTTGCGATCGACCCCCAAGACCTCATAGGGATCACGCATCCCCAAGCAACTCCGCTCGTTTTCCGGCCGGCCCCGCCGCCCACCGATCGTCTAATGTGGGATGAAAGCGGCCGTCTCGCAATGCAACGCCGAATCGGCGCGGCTTACGGGCCATGATAGCCCCATCAGGAGCGCTTGAGGGGCTTTAGGCTTTTGACTTCCCAATTGCCTTGGCTGGTGCGGCAGGCGGCGCCTTGCAGCCAATCCTCCAAGCCGCCATGCGCATAGCTCGCCAGGAAATCGCGGCACGGTACGCCGCCTTCGCTATAGGAGGTGGCGAGCGGGGTGATGTTGCCGCCTGCCCCGGTATTCGGATTCTGCCACGGCACGCTGGCGTCCTCGCCGCTGCGCGCCAGCACGTCGGAAGCCGCGGCGCGCGCATAGGCGAGGTCGCTCTCCGAGGACGGCGCGGCATCGGCGGTGCGGCCGGCAGCGTCGCCCGGCCGGCTGACGGAAGCGGTCTGGTCGCCGTCGGCATCGTCCTTGGCGAGCAGTGAATTCAGTTGGTAGGTGCAGCCGCCGGTGGCGAGCCCACAGAGCACGACGGCACCGGCAAAACGCAACCGCCAACATAGGCGCAGCGCCCCGGCTCCACTATATTGAGACCGGCGGCTCGCTTCCCGATCGCCCCACGCGAGCACCTGGGTACCCCACGGAATGTCCGATACGGCGCCGATAGAACACCCGACATGGTTAACAGGCGGTGACTTCACCCAAGCCGACGAGCCGGTGCGGCTGTTTGCGGCCTGGTTCGCCGAGGCCAAACGCGCCGAGCCGGTCAATCCCGACGCCATGGCGCTGGCGACCGTCGATGCCAGCGGCCTGCCCAATGCGCGGATGGTGTTGTTGAAAGGCTTCGATGAGCGCGGCTTCGTGTTCTACACCAACGTCGACAGCATCAAGGGCCACGAGCTTGCCGCAGCTCCAAAGGCGGCGCTGACGTTCTATTGGAAGACGCTGCAGCGCCAGGTGCGCGCCCGCGGGGCCGTCGAGCCGGTGTCGAAGGAAGAAGCCGACGCCTATTTCGCCACCCGCTCGCGCATGGCGCAGATCGGCGCCTGGGCCAGTAAGCAGTCGTCGGCGCTGGAAAGCCGCTTGGCGTTCGAAAAGGCGGTTGCGCTCAACACCGCCAAATTCGCCATCGGCACAGTGCCGCGGCCGCCGTTCTGGTCGGGCTACCGCGTCATGCCGACCGAGATCGAGTTCTGGCACGAGCGGCCGTTCCGCCTGCACGATCGCATTGCGTTTACGCGCGCGGATTTAAACGCGCCGTGGACCAAGACGCGGCTCTATCCATGAGCGTAAAATGGCCACCATGACCACGAGCAATCAGCCGCGCCGCACGCTGCTCCTGACCGGGGCAAGCCGCGGCATCGGCCATGCCACCGTCAAGCGTTTCTCGGCGGCCGGCTGGCGCGTCATCACCTGCTCGCGGCATCCGTTTCCCGAGAACTGTCCATGGGAGGCCGGGCCCGAGGACCATATTCAGGTCGATCTGGCCGATCCCGAAAACACCGCGGCGGCGATCGAGGAGACCAAGCGGCGCCTCAATGGCGAGCTGCACGCGTTGGTCAACAATGCCGCGATCTCGCCCAAGGCGGCCGGCGGCAAGCGGCTCGGCTCGCTCGAAACCTCGCGCGACGACTGGCATCACATCTTCCAGGTGAATTTTTTCGCGCCGATCATGCTGGCGCGCGGCCTGCTCGACGAGCTCGGGGCAGCGAAAGGCTCCGTCGTCAACGTCACCTCGATCGCCGGCTCGCGCGTGCATCCCTTTGCCGGCACGGCCTACTCGACCTCGAAGGCCGCGCTTGCCGCGCTGACGCGCGAGATGGCGGCCGACTTCGGCGCGCTCGGCATCCGCGTCAACGCTATCGCGCCGGGCGAGATCGATACCGCGATGCTGTCGCCGGGCACGGAAAAAATCGTGCAGAACATCCCGATGCACCGCCTCGGCACGCCCGACGAAGTGGCGAAGATCATCTACGTGCTGTGCACGGAGACCGCGTCCTACGTCAACGGCGCCGAGATCCACATCAACGGTGGCCAGCACGTGTGACGCGCTGCGGGCCGACCGGGATAATTATTAAATCACTGCACTGTTGAGAATGCGATCGCTGACGGCGATGCGCGTGGACGCATTCATCGCCAGCTCGGCCCGCGCCGCGGCGAGATCGGCCGGCGTGCGGACCGATTGCTCGTCCAGCATCCATTGGTACGAGAACGAATAGACGAAGGCGCTTCTCGCATAGCGCGCTTGCGAATAGCGCAGCAGCCGCGCCTCCACCGGACCTTCTCCGGTAAGCATTTCGCGCGCCAGCACGAGGCCGTCCTCCGCGGCCATGGCCGCGCCCTGGGTGAGATGCGGCGGCGAGGTGTGCGCAGCATCGCCGCCGATGGCGACGCGGCCGCGGAACCACGGCCACGGCACCAGGATCGGCTCGATCGGGCTGAACACGATGTCGGAATTCGCATCGAGTGAAGCCGCGACGTCGGCGACGTAGCTGCCATATTGCGCCAGGCGCGCTTTGAACAAATCGGCATAGTCTTCGCGCTCGAAAATCGCGTCGGACGCTTCCGGGCGGATGTGAAAGACGTACATCAGATTGTCGCTCAGCGGCATGGCGCCGGTCTTGCTGCCGATGCCTTGCAAAAATTCCATGCCGCGCACGTATTGCGGCCGCGGCACTTGCACGCGCCAGGCGCCGTAACCCGACGGTCGCGGCACGAATGCCGCTCCGAACAAATGCTGTCGCGTCGCCGAGCGTATGCCGTCGAAGCCGGCCAAAAGGTCGAAAGAGCCGGTCCGTCCATCTGAAAACGTCACTATCACGCGCTCGTTTTCGTCCTGGACTTCGCTGACTGTCACGCCGGTACGCACGTCGACCCCGGCGCGCTCCGCTGCCGCCAGCAGGATTTCGTGCAGTCGCAGTCGCGACAGCGCGCAAAACGCCGGCACCCGCTCGTCGCCGAGCAGGAATTTATGCTCGACGACCAACTCCCGGTTTGGATCGAAAATGGACATCCGGTCGTAGGCAAAACCCGACGCCAGGATTTCCGGCAAGAGGCCGAGCGCATCGTAGACGCGCAACGCATTCGCCGGTTGGCCCAAGCCCACGCCCGGCACATCGAAGGCCGGCCGGCGCTCGATCAGCACGACCTCGACGCCGCGCCGCGCGAAAGCCGTGGCCGCCGTTAAGCCGCCGACGCCGCCTCCGACCACCAGCACTCGGCGAATATCGCTCATAGCCGTTGTCGGACATGCGCAGCTGTTTGACAGGTTGTCTGACAGTAGCGACTATTCATATTCTCCGCAAAGGACGCCGCCGCCCGTGAAAGTTGCGATCTTCAATATCGCGAAAATTCTCTCCGGCGACATCGCCGCGCCCGTCGCGGCGGGCGACACCATCGTCCTCGACGACGGCAAGATCGTTTCGGTCGGCAGCGGCGGCGATGCTGCCGATTGCGAGGTGGCGATCGACGCCGGCGGCATGATGGCCATGCCCGGCCTGATCGATTCCCATGTCCACATCACGTTCGGCGATTACACGCCGCGGCAGAAGACCGTCGGCTTCCTCGAAAGCTACATCCACGGCGGCGTGACAACCTGCATCAGCGCGTCCGAGGTGCACGTGCCCGGCCGGCCGCGCGACCCTGCCGGCGTCAAAGCGCTAGCGATCGCGGCGCGAAAATCGTTCGAGCATTACCGCCCGGGCGGCATGCGCGTTTATGCCGGCTCGATCATCCTGGAGCCGGGCCTGATCGAAGCCGATTTCGCCGACCTTGCCAGTCAGGGCGTGTGGCTGGCCAAAGCCGGCTTCGGCGCCTTTGCCACGCCCTACGACTACGCGCCTTACGTGGCGATGGCGAAGCGTCACGGCCTGGTGACCATGGTGCACACCGGCGGCTCTTCGATCCCGGGCTCGACGGGGATTTGGGCCGATCATGTGCTCAAGATGCAGCCGGACGTGTCGTATCACGTCAATGGCGGGCCGATCGCCATGCCCGACGCCGACTTCCCGCGCCTGGTCAACGAGAGCAATCTGGCGATGCAGGTCTGCACCGCGGGCAATCTGCGCACCACCTTGCTGGTCGCGAAATTGCTCAGAGAAGCCGGCCAGGAACAACGACTGCTCATTGCCACCGACACGCCGACCGGCAGCGGCGTGATGCCGCTCGGCATGCTCTACACCATGAGCCACCTCGCCTCGCTGGCGAATGTTGCGCCGGAAATCGCCGTGGCGATGGCGACCGGCAACAATGCCAAGATCTTCCGGCTGAACAGCGGCGTCATCGCCGCCGGCCGCGACGCCGACATCGTCCTGGTCGACGCCTGCCTCGGCGGCTCGCAAAACGACGCGCTGTCGGCCTTGAGGAACGGCGACATCATGGGCGTCGGCGCGGTGATCACCGCCGGCGTACCGCGCTTCGTCGGCCGCAGCCGCAACACGCCGGAAACGACACGGCGCGCCAAGGTGGCGCATTCGCGCGTGCCGCAGAATTTTGCCGGCGAAGCCTAAGGCGCCGCTTGGCGTTTGCCCCAGGGCACCAGGGCCCATATCCGCTCGTGGCCGTAGTAGATCAGGACCTTGGTCAGAATCTCGGTTAGGGCGACCGATCCGGCAAGTTTTGTGCTGCCGCTGATCACGAACGTCACGACGAAGGTATCGAGGCTGCCGGTGGCGCGCCAACTCACGGCTTTGACGAGCGAGCGCGCGTGCGTCTCGGTCCAGCGCGTAAGCTTGCCGCTGACGGCACCAGCCCGGCTCGGCAGCCACGTCGCAAGCCGCGGCCCGTTTTGCAACGGGACAATCTCCTCGACGCATCCCATCGCCACCGTGTCGAAGGTTTCGGGGTCGATGAGAACAAAGCTTCCGGTATCCCGGCAGTCTTCGTAGCGGTCCAGCGCGATCGCGCGATCGAATGTCAGCGTGCAGTGTCCGACTTCGTTTGCCCCGATCCCATCCGCCGCGACGGCGCGCCGCGTATCGAGATCGATAATGCTCAGTCCCGGTTCGACGCGGGCCGTAGCGGTGCTGGTTGCGAGCTTGACCAGATAAGTCTGGCCGCGCTCAAGCGGCCGGTCTTTCATCCAGAAGATGCGCGCTTCGATCCGTTTCGTCACCGCGGGCGCCCGCTTGGCATCAGCAACGATATCGCCGCGCGATGCGTCCAGCGGGTCCGTGAAAGTCAAAGTCACGGAGCGCCCGGCCGTGGCGTGTCCAAGGTCTCCGTCGAAGGTGGCGATCCGCGCGATACGCGTGACGCGGCCGGCCGGAAAGATCTTGACCGGCATGCCGACACGCATCTCGCCGCTCGTGATCAAGCCGCTACAGCCGCGGAAATCCGCATCGGGCCGGTTGACCCATTGGATCGGCATGCGGAACGGATCGAGGTTCGAGGTCCGCGCCGGCTCCACGGTTTCGAGATAGTCGAGCAGCGACGGTCCGCGATACCACGGCAGGTGGATGGAGCGGGTCGTGACGTTGTCGCCGTTTTTTGCCGCGACCGGAATGCACGCGATATCGACGAAGCCGAGGTCGGTTGCCAACTCGCGGAAGGCGGTTTCAACCGCGCCGAATGCGTCGCGCGACCAGCCGACGCGATCCATCTTGTTGACGGCGAGCACAACGTGCCGGACGCCGAGCATCGACAGGATCACAAGGTGGCGCTTGGTCTGGCGGGTCAGGCCTTCTTCCACAGCGACCAGGACGAGCGCGAGATCGGCGACCGAAGCGCCGGTCGCCATGTTGGCGGTATATTCCTCGTGCCCGGGCGCATCGATGACGATGAACTGCCGGCGCGCCGTCGAGAAGAAGCGATAGGCAACGTCGATCGTGATATTCTGCTCGCGCTCGGCCGCCAGTCCGTCCAATAGCAGCGAGAAATCGAGCGCGTCGCCTTGCGTGCCGAACTTGCGGGAATCGGCCGCGAGCGCGTCGAGCTGGTCGTCAAAGACTTGCTTGGATTCGTAAAGCAGCCGGCCGATCAGTGTCGACTTGCCGTGGTCGACCGAGCCGCAGGCAATGAAGCGCAGCAAGCTCTTGCGCTCCGGTTCGTGCAACGGCGCGACAAATGCCGGTTCCGCCGGCTGCGCGTGCACGTTCATCAGAAATATCCTTCCTGCTTTTTCCGCTCCATCGACGTCGTGCCATCGTGGTCGATGACGCGGTCGCGCCGTTCGGAATAGCGGCTCGCCAACGTCTCCTGGATGATTTCCGGAACCGTGCGCGCTTTGCTCTCGATAGCGCCGGTCAACGGATAGCAGCCAAGCGTGCGAAACCTCACCAATCGGATTTGCGGGCGTTCGCCGGACTTTAGCGGCAACCGTTCGTCGTCGACCATGATCAGCGCGCCGTCGCGTTCGACCACCGGACGCGGAGCCGCAAAATAGAGCGGCACCACTGCAATGCGCTCGCGATGGATGTAGAGCCAGACGTCGAGCTCGGTCCAGTTCGACAGCGGAAACACGCGGATGCTTTCGCCCGGCCGCTTGCGCCCGTTGTAGATGCGCCACGGCTCGGGCCGCTGCCGCTTCGGGTCCCAAGCGTGATTCGCATTGCGCAACGAGAACACCCGCTCCTTGGCGCGCGATTTTTCCTCGTCGCGCCGCGCGCCGCCCAACGCGGCGTCGAAGCGGTGCTGGTCCAGCGCCTGGCGCAGCGCCTGGGTTTTCATCACATCGGTGTGCAGGCTGGAGCCGCTCGCGATCGGGTCGATGCCGCGCGCCAGCCCGTCGCGGTTGACGTGGACGATCAATTCGAGCCCGAGCTGTTTCGCGCGCGCGTCGCGGAACGCGATCATCTCGCGGAATTTCCAGGTGGTATCGACGTGGAGCAACGGCAGCGGCGGTTTTGCCGGATAGAACGCCTTGCGCACGAGATGCACAGGACCGACGAGTCCTTGCCGATGGAATACAGCAATACCGGATTTTTTGACTCCGCGACCGCTTCCCGGATGATGTGGATGCTCTCGGCCTCGAGATGATCGAGGTGGCTCGGCACCGCGGCGTCGCGAGCTTCCACGTCCGGGTGAACGGCGAGGTTGTCGTCGCGGTCGATGGTGGCGGAAACAGCGTCCATGGTTTGTCCGTTGCGGGATTCTGGAGGATTATTGCTGCGGCGCGTTGGCGCTCACCGCGTGGGCGGTGTGCAGGCCGCATTCTTTTTTCTGCGATTGCTCCCACCACCAGCGCCCTGCCCGCTCTGGCTCGCCCGGCATGACCGCGCGGGTGCAAGGCGCGCAGCCGATCGATAGAAAGCCGCGCTCATGCAGCGCATTGCATGGCACGTCGTGATCGCGCACGAATTCGCGCGTGCGTTCGTGCGTCCAATCGAACAGCGGATTGACCTTGATCAGATCGCGCTCTTCATCGAACAGAGCGGGCGCTACCTGCGCGCGGTCGGCGGACTGGTCGGCGCGCAGACCGGTGATCCAGGCGGCGCTGCCGTCGAGCGCCCGCGCCAACGGCGCGACCTTGCGAACCGCGCAGCAGTCGAGGCGAGCCTCTACTGAGGACCGGAAGCCGTCGATGCCTTGTCCGGCGATCAATGTTTCGACGGCATGGTGCTCGGGCGCGAAGGCAACGACACGGACGCCGTAGCGCCGCTCGGTCTGTGCCCAGACATCATGCGTTTCCGGAAAAAGCCTGCCGGTATCGAGCGTCGCGACGTTGATCGCCAGAGCCTGCGCGAAGATCGCGTGCGCGATGGCCTGATCCTCTAGTCCAAAGCTTGTCGTAAACACTACGCGGCCTGGGATTTCGGAGCGGATCGCCGCCAAGCGCTCAAACAGATCGAGCGCGGGAAAGCGTTCCACAAATCCGCTGGCGATGGTTGCGAATATTTCGCGATCCTTGGTCCGTGCAGCATGGACGCTTCGATTTGCACCGCCGCGGGACTGCTCCGCGCGCACCGTGCTGGAATGTGCAATTTCAAGCATCGAGATCATCACCAACTGTCGGACCAGATGGTGTCAATTAGAATGAAATTCCAGAACTGCCAAGATGCAGCGCGAAAAAAGAAACATAAAACTACAATACCGATGGGTGGCAGATTTCCGTTTCAGCTTTGTCCTGCTCGCTAGCAGGCCGCTCCGCTCAAGCGTGCAGGAAATCCAGCACCGCGGTCTCGGCAAGCACGGCCTCGGGAATGCTGTGGCGCTCGGAGCGGGCGCGTTCCTCGGCAGTCTGCGTCGCTTGCAGATAGGCGCCGAGATGGCGCGCGCGCTCGATGATCTTGCGTCCCTGCGGCAAGCGCTCGGACTCGAAACGGCGCAGCGCCGCCGCGACGTCGTCGCCGTCGAGCGCCTGCGCCAGCGCCGCCGCATCGTCGGCGGCCTTCGACACGCCGGCCGCGACATGGGGCCGCGCCACGAAGGCGGCGTCGCCCAGAATGGCGACCCGGCCGAAAGCGAGCTGCGGGCTTTCCAGATCGTAGATTGGTTGCAGGATCGGCTCGTCGATCAGGCGGACGATCTCGCGGAATTGCGGCGCCAGCAATCGCTCTGCCGCCGCCCGCATCGCGGCGATCGGATCACGTCGGATCAACGGCGGCGGGATCGAGATCGAATGGGTGACGCCTTTGTCGTCGGTGAGGAGCCACGGCAGTTCGGTAGCCTCGTCCGCCGGCCGGTACCACACCACATTGTAACGGCGCTGGCCGACCCGTAGCTCGTTGTCGGGTCCGGCGACCGGATAGCCGAGACATTGCTCGCCGGGCGGCAGGCAGAACGTCATCAGCTCGAACAATTCGCGATGAATCGCCGGCGGGATCGCGCGCTCCGGCAACAGCGCGCGCCACGCCACGTAGCCAGCATAAAGCGGCGCGACATCGGGCAGGCATTGCTGCCGCACCGTCGAGCGCAGGCCGTCGGCGCCGACCAGAACGTCGGCTTCCACCGTGCGGCCGTCGCTCAACTGCGCGCGCACGCTTTGCGCGCTTTGCGCGAAGCCGGTCAATCCGACGCCGCGATGATAAAGCCGCGGCGGGAACGCATCGCGCAGCACGCGGTAGACGCGCTCCCAGGCAGTCAGCACCTGCGGGCATTCGATCGTGGCCGTGGTCCGGCCATCGCGGTCGAGGATTTGGCGCGTGGTCATGGCCACGCCGAGATCGCGGGTATCGAGCCCGAGCGCGTTGAGCCGCGCGATCAATTCGGCCTGCGCCACGATGCCGGCGCCGCGGCCGGAGAGCTCGCTGCCGACGCGCTCGAAAATATCGACGTCCCAGCCGCGCCGGTGCAGCATGATGCCGGCCAAAAGCCCGCTCATCGAGCCGCCGATGACCAGCGCGCGGCGTTGCTTCGCCATGAATCCCGCTTTTCCCTTCAGCCTATTTCCCAAGCCGCAAAGGTTTTCTATATTGTGACAACATTCCCCGGAGGAACGCTATGGCCCTTACAATGCTGGATAAGAAGACCGACCGCGCCGATACCTCGGCCTGGCCGCCGGCGATTGCCGCCGAATTCGAGCGCGAGAAGGCGAACAATAACGGCTGCGTCGGCTCCACGCTGCTTTCGGAGGACGACAAGGTCCGGGTCTGGATCATCCGGCTGGCGCCCGGCGAGCGGATCGGCTTCCACCGCCATGTGCTCGATTATTTCTGGACCTCAGTCTCGGGCGGCCGCGGCCGCCAGCACATCCACGACGGCACCACCGTCGAATACACTTACCGGCCCGGAGAAACCCGCCACGAGACCTATGGGTCGGGCGAGTACAAGGTCCACGACCTGGAAAATCTCGGCGACAAGGAGATGGTCTTCATGACCATCGAATTCCTCAACAGCGCCAATAAGCCGCTCGCCGTGCCCGACAAGGTCCGCGCTGCGGCTTAAGCACGCTCGCGCGAAATGCCCTCTCGCGGGAGGCGGGAGAGGTTGTTATAGCCAAGTGGGGGGATGTCCCGCATGCGCTTGCGGGGCTGTGTGGCTGAGTAATGATCTTTTCCTTCGATCTGCTCGTCAATGCCGTCGTTTCCGGCATCCTGATCGGCGGCTTCTATGCCGCCGTCACGTCGGGCGTATCGTTGTCGTTCGGCATTCTCGACATCGTCAACATCGCGCATCCCGCCTTCATCATTCTCGGCTCCTACGTCGCCTATATCGTCAACGCGACGCTGGGCATCGATCCGATTCTCACCGCGATCATCGCCACGCCGGCGTTCTACGTGCTCGGCGCCGGCATTTATCAGATCTATTACGTGTCGTTCGAAAAACGCGGCCAGGAATCGCTGCGCGGACTCGCTTTCTTCTTCGGCCTGCTTTTCATCACCGAAGTCTCTCTCGTGCTCTATTTCGGCGTCGACTACCGCTACGTCGACGCGCCCTATATCGGGCCGACCTGGCATGTCGGCGTGCTCGACATGCCGCTGCGCATGCTGGTGCCGTGCGTGGTGTCGCTGTTGCTGATCGCCGCATTGCAGCTCGTGCTCACCCGCACTTTCATCGGCCGCGCCATCATGGCGGTGGCGCAGGATCAACTGGCGTTGCGGTTGATGGCGATCGATCCGATCCGCATCAAGCGCATCGCGTTTGGCATTTCGATCGCGACCGCCTCGCTCGCCGGCGCCTTTCTCATCATCATTCAGCCGGTCGAGCCATCGGTCGGGCGCGAATATATCGGCCGCGTCTTTGCGATCTGCGTGCTCGGCGGCATGGGCAGCCTGCCCGGCGCCGTGATCGCCGCGATGCTGATCGGCATCGTCGAGAGCCTGACCTCGACCTTCTACGGCCCATCCTGGGCGCCTGCGGTGTCGTTCGGCTTCTTGTTGCTGACGCTGGCGGTACGGCCGGCCGGCCTGTTGGGGCGCTGACCGTGCGCACCCCGCTCTTCCTCGTCATCTGCCTCGCGGTCGCCGCCGCCGTATTCGCCGGCGCCGTCGCGGTCGGCAACGATTACGTGTTCTTCGCCGGCTACGTGATCCTGCAATATGTCGTGCTCTCGACTGCCTGGAACATCCTCGGCGGCTATTGCGGCTATGTGAATTTCGGCTCCGCTGCGTTCTTCGCCCTCGGCGCCTATTCGACGGTGGCGATCTACAAGCTGATCGGCGCCAACGACCTGCCGCATATCGTGCCGATGCCGGTGCTGATGCTGGTCGGCGGCGTGGTGTCGGGCGTCGTCGGCTTCGGCATGGGCTATCTGACGTTGCGGCTGCGCGGCGCGTTCTTCGCCATCGCGACGCTGGCGCTCGCGGTCGTGCTGCAGACGCTGATCGTCAACTGGGATTTCGTCGGCGGCTCGCGCGGCGCCTATATCCTGCGCCCGGAGGAAGTGCCGCTGATCGGCTCCTATATCAAATATCTGTTCCTGGTGATGCTGTTGCTGGCAGTGGCCGCACTGGTGATCGCGCGGCTGATCGAGCGCTCGCGGCTCGGTTACGGCTTTGCCACCATCCGCGACGACGAATTGGCGGCGGAAGCCTCCGGCGTACCGACGCTGAAATTGAAGCTGATCGCGACGACCATCTCTGGCGCACTGATGGGCATGGCGGGCGCGCCGTTTCCCTACTACATCGGCTATCTGCAACCGTCGTCGACGTTCGGACTGGATTACGCCGTCAACTCGATCGCCATGCCGCTGATCGGCGGCACCACGAGCTGGGTCGGTCCACTGATCGGCACGATTTTGCTCGGCTCGCTGCAACAGATTGCGACGGTGACGATTTCGTCCGCCGTCAACCTGCTGCTGGTCGGCGTCATCCTCGTCGCCTTCGTCATCGTCGCACCCAACGGCATCATCGGCATCGTGCACACTTATTGGCAGCGCAAGCCGGACGATTTCGTCGGCCGCCGCCGCGTCGAGACCGACGCGCCAGGATCGGTGCCATGACCGACAGCAGCAAGACCGGCAGCAGCATGACGAACCTGCTTGAAGTCGACGATCTCGGTAAACGCTTCGGCGGCTTCGTCGCGCTGGAGAACATCTCGCTCAATGTGCCGGCCGGCGAGCGCCTCGGCCTCATCGGCCCGAATGGCTCGGGCAAGAGCACGCTGGTCAATTGCATCTGCGGCACGCTGCAGAACGAGCAAGGCTCGGTGCGCTTCGACGGCCGCGCCGTCGACGGCCTTGCCGCCCATCAACGCACGCGCATGGGGCTGTCCCGCAGCTTTCAGCTGCCGCGACCGTTCGTCAGTCTGAGCCTGCTCGACAATATCCGCATTCCGCTGCTCTACGCAGTGGCGGCGCGCGGCGCCGGCAGCTCCGCAAGCGACATCGAAGCGCGATGCTCCGACCTGTTGCGCGAGGTCGGGCTGGACAATAAGGCCCGGCACTTGCCGCGCGACCTGACCCAGGTCGAGATGCGCAAGCTCGAACTGGCGCGCGCCATGGCGGCGGAGCCGAAACTTTTGATCGCCGACGAGTCGATGGCGGGTCTCACCCATTCGGAGGTCGAGGAAATATTGGCGCTGCTGGTGCGCTTGAACGAAAGTGGCGTCACCATCATTCTCATCGAGCACATCATGCGCGCGGTGATGAGCTTCTCGCGCCGCCTCGTCGTGCTGGTCTCCGGACGCAAGATCGCCGACGGGCCCCCCGACGAGGTGATGCGCAATCCGGAAGTGGAGAAGGCCTACCTTGGCTAGCAGCCTCACCATCTCCGGCATTCACGCCGCCTACGGCGCGGTGCGCGTGATCGACGACGTCACCTTCAAGGTCGGCGGCGGCGAGACCGTCGTGCTGCTCGGCACCAACGGCAACGGCAAGTCGACGCTGATGAAATGCATCATGGGCATAGTCCGCCCCAGCGCCGGCAGCATCGTCGCCGAGATTGACGGCATCCACCACGACCTGGTCGGCCGCACTACGGAAGAAATCGTCGATCTCGGCATCGCGCTGGTGCCGGAGGGACGCCGGCTGTTTCCGAAATTGACCGTCGAGGAGAACCTGCTGCTCGGCGCCTTCCGCAGCGCGGCGCGCCGCGAGCTCGCGCGCAACATGGCGGTCTGCTACGAGACTTTTCCCCGCCTCGCCGAGCGCCGCGGCCAGCTTGCCGGCAGCCTCTCAGGCGGCGAGCAGCAGATGGTCGCGCTCGGCCGCGCGCTGATGCTGGCGCCGAAAATCCTCCTGGTCGACGAGCCCTCGGTCGGGCTGGCGCCGATCCTGGTCAGCCGCACCATCGATGCGATTAATGAGATGAAACAGCGCTACCAGCTCACCGTGCTGATGGCCGAGCAGAATTTCACCCAGGCCATCCGCATCGCCGACCGCGGCTATGTCATCGTCCACGGCAAGATCGCCTTCGAGGGCCGCTCGATGGACGAGCTCAACAACAACGACTTGATCAAGAAGTTTTATTTGGGCTTGTAAGATCGACCGGGCCCGGCCGGAGCGCGCGCCGCGATACCGGCAGGCCTCGGAAGTGCACAGCGACCGCGTCCGCAGGAGCAAAACATGGCCAAATTTCAAAACATCCTGGAAACCGTCGGCAATACGCCCGTCGTCAAGATCAACAGGCTCGCGCCGGACGGCGTCAATCTCTATGCCAAGATCGAGGCGTTCAATCCGCTCGGCTCGGTCAAGGATCGTTTGGCGCTCGGCGTGATCGAAGAGGCCGAGCGCACCGGGCAGCTCAAACCCGGCCAAACCGTCATCGAGGCGACCAGCGGCAATACCGGCATCGGCCTGGCGATGGTGTGCGCGCAAAAAGGCCATCCGCTGGTGATCACCATGGCGGAGACATTCAGCGTCGAGCGCCGCAAGCTGATGCGCTTTCTCGGCGCCAAGGTGGTGCTCACGCCGGCCGCGTTGCGCGGCATGGGGATGGTGATGAAAGCCGCAGAGCTCGCCAAGAGCCACGACTGGTTCCTGACCCGGCAGTTCGAAAACGAGGCCAATCCCGACATGCACACGCGCACCACCGCGCGCGAGATCATCTCGGATTTTGCCGGCGAACGGCTGGATTACTGGGTCACCGGATACGGCACCGGCGGCACCTTGAAGGGCGTCGCGCGCGTGCTCGCCAAGGAACGTCCCGACACCAAGATCGTGGTCTGCGAACCGCAGGAGGCGCCGTTGCTCTCGAGCGGCGTCCATCAACAGCGCAACCCGGACGGTTCGGCGGCCGCCGCGCATCCGGCATTCAAGCCGCATCCCATGCAAGGCTGGACACCCGACTTCATCCCGAAACTGACCGAGGATGCCGTCGACACCAAGGTGATCGAGCGGATCATCCAGATCCCCAATGCCGACGCGCTGCGCTATAGCCGCGAGCTGGCGCAGAAGGAGGGCATCTTTGTCGGCATCACCGCCGGCGCAACTTTCGCAGGCGCGCTGCGCGTCTGCGCCGACGCGCCAAAGGGCTCGACCGTGCTTTGCATGCTGCCGGATACCGGCGAACGCTATCTGAGCACGCCGTTGTTCGCCGACATTCCGACCGACATGAACGACGAGGAAATCGCTATTTCGCGCTCGAGCCCGGTTGCCCAGATGGGCGCGTGAACCTCACTTCACCGGAAAATCGAAATACGTCTGCGGAAACGGCTCGCCGCGCAGCGTGAAGTGCCACCATTCGCGATCGTAAGGCCGAAAACCGCGCCGCCGCATCGCGGTTGCGAGCAGCATGCGGTTGGCGTGCTGTTCGGGCGTAACGGTCGGATCGGCAGGCCATGATTTCGGGCTGAAGAAATCGAACGGCGTGCCCATGTCGAACTCACGGCCGTCGTCGTTCGCTAATGTCATATCGATGGTCGAGCCGCGCGAATGGCCGGACTGCGAGGCGATATAGCCGTCGCGAAACAAGGTGCGCTTGTCGACGTCGGGATAGAATTCGGCCTTGCCGGCGGTGTCCTTGAGGTCGCGCGCCCAGCGCACGAAATTCGCCACCGCGCGCGTCGGGCGGTAGCAATCGAATGCCTTGATATGCAGGCCGCGGGGGCTGAGATCGCGCGCCACCTCGGCCAGCGCCGCGGCGGCGGCTTGGCTGAGCAGACAGTGTGGCGCTTCGTAGCCATCGATCGGCCGGCCGACAAAGTTATGCGCACCGGCATAGCGCATTTCGACGATCAGTCCCGGCACGACGGTCGAAGCATCGATGAAGGCGGCAGGCCGCTCCTGCGCCAGCGCGGCTTGTACGCCGAAGGCGGCGGCGATGGCCAAGCAAAACTTCAACATGTCAAAGCTTCAGCATGTCGACGCGGCAATCCTACTGTGGCGGACACTCGGAAACCCACTGGCCTTCGAGCATATTTCGCGAATCGACCATGGTCATTCCCGCCATCTGCGCCTTGGTCCGCACCGTCGCCGAATAGTGGTGCGGGCTGTCGAAGGTGAATTCGCCGGTCAGCTCCATGTCGAGCTGGCCCTTGCAGGTGAGCCGCCACGTCAGCTTGTCGCCGGCGAGATCGTGCTCGATCGGCGCGCAAACGGAATTCACCGTGTTCGGCACCGGGGTGAATGTCGTGGTCAGGTCGTGGGTCTGGTCGGCGGTCAGGCATTTCAAGCTTTCGTGCGGCGGCCCGATTACGCCGCCGGTTTCGGTGCGGGTGATGACCTTCCACAGGCCGGGGGCGACCCCATCAGCCATCGCGCTCATGGCAGCCGTGGTGGCCACGGCAAGCACGGCGGCACCGAGCGCAACGCGATAATTCACGGCCATTCGATCCTCATGACGCCTCCAGGCGCGAAACCTGAGCCAATCTTAACCCCTCAGTAACCATATACCCGGCACATTTTGCCTGGGAGGCGTATCCCTTTCCACCGCACTCTTCGAGGCCAGCCTTGGACGCGAGCGCGGCTCCATTCATTCGTGCCGGTGGCCCGCCAGCCGCTGCGCACAGCTTTGAGCCGCGCGACCGACGGAATCGATCGACCGGCATGACCGACACAACATCGGCCGAGCGCGGGGAGACGGCGCTGTCGCGCCTCGTCGACCTCGGCACCATGCTCAGGAGGAGCGACATCGGGCTCGCCGTCGCCATGATGGCGATCCTGGTCGTCCTCATCCTGCCGCTGCCGGCGCTGCTGCTCGACTTCTCGCTCGCCATCTCGATCACCTTCTCGGTGCTGATCCTGATG
>Ga0210394_10002544_pt1 | contig 24796 bp, 17 predicted proteins | sample IncBWC12MmetaG_FD_160121 | JGI IMG/M metagenome (GOLD analysis project Ga0210394, IMG submission 160121) | Forest soil microbial communities from Barre Woods Harvard Forest LTER site, Petersham, Massachusetts, United States - Inc-BW-C-12-M | ecosystem: Environmental > Terrestrial > Soil >... | reverse complement strand
CCGGGGCAAACGAGCGTTCCGCCGGGCGTCGGTTGCACGTCAGTCCGTATCGGCCGGCCTTGCGCGTCGATTCCGCTGGCCCAGTTTATTTTTTCAGCAAATGGAGTCGCGGCAAGGAACGCCCCGGTTGCCCGGTCCAGAACGTAGAGATACCCGTTTCGATTCGCCTCCACCAGAAGCTTGCGTGCCTCGCCTTTGTACTCGGCATTCAGCAGCACCGGAGTCTCCGTGGCGTCGTAGTCAAACAAATCGTGCGGCGTGAATTGAAAATGCCATTTCAACTTTCCGTTGTCGGGATCGATGGCCAGCACGCAATCGGTGTAAAGGTCATCGCCGGGGCGCACGGTGCCGTCAAAATCCGGAGAGGGATTGCTCGTTCCCCAATAAACTGTGTCGAGCTCTGGATCGTACGTCCCCGGCATCCATGTGGTGCCCCCGCCGTGTTTGTAAAGTTCGCCGGGCCAGCTCGACGAGCCCGGTTCACCGGGGCCAGGTATCGTCCAGAGGCGCCACGCGAGTTTTCCGGTTTGCGCATCGAATGCTGCGAGAAATCCGCGCACACCGTCGTCGCCGCCAGAAGTTCCCACCAGAACTTTGTCCTTCACCACCAGCGGCGCGCTCGTGGCGCCATAATTCTTGTTTCCATCGGTGTACGGCACATCCCAAATTAAATGGCCGGATCGCGCGTCGAGGCAAAGCAGGTGAGCGTTGTCCGTTTCGAGGAAAACTCGCGAATGCCATACGGCCACACCGCGGTTGTGGTGCTGCGACGCATCATCGATCAGCCCCTCGGAAACGGGCCGCGAATAATGCCAAATGATTCGCCCCGTTCGAGCGTCGAGGGCGAACGCGTCGTTGGCAGCTGTAACAAACATGATTCCGTTTACGACCACAGGAGTAACCTCAAGCTCGCCGGGGCGCGGCGCGTGAAATACCCATTGCGCGCGGAGTTGCGCTACATTGCCGGCATTGATCTGGTCGAGGCCAACGTAGCGCCTCCCCGTATAATCGCCGTTGTAAGAGAACCAGTTCGCGCCGGAAGGCTGAGCGGCCAATTCATCCGAACGTACGTCGATGACGTTCAAAACAGCTGAATCGGCCTTTTCCTGTGCCGAAACCGACACCGCTGCGGCGACGCAAAGCAACGCGATCGGCAAAGCTCGCGTCGGGGTGAGCATCTGCTACAGTCCCCCACGTTCACGACCGACTCGAATCGCACCGAGCGAGCCTCGATCGACTCCGCTCCGGTCGATCAGGTGAACGGAAATTGCTGTCGTCGCGGGGGAAATCTTGATCGCCTGCTCCAACTTCACCGGGTCTGTAGGTATCACGGACTCGATCGGGACCCTAGCGACTTCGCTCCCTCCATCGTCGTAGAGGCATGCCACGAGCCTTCCGGCAAAGAAGACGCCGAAAGATCCAGTAAGCATCAACATCCCCCCGTTTGCGGACGGTTCTGAAACCGCGAGCGGCTCCCCGATCACACCCGCCTCGGTTGCAGTTTTGAAATTCGATCCCATCCGCGTTGGAAACCATTCGCTGCTGAACGTGTACGATTCACCAGGCTTGAGGTCCATCATGGGACTGTTCAATTCTGCTTCCATGTAAAACGGAGCGTCGTCGGGACTCGTTCGAATCACCGGCGATCCTTGATCGTTCACATCAACAGACGGACCGTTCTTGTAAAAGATCACACTGGCTTTGCCCGGGTACTCCGCTCCGCTTTGAAAATGAAATCGTTCCACCATCGCGAAATGAGTCGAACCATCCACAACAGCGAGCCAACTGCCAGGCGAGTCAACCCAAACCTCTCCCTGTAAATAAAGCCAGCGCAGTTTGAACAATCTGTCTTTCACAGAGTAAGAAGGATCTTCCGCAAGCCCAGAGCGAACGTGATAGCCATCGAGATAAGAACTCTGCGGATTCGCCGGAGTGAACGCCCAAAAATCGCGATTGTACCTGTCAGGCTTCGCGGCATCGGCGGTCTCATATTGCGTAACCGATTGCACCGACCACCGAATCGGATGTGTCGACGCATTCTTCATCGTCGCGCGGAAGGTAATCTCAGGTGATTCGCTGTCAATGCCGATCTCCCGCGTGTATTGCAACCCGGTGCGTTGGTCGGGGGGCCCGGCGAGACGCACCGTGCACCGCATTGCCTGAGACAGAACGCTGAACGCATATTCGCCGTCATCAAGAGCATCGGAAATCGGCCCCGGCCAATGCTGATCGTCCTGCGAACCTTCCGGCATCGGCCAAATCTTGTCGCCACCGTAATTGAACCATTTGCCTTTCGCCGCGCCCTCCGGCGGCGGAAAGTATCTCCCCGCCAATTCGCGATTCACGAATAAGTAGGGATGCCCACCAAACGTGACCTGCATGAGCCGCCCACCAAGCTGCGGCACGATAATCAACTCCACCCATTCGTTCGTGATCTTTTCAGCTTTCCATCCCTCGAACAACGTTGGCTCAACCTTGCAGACCCCGCGCACGGCAGCAGGCGAGTCGGCCCGCGCCAACGGCGGCATCAGACCGACGCTCGAAACCAATGCAAGCAATGTCACAATCCTTGTTCGCTTCGAAGATACTGCATGGCGCATTTTTAAATTGCCGCCGCTCGCCGCTTCCGTGCTTGCTTGATTAGCTGCTTGCGGCTCGCGTCAGGATTGCCGGTAGCTTTCGTTTTCAAAGAAATCACCTCACTCAATTTGCTGCGGTCGGCGTATCCGAGTTCGCGCGAAATCTTCAATCCAACCTCCTGCATCAACGGAGCCAATTGCCGCAATCGCGCCAGCGACATCCGAAAAGCGGGCCCCGTGATGCTCAAGCTCGCATTCACGTTTCCGCCGTGGTCCCAAATCGGCGCGGCAATGCAACGGATGTGGATCTCGTGCTCTTCCAGATCGCAGGCGTATCCTGTTTTCCGAACTTTTCGCAGTTCAGTCTGCAACTCCTGAAGATTCCCGACGGTATTTGCGGTGAAGCGCTTAATTTCAAGCTGATCGAAAAGTTTTGCCTGCTCCGCCTCCGGCAAATACGCCAACAGCACTTTTCCCACAGCGCTGCAGTAAAGAGGGACCATCGCCCCGATGCGTGAGTGAATACGAAGCGGCTCAGGCGAATCAAGTTTCTCGACATACACCGCAGACAATCCGATGCGTACGGTCAAATGAACCGTCTCTCGAGTGCGATGGTTCAGCTCTTGCAAATGCGGCAGACTCAATCGCCGAACGTCGAGTTGCCCGATGGCGGCCTGCCCCAGCGATACGCAAGCCATCCCCAGGTGGTAATTCCCCGCCTCGTCGACCGACAGGAAATCCGCGGACTGGAGATTCCTAAGGAAACGGTGCAGCGTGCTCGCGGGTAGTCCCGAGACCTTTCCGAGTTGAGTCGCGCTGTAGGTGATGTCGGGCCCGGCAAACAAACTCAGCAGCTTCAGACCGCGCTGTAAAGCGGTGATGTTATAGCTGCGTTTCTCGGTATTCGTCACGGAGCCTCCGCGAGCGCGCTCACGCCACTGAAGCAGAAATGAAAGTTGCCACCATCTGGTGAGAGATGCTGATACACAAGATTCCGCCAAGTTTCAAGAACTATTTGGACGACCGGAGGTTTTAGCCAGGCTTCCAAATGATTCAGAGACGCCCAAATTTCTTTACGGCTTCCTCGATCGACTTGAGCTTCTCGATATAGCCGTACATTGAATGCTCCTTGAAGTCCATATCTTGCGCCGCGGTCAGGACTTCGGCGGCCGAAGCACGAGGGATCACCACAACCCCATCAGCATCCGCCGCAACAATGTCACCGGCATTCACCGGGACGCCGTCGCAAACCACCGGCACATTCACTCCCGCGAAGCGGTAGTGGTTTACGGAAGTGGATGGCACGATCCCCAACGCAAAAACCGGAAAGCCGATCTTTTGCAGGTACGCAACGTCGCGAACGCCGCCAGCGATTATCGCGCCCGAAAAATCCCGCGCGGACATAGCAGTGCCCATCAATCCGCCAATCCCCGCGATATCGATTCCGTCTTCAACCACCATTACATACACGGAATTCGGAGCTCCCTGGTCGATCGCCGCCAGCATACCCTTGAGGGCGTCAGGATCCTGATTCTCCTCTTTCTTGAGCTGTACGGTGAGGGCAAATCCCGCGAATCTGGACGGAAAGATTGGTCGCATGCGATGCGACATGTAGCCGCGCTTTCCCACGACTTTTTCCAGAGCATCGGACGCTGAGGCCACCTCCACGTGTCGATAACCCTCCAGCAGAGTTGTGGCGTCTGCCGGAGGCGATGCCTTGAAAGACGACCGCGCTGCCCACAGATGCGTTTGAACCAACAATGCCGCTGACAGCAAGCCGATGGCCCCCACGAGGAAGCTAATTTGCCCGGCGACGTGCGGGCGATAGGATTTGGGCATTGGCATTCTCCTGTTTGTGTCAAATTCGTCGAACTTTATCACCGCGATGATTTCAGGAATCAAGGAAAAAAGTTGACACGCCCCGTTATGATGGAGTAAGACCACTTCCCATCGGGCGCATAAATTCCACTTCTTTCACTGCGATTTTCATCAGGTGAAAGTGCAATAACCGTTGCCGCGAGCGACGGCAGCCGTTGAACGGCGTAGTTTCTACGAGGGGGTCATGACGATGCGCATAAACCAGAGAGTTCTTCCGTGGCTGCTCGTGTTCTTTTTCCTTGCGACAGGACTCGCCTGGGCGGGCATCAGCGGAAGCATCTCCGGAATCGTGACCGACCCAAGCGGTTCCGTAATTCCGAACGCCACCGTCATCGCCACGAATACGCAAACTGGCACGAACTTCACCATCAAGACCGATGAAAAGGGGTTCTACAGTTTCCCGGATCTTGCCGTCGGCGACTACGATGTCGAAGTGCAGCAAACCGGATTCAAAACTTATCGACAGAGCGCCATTCACGTCGACGCTAACGCCGCCATCCGCGTCGACGTAAAGCTCGCCATCGGAGAAGTCTCCGAAAAAGTCCTGGTGACGAGCGAAGCTGTTCACGTCGAAACCCAGAGCACCCAGATGGGTGAGGTCATCAACAGCCAGAAAATGACGACGGTTCCGCTTGATGGTCGCGATTTCACAAACTTGCTGGCTCTCCAGCCGGGAGTGGTACCCAGCGCGTACGCTAGTCAGGCCGCGGGCCTTAACGACCGCACCGTTTCGGGAAGCCCCGATCTGAACTCCGGCAATCAATCGATCAACGGACAGCGCGAAGCCGCGAACGGTTTCATGATCAACGGCGCCAACGTCAACGAGGGAAAGAATAACGGCACCGCCGTCATTCCCAACCTGGATTCGATCGAAGAATTCCGCATCATCACGAACAATTTCGACGCCGAGTACGGCAATTACAGCGGTGGCCAGATTAACGTCGTCACCAAATCCGGCACCAACCAATACCACGGTGATCTTTTCGAGTTCAACCGCAATACCGCGTTCAACAGTCGCGACTTCTTCGCGCCTTCTATCGGCAAGTTCATCCAGAATCAATTCGGCGGCATCTTCGGTGGCCCGGTCAAGAAAGACAAAGTATTTTTCTTTGCCGACTATCAAGGTTCCCGTAGCATCATCGGTCCTACCAGTATCGCCAGCGTTCCAAGCCTTGCGGACCGCCCGGACACACCAGCCAACAACGGTAATGCGAATCTCCTCGATCAGTTTACAGTCGTGAGTCAGGCCGATATCCAGCAAGGGTCGCCATTTGCATCCGTCAACAGCGACGTGTTGAGCAACCCGAATTCCTGGGCTAACGTTCTCTCGGGCCGCTTGGGCTATGCGGTGGCGCCCGGAGAACCCTATTTCACGCCGAGTTGCGATAACACAAACCCGGCTTCTCCTACCGGCTGTGTCTTTCCAAATGGCGTGATTCCGCACAGCGCTATATCGCCGGTCGCATTGGGTATGTTGCCCTTCATTCCGATACCGACCGACAACACCACGCTCACAAACAACTTCAGCACAACCTCCCAAAATCAAAGAGTTCGAGATGACAAGGGCGGAATCCGACTCGATGCGAATACGCATTGGGGAATGCTTTCCGGCTACTACCACTTGGACGACGCCACGAACAACAATCCTTACCCAAACGGTGGCGCCACCGTTCCCGGATTCAACGCGCTCAGCGATACCCGCGGTCAGGTGTTTGTGCTGAGCGATACGAAATCGTTCGGGTCCTCCGAGGTCAACGAAATCCGCCTCAGCTATCTCAGAAGCTCCAGTCACCTGTTCTCACCGCAAGGCGGTCTCGGGGTCACACTCACTTCCTTGGGATTCCCGGCTGGAGGGTTCAACACCCCCGGCGGGATTGGTCCGATCAACCCGGCCCTCGAGGGTGTGCCTTCCGTTGCATTTGCGGTTTCCGGGTTCAACATCGGTGTTCCGTCGGACACGACCCGGCAGGCCAACAACACTTATCAAGTGCAAGATAACTTCACGAAAATCATCGGTCGGCACAGTCTCAAATTCGGCGGCCAATTTCACTACGACCAAATCAACGACCGCAATTTCTTCGGCGAAAACGGTGACTTCACATTTGACGGCACTGAAACGGGCGTTGACTTTGCTGATTTTCTGCTGGGCGCACCCGCATCTTTTATTCAAGCCAGCGAACAAATCCTCGATTCCCGTTCGAAGTACGGGGGCCTCTATGCACAGGACAGCTGGAGAGTGACGCCGAATCTCACGTTTAACTATGGATTGCGTTGGGAGTTCAGCCAGCCGTGGTACGACACTGGAAACAAAATCGAAACGCTGGTTCCGGGAGAGCAATCCGTGGTTTTTCCAGGCGCTCCAACCGGTTATCTCGTCCCTGGCGACCCCGGAATACCCAAGACCCTGGCTCCTACGCAGTATCACAACTTCTCGCCGCGGCTGGGTCTTGCGTACTCGCCGAGTGCCGACTCCGGCTTGCTTGCGAAACTTACAGGCGGGCCAGGCAAAACGAGCATTCGAATGGGGTACGGCCTCTTCTATACTGCGGTCGAGGATCTTACACAGTTCCAGGAGATCGGCGATCCGCCGTACGGTCTTTTCTATGGCAGCCCGGTGTCCCCGCTTCTCGAAACCCCTTACATCGATCGCGCAACGGGTGCGTCTGAAGGCCAGCGCTTTCCCTTTGTCTTTCCACCCAAAGGTGTAAGTGCCAAGAACCCGGATACAACTTTCAACTGGGCTGGCGTTGAACCAATTTCCGGGACGCTGCTCTATAAGCCCAACAACGTAACTCCGTATTCCGAGAACTATGAATTGTCGTTGCAACGCCAATTCGGAAACAGCACGGTACTCTCTGTCAGTTATGTGGGAAATCAGGGGCACAAACTCATTACAGAGATCGAAGCGAACCCTGCGAACCAGCAACTCTGCCTACAACTGATTGCGGCTAACGCAACGCCGAATTGTGGCGGCGGGAACCAAGGCGGCGGTTTCGCCGAGGGAAACCAGTTCACCCTTCCGCTCGGCGTGAACTATCCGTCAGCGACTACTCCCAACGTTGAACTGATACCGCCATCCCAATGCGGTACCGCGAATCCCGGTCAGGCGTGTGTCGTCAACACGACGTACACGCGTCTCGGGCCGCTTTTCGGAAACAATCCCTTCGAAGCTACTGCGGCTCACTCTTCCTACAACTCGCTCCAAATGAGTCTCCGCCACACCAGCGCTTACTCGACATTTCTGTTTGGTTACACGTATAGCAAATGTCTGGATAACGCGTCTGGACTTCAGGAGGGGATAAATCCTTTCAATCCGAATCTTAGCAGCGGCCTCTGCATTTTCGATGTAACGCAGAATTTTGTCGCCAGTTACGAAGTCAACTTGCGACTCGAACGAGCCATGCACGCCACTTCTGGCTGGGCCAACACGATCGCTGGTGGTTGGGCAATTTCCGGTATCACGACGTTTGCTACCGGACTTCCGGTCACCTTGTCCGAAGCCGATGACAATTCCCTCACCGGCACGCAAGGCACCGAGGCACCGATCGACTTGCCGAACTTCAGCGGCGGTAAGATTTTGTCCAACACCAACCCGCGCAAAGTAGATGCAAGTGGCAACCCGATACCCTATTTTAATACAGGGCTGTTCAGTCCCGAGACACTTGGCACCATTGGGAATTCGCGACGCCGATTTTTCCACGGCCCAGGCTTGAACAACTGGGACATGGCGTTGCTGAAGAATACAAAGTTGACGGAAACAAAGAGTCTCGAGTTGCGATTTGAAGCTTTCAACGCGTTCAACCACGCCTCTTTCACGGGTGTTGGATCGCCGGGTTTTGGGACCTTTGGTTCGCCAGGGTTTGGAGTCGTGTCGGCGGACATCAGTCCGCGACTTCTCCAGATTGCGGCAAAGTTCCATTTTTAACTTGCCGGCGAAGCCGGATTTTCCGCCGAGCACTTGGTAAAGTTGAGATCTATGATCCCGTGGAGGCCTTCTTTGACTCTGCCGGCAAAGACCTCCATTCTTAAATGTGCTCCCGCCATCCATGCGCTGGTGCTTTCCGTCCTGTGTATTACGGTATGCGTTCCGCAATTAAGATCGCAGCCCCGGTGGCGGCCACTGACACAATCTCCTTCCGCAGCAAATTCCGAAGCCGTGGCTGCTGGGAAAGCAATATTCGCGACAACTTGCGCGGGCTGCCATGGGCTGGATGGCCGCGGCGGCGAGCGCGGGCCGAACATTGCCACGCGGGCGGAAACTCGGCGGCTGTCCGACGCGGACATTACGCGCGTCATCGAGGATGGGTCGCCGTCGAAGAAGATGCCGGGATTCGGCAGATCGCTCAACGATGCGAAAATCGAAGCGATCATTGCGTACTTGCGCGGTTTGCAAGGCAGGCAGAACGCCGCGGCGCTGCCTGGCAATCCAGTTGAAGGCAAATCGCTCTTCTTCGGCAAAGCCAGTTGCTCGGAGTGCCACATGGTCGACGGCGCCGGCGGTTTCCTTGGCAACGATCTCACCGTATATGCCGCCGGACGGCCGGCAAGTGAGGTCCGCGAAGCGATCGCGAACCCCAACAAGAATCTCGAACAGCGCGACCGGGCGGTAAGTGTTGTAACTCGTGGTGGAGAAAAACTCACCGGGCTGGCGCGCAACGAGGACAATTTCTCATTGCAGCTGCAAACGCCGGACGGCGCGTTTCATCCTTTCATGAAGTCAGAGCTCGACCGCATCGAGCGTCATCCGGGATCGCTGATGCCGGCGGACTATGGATCGAGGCTGAGCGCACGCGAAATGAACGACCTGGTGAGCTTCCTGCTACGCACCGCTCAGAGCAAGGGAACGCAGCCATCTCATGGCGGCAGTCGCAAAAAAGATGATGACAATTGACATAAAGCCGGAGGTATCGTCGCCGCCTTGCCGCTTCAAGAGCACCAGGTAATGTCGCGATACTTTCTCACAGCTGCTGCGCTCTTGCTTCCCTGGTTCGCTCCGCATTCTCCGTGGACCGGCGCGCCTGCACGGAAATTTTCGCTTCGCGCCGAATCGCCGCAGTTTTGGAAGTTGATCGACCGCGACACCAAGCTCACACAAATCGCCACAGGCTTCGGCTTCACCGAAGGCCCGGTATGGGATCCGTCCGGATTTCTTTTCGTCAGCGACGAAACCCTGAACAAGATTTTTCGCGTATACATGGACGGACGCAAAGAGCCGGTGATCGATCTCGGCGATCCCGATGGCAGCACGTTCGATGCGCAAAACCATCTGCTCAACTGTGCGAGCGTCCTGCGCGCAATAATTCAAGTCTCCCCTGACGGTCACTACACGATTCTCGCCGACCGCTTCGAAGGCAAGCGCTTCAACAGTCCAAACGACGTCGTCATGGGACCTGATGGCGCGATTTACTTCACCGATCCCACGCTCGATCTGCCCGCCGGGCAAAAGCAGGAGACTCCCTTCCAAGGAGTTTATCGGCTCGCCAAAAACGGAGATGTTCGGCTCCTTACGAAAGAGCTCACTCAGCCGAACGGCCTCGCCTTCTCGCCCGACGGCAAACTTTTCTACGTTGACGACAGCGAACAACGAAACATTCGCGTCTACGATTTTCATCCCGATGGAACGGTTTCCGGTGGCCGCATCTTCGGTCAGGAGCCCGGGGGCAAGGATGATGGCGTTCCCGATGGGATGAAGCTCGATGAATATGGAAATATTTTCGTGACGGGTCCTAAGGGCGTCTGGGTCTGGGACGCCGAAGGCCACCACCTCGGAACGATCGAGATGCCCGAGCAGCCCGCCAACCTCGCCTGGGGCGACAAGGATTACGGTACGCTCTACCTTACCGCGACGACTTCCGTCTATCGGCTGCGCACTCTCACTCGCGGCTTCGTCCCGTACCTTCCACGGCGCAAGTAATCCACGAGGCGAGCACGCCGCAAGCGCCGCGTTTCACCGCTCAAATGCGCGCGGTCGCGCCCTTAGCGGTGGGTAAAAAGGAAATTCAAAGTGTGACGTTACAGAATTCGCTAGGCGCATGGGTCCGGCGCGAAAATGCAAGGGAGAAATATCTGGCGCGCGGATCTGCGTTTTCCGAAACGCGTCACGCACGGACAAAACAGCCGTCGATTTCAGCTCAACGCGCCGGGCTCGCTCTAGGCCTCGACAATCTGATTCCGCACCGCGTACCGCACCAGTTCGCTCACGGAATGGATTCCAAGCTTGCGCATGATGTTGGCGCGATGAGTCTCGGCGGTTTTAATGCTAATTCCCAGCACCGACGCCGCTTCCTTGCTGCTTTTTCCTTCCGAGAGCAATTGCACGATTTCTCGCTCGCGCGAAGTGAGGCGCTCCTTCAAGGCATCGGGATCGGCCGGTGACGCGCCGCGCGCTCCGCTTAGCCCGCTCAACATAACCTCGGTCGCCTGCGGCGTGAGGAACGGCTTGTGATTGGCCAGCGCCTCGATAGCGATTACCAGATCGCGATCCGAATCCGATTTCACCACGTATCCCCGCACTCCCGCCTCGAGAATGTCGCGGATGAGCCTGTCGGAATAGTGCACCGACAAGATAAGTATTTCAGTTCTCGGCGAAATTTTCCGAATTCTCCTCGCCGCTTCCAGCCCGTTCAATTCCGGCATCGAAATGTCGAGGATCGCAATATCCGGCTTCAGTTCCTCTGCCTTCGCAGCAGCTTCGGCGCCCGTGTGAGCTTCCGCGACAATTTCCCAACCCGCATGCGCTTCGATCAGTGACTTCAGGCCACGCCGCATCAAATCGTGGTCGTCAGCGATCAGGATTCTCAGAGCGCCCATTTTTCACCTCCTATCTCGCAAATTCGTGCCACAGGCAATCCTGGCACTCGATCACGCGCCCAGGACTGTTTGAATCGTATCGAGAAGATTCGCCAGTGGCTCCGACTTCACCGCCAGTGCATGCACGCCAATCTTCGCGGTTTCGTCTCTCACCTGCTGTGAATCGTGCATCGTGAACACGACCACCTTTACTGCCGGCGCTTTCTTCAGTATCTCTCGAGCCGCGTCGAAGCCGCCCATCACCGGCATGCTTAAATCAAGGATGATCAGGTCCGGCTTTAGTTCGATCGTTCGCTCGATCGCCTCTTTTCCGTTGGCCGCTTCGCCGCAGACCTGCAAGCCCGCGTTCGATATCGCTGCCTTCAGCCCTCTCCGCAACGCTTCGTGATCGTCGACGATGAGTATTCGCGGCGGGCGCGCGTCCGCACTCTTCCTAGCCTGATTTTCTGCCGCGTCAGTGGAGGGAGTCGCCATTGAGAGAACGGGTGCCAGCTGCGAACACCGGTATTACAAATGCGGCATTCGCTGTATTAAGCCAATACAGTATTCACCTTAGGACCCGAACTGCAATCCTGTAGCTAATTTCTCCTCTGAGTTCATTCCTACCCACCACCCTCTGGCCCACGCACGTCGCATCTGCGGAAGTTACTTGACTTTAGGTCATTAGCAGCGTATCTAGGCGGCAATTCCGGACCGGCGCGAAGGGGGGATTTGGCTTTCGCAAGCGCCCAAGTCCAAGCTCCAAAATCCTGTCTCGGAGGTTCATTCAATGACGAAGTGGCTACGCTTTTCTTTCGCGCTGGCCGCGATGCTGGCCTTGACGAGTCCGATCTTCGCACAACAGAAGATCGATCGCCAAACGCCGGCTCCGCCGCTCGTGCAACTGCTTCAGGCCAAGGGGATTTTGACCGCGGATGAAGCAGCAACCATCAGCCAGGCGGCATCGGCAGACGAAGCCAATGCCCGCCTCGCTGCGCTTCTCGTATCCAAAGGCCTGATCAGCCAGCAGGACTACAACAACACCATTCCCGCGCCTGCCTCCGCACTGGCCAACGAGGCCGGATCGGGGGCTCACATGATGAACGCCGTGAATCATTTGATCACGCTCAACACCGAGTCTGCTCCGGCCACTGCGGACAACTTCCAATACGGCGCTCCCGGCGACAAGGGCGTGATTCCCGCAATCACCCCGCCCCGCAATCTCCCCATCGACGCTGCCAGGGATCCGAAAGGATTGATTCCCGACATTAAACTCGGCAGTGGCGCCCTGATGAATATCTATGGGTTCATCAAGGCCACGGAAATCTACGACTCCTCCAATAGCGGTGGCGGCACCTTTGGCAACAACGATTTCCCGCTTCCCATGTTGCTTGCCGACACCGGCCCCGACAGCGGCTCGCAATTCCATACCAAGATTCGCAGCACGCGCGCCGGGATGAACTTCTTCTGGCCTAAGTCGGACTCCGACATGATCATCTCCGGAAAAGTCGAAGTTGACTTCGAAGGCGACTTCACCACCGTCAACAACCGCAACGCCAGCTCCATACGCAATCCACAACCAAGCCTTCGTGTCGCGTGGGTTCGCATGGACACTCACCTCGCGGACTTGCCCGTGTTCGTCGAAGCTGGGCAAGACTGGACTCTCGCCGCTTCGTCCACGTTTTCCGACATCGTCGAGACAACCCAAGCCGGCGCTTTCTTCGGCAATATCTACGAGCGCATTCCCCAGATCAAAGCCGGCGTGCAGTTCCACATGGGAGACCTGAAGATCCAGCCCGAATTCGCGGTCGGGATGGCGGCCTACGGAGATGCGAATCTCGCGGCTACGCCTCCGGGTGCCGGCTTCCCCACCAGCAGCACGGCTGAACAGAACCAAAACCGGTTCGGCGCCCGGATCGGCTCCGACAGCGGACAGCCAAACCTGGAAGCACGGGTTGTTTTCCAGTACCCGCTCTTCCACAGCCCTGGCGTGGCGCCGGCGCAGTTCATCGTTAGCGGCAGCCATTCCCAGGGTTCGGAAATCGTCACGCACGGCACACTCGCAACTGCGGGGACACCGACGGACGTGTTGCTCGCATCCATTCCCAATTGTGCAACGCCAACTCTGGTGGACGGAGTACCCGAATGCACGATTGCAAACTTCTTCCCCACCGGCTTCCGGTTTAACATTCCTCAAAACCTCTGGACTGCCGAATTCCAGGTTCCCACTCCGTGGTTCAGCGTGTGGGGCAAGTACTACCGCGGCGGTGACCTGCGATACTTTTTCGGCAGCACCCTCAATACAACCTTTGCCGCTTTGAACGGGAACGCCAGCATCGGTAGCAACATCGCTCTCTCCGGCGATACCATCCAATTTTTCAACAACGGTGGATCGGCTGATTTTGCGCCGTTGCGACCGGTCCGCAGCCAGGGTGGCTTCATCGAACTGGGCATCCCGCTCTCGCGCGTCTTCCATGCAAATCCCGAGGGGCGCAACGCCGGTTGGAACTTCTACACCTACGCCGGCGTCGATTCATCGTACGCGAGGGATCTCACCTTCGAGCCGACTGGCAAAGCGCAGTCCGGCCCGAACGGCCTCCTACGCAGCGACTACGTCGCAACTTCGTTGCGTTACAAGATGAACAAGTGGATGTCCATCGTGAACGAAGTCACCTGGTACGACACACACACGGCTGACGCCACAGTGAAGCTGTTCCGCGGAACGGATTCCCGCACGGCTCACGATTGGCGCAATGAGTTCGGAACGGTCATCACGTTCTGAACGCAACCTAACCTCAACGGCGGTTCCCGCGGGCGCCACTTTCAAATGGCTCTCGCGGGAACTTCCCGCAACCGCATCGTCGAAAAGTTTCAGGAAGTTACTCGATCAAAGTCTGAGCCGGTACAGGACCAAAAGTCCTTACTTCTAGGAGGTAACCAGTATGGGGACGCGTGTACAGGCAGTCGGTGGGGCGGCAAGTCAGCCTCATTCCAGTTTGCCCTTAGTCATTGTCGCGTCGTCGGTCGGCACGATGATCGAGTGGTACGATTTCTACATCTTCGGCAGCTTGGCGGCGATTATTTCGCCGAAATTTTATCCGCCCGGCAACGACACGTTTGCTTACGTGGCCTATTTGGCCACATTCGCCGTTGGCTTCCTCGTGCGCCCTTTCGGAGCGCTCTTCTTTGGCCGGATCGGTGACCTAATCGGCCGCAAATACGCATTCTTGGTCACGCTTTCCATTATGGGCGGGTCCACATTCTTGATCGGCTTGTTGCCGACATACGCAACCGCCGGATGGTTTTCTCCCATTACCCTGATCCTGATTCGCGTACTCCAAGGCCTCGCCCTCGGAGGGGAATACGGCGGAGCGGCCGTCTATGTGGGCGAACACGCGCCTGACAAAAAACGAGGTTTCTACACCAGCTTCATTCAAATCACCGCCACGCTCGGCCTTTTCGTCTCCATCCTCGTGATCCTTGGAACTCAATCCAGCATGAGCAAGGAAGACTTCTCGGCCTGGGGCTGGCGCATTCCGTTCTTGATCTCCATCATTCTCGTCGTCATCTCGCTGTACATTCGGCTCAAACTGCGTGAGTCGCCGATTTTCGCGCAATTGAAAACCGCGGGCACCACCTCGATCCAGCCACTGAAAGACGCCTTCACCAAGTGGGTCAATCTCAAACAGGTTCTCATCTCTCTCTTTGGCGCAACCGCGGGACAAGGCGTCGTCTGGTACACGGGTCAGTTCTATGCGCTGTTCTATATGCAGTCGATCCTGAAGGTAAATCCGAAGACGGCCAACATCATCATCGCGTGGGCCTTGCTCGCGGCCATGCCGTTTTTCACCGTCTTCGGCGCGTTATCCGACAAAATCGGCCGCAAGAAAATCATGATGGCCGGGTGCCTCATCGCCGTAATCTCCTATATTCCGATTTATCACGCCATGGAGCGCGCGGCCGGCAACTACGTCGTCACCGTGAAATCGGCCGTCGACAAAGTCACCGGCGCCACCAAACTCACGCCGATTACGTTGGATGCCACTGGCGCGCAAGTCCCCGCCAAGGAAGCGCCAAACCCGGATCGCTTTATGCTCGGGCTCCTGATCTTCGTTCAGGTGATTTTCGTCTGCATGGTGTACGGTCCCATCGCTGCGTATCTCGTCGAAGCCTTCCCGGCCAAGATTCGCTACACCTCCCTCTCTTTGCCCTATCACATCGGCAACGGAGTTTTTGGCGGAATGCTTCCTTTGATCGGGCTGTGGAGCTGCGCTGCCACAGGGAACATCTACGCGGGACTCTACTACCCCATGATTGTGGCCAGCATCACGTTTGTTGTCGGCAGCCTGCTCCTGCGTGAGACGCACAACACCAAGATCTGGGACGAGGTCGGCGGCCAGCAGCCGACAGGCGATTGACGCCCATTCGCCGTAGAGAGATGATTGTCCCGCTCCGGTGCGTTTTCGCCTCGCGCGCGACAACGCACTCGAGCGCTTGGTTGTGCATCGTCCGGCGCTCTTCATGGCATCCACAGTTCACTTCCCCAAGGAGTCGTCTCGGTGGCTGACAAAAAGAAACGGTCCGCGGAAGTAGGCGAAGCCCAAATTGCAGTTCACTGGAAGGAAGAACTGCTTTTCAAGCCCTCGAAGAAGTTCGTCAAGCAGGCCAACCTTAAAGACCCGAAAGTCCGCCAGCGCTTCAGCGAAAAACATTTTCCCAAGTGCTTCGAGGAGCACGCTAACCTGCTGACTTGGTATAAAAAATGGAACAGAGTTCTCGATACCAGCGATCCTCCTTTCTGGAAGTGGTTCGTCGGAGGAAAACTGAACGCTTGCTACAACTGCGTCGATCGTCACCTCGAAAAGCATCGGAATAAAGCCGCGATTATTTTTGTCCCGGAACTCGAGTCGGAACAGCCCGTCGCCATCACCTATCAGGAGCTCTACAGTCGCGTGAATGAATTTGCGGCCCTCCTTCGCGACTTCGCGGGGCTCAAGAAGGGCGACCGCGTCACCATCCACATGCCCATGATCCCCGAACTTCCGGTCACCATGCTCGCCTGCGCTCGCCTCGGCGTCGTTCACTCCGTCGTTTTCGGTGGCTTCAGCGGCGAAGCCTGCGGCACTCGCGCGGCAGATTCGGGCAGCCGCGTCCTGATCTATGCCGATGGCTACTACCGCAGCGGAAAGCTGATCGACCACAAGGCTTCAGCCGACATTGCCGTCGAGGCCGCCGCTCGGGAAGGACAGCATATCGACAAGGTTCTCGTCTGGCGCCGCTACCCCGGCAAAAATAGCTCTGCTTCGGTGATGGTGACCGGCCGCGATTACTTCGTGGATGAAGTAATCAAGGACTATCGCGCCAAGAAAATCGAACCCGTCCACATGGACGCGGAAGATCCGCTCTTTCTGATGTACACCAGCGGCACCACGGGAAAACCGAAGGGCTGCCAGCATCGCACCGGCGGCTATCTCGCCTACGCGACCGCAACCAGCAAATACGTTCAGGACATTCACCTCGACGATGTCTACTGGTGCATGGCCGACATTGGCTGGATCACCGGGCATTCCTACATCGTCTATGGCCCGCTAGCTCTAGCCGCTACCAGTGTGATTTACGAGGGCGTTCCTAACTATCCCGATGCCGCCCGCCCCTGGAGAATCGCCGAACGCCTAAATGTAAATATATTTCACACCTCGCCCACCGCGATCCGCATGCTCAGAAAGATGGGCCCGGACGAGCCTGCCAAGTACGATTTCCACTTCAAGCACATGACCACGGTAGGAGAACCCATCGAGCCTGACGTTTGGCGATGGTATTACGATGTTGTGGGAAAACGCGAAGCCGCGATCGTCGACACCTGGTGGCAGACGGAAACCGGCGGGGTTTTGTGCAGCACGATCCCCGCGCTCGATCCCATGAAGCCCGGCAGCGCCGGACCCGGACTTCCCGGGATTTACATGATCATTTACGATGAAAATAATCAGGAAATGCCCGCCGGCTCCGGACGCGCCGGAAATCTTTGCATTCGCAATCCCTGGCCGGGAATTATTCAGACCATCTGGGGCGACCGCGAAAAATTCGTCCGCCAGTATTATGAGAAGTATTGCCGCAATCCCAAGAGCAAGCGCTGGCAGGACTGGCCCTACTTTGCCGGTGACGGCGCGTTGCTCGCCAAAGACGGCTACTTCCGCATTCTCGGTCGCGTCGACGATGTGATCAACGTAGCGGGACACCGGCTCGGCACGAAAGAACTGGAATCTGCTTGCCTCACCATCTCCGGCGTCGCCGAAGCCGCTGTGGTTCCCGTCGTCGATGAAATCAAAGGCCGCGTCCCGGAAGTCTATATTTCCCTCCGGCCCGGCTGCACCATTTCTCACAAAGACATGGCCGCGAAAGTGACCCTGACCATCGAAACCATGATTGGCAAAATCGCCCGGCCCAAGACCGTCCAAATCGTTCCCGATATGCCCAAGACTCGCTCAGGAAAATTAATGCGCCGCGTCCTCGCCGCCATCTCGAACAACATGAATGTCGGCGACATCACCACGCTCGCGAACCCGGACATCGTCGAGCAGATTCGCGTTCAGGTGCAGGGCGCGGGGCCGGTCGCCGTGAAGGAAGGCCCCGAGGACGTAAAGCAATTCGGCGCGAACGAGTGACGCCGCCTAATTCCAATTTTGAGTTCGTTTTCGAATTTTCACCTGAGTTCCGTTTTGAATTTCTAATAGGAGGACTACTGGGATGGCGAAGAAGAAAGGACCCGGAATCTCCCGCAGAGAATTCGTAAAGCTCACCGGCGCAGGCGCTCTCGCAACTGGATTGGGACCTGCTTTTCTTTTTCCGGGGCGCGCTCTGGCGCAGCAAAAAACCCTGAAGATTCTTCAGTGGAGCCATTTCGTTCCGGCTTACGACACGTGGTTCAACGGTACCTTCACTAAGGAATGGGGACAGAAAAATAACACCAACGTGGTCGTCGACAACATCAATCTCGTGGATATCTCCACTCGCGCCGCTTCCGAGGTTTCCGCGCAAAAGGGCCACGACCTTTTCATGTTTCTTTCCCCGCCCGCGGCCTACGAAAAATCCACGATCGACATGTCTCACGTCTACCAGGAAGTGGAAAAGAAGCACGGCAAGAAAATCGACCTCGCGCACAAGTCCACCTACAATCCGGTGACGAAAAGATATTTCGCTTTCTCCGACGCCTACACGCCCGATCCGGGCAACTGGCACAAGGATATGTGGACCGAAGCGGGCTACCCCAACGGCCCCGATTCGTATGACGATCTGCGCGCCGGCGCGAAGAAAATCCGCGACAAGAGCGGCCATCCCTGCGGCCTCGGGCTCGCCCAGGAACTCGACACCAGCATGGCCATGCGCGCGCTTCTCTGGTCTTTCGGCGGCGCCGAGCAAGACGAAGCCGGCAACGTCACCATCAATTCGAAAAACACAATCGAAGCGCTCAAGTTTATGAAGGCGCTCTTTCAGGAATCGGAAACCCCCGAAGTTTTCACATGGACTCCTCCTTCGAACAACCAGGCCATGCTCGCCGGACGCGTCTCCTACGTGGCCAACGCAATTTCCATCAGCCGCCAATCGGAGCGCGAGCATTTGCCCATCGACAGCAAGATCATGATCAGCCAGGCGCTAAAAGGTCCCGTGCGCCGCATCGCCGCCGAGCACGTCATGAACTGCTATGTCATTTGGCAGTTTGCGGAGAACAAAGACGGCGCACAGCAATTCCTCATCGACTACATGGACCATTTTCACGATGGCTTCGAAGCCGGCCAGTTTTACAATTTCCCGTGCTTTCCGAGTCTTGTGCCCGACCTCAAAAAGGAAATCTCCAACGATCCGCGCGCGAATCCTCCCGACAAATACAAAGTTCTCGGCAACGTTCTCGATTGGGCCACCAACGTCGGCTATCCGGGATACGCAACCGCGGCGATTGACGAAGCGTTCAAAACTTGGGTAATTCCCACTATGTTCGCCAAAGTCGCGCGCGGCGACGAGTCGCCGGAAGACGCCGTCAAAACCGCCGAGGCCGAGTACAAGCGCATCTTCGCCAGATGGAAATAACTTGGGGGCTCGATGGCTGTCGTTGAGACGCGAAACCTGACCAAAGTTTTCAAGCAAGGAGATTTAGGAGCAGTCAACAACGTTAATATCGAGACCCGCGAAGGAGAATTTCTGGTCTTGCTCGGGCCTTCCGGTTCCGGCAAGACCACGCTCCTGCGCATGATCGCCGGCCTCGAAACGCCCACGACCGGCGAGATTCGCATCGGCGGCGAGGTGGTCAACGAGCGCTCGCCGCGCGAACGCGGCATCGCCATGGTTTTTCAGAGCTATGCGCTCTATCCGCATTTGAGCGTGTACGAAAACATCGCTTTCCCCCTAAAGGCTCAAAAAATCCCGAAAAATCAGCACAAACAGAAAGTCGAGTGGGCCGCCGGCCTGCTCGGCATTCAATCCTTGCTTCAGCGCAAGCCGCGGCAGCTTTCCGGCGGCGAACGCCAGCGCGTGGCGCTCGCGCGCGCGATCGTTCGCGAACCTCGCGTTTTTCTGCTCGATGAACCGCTCTCCAATCTCGACGCGAAACTGCGTGCGTCCGCCCGCGAAGAGCTCGAACAATTTCACGACCGCATCAAGACCACCACCATTTACGTAACCCACGATCAGGTGGAAGCGATGGCGCTCGGCGACCGCATCGTCGTTCTGCACAAAGGTGAGGTGCGGCAAATTGGAACGCCCGAGGAAGTCTATGATCAGCCCGCCGACACATTCGTGGCCACCTTCCTCGGTTCTCCGCCCATGAACCTGCTGGAGTTTCCGGATATCATCGTGGGGTTTCGCCCCGAGAGCCTTGTGCCCGAGGGCGTGGTCCCGGGAGCCGCGCAAGTGAAGCTTCGCTTCCGCGTGAACTACGTGGAATACCTCGGCGCGGAGCACGTTCTCTACGGATCGCTCGAAGGCGGTAACTTCGAATCCAAGGAGATCGTCGCGCGTCTCTCTTGGACCATGCCGACCGGCTATAAGGCTGGCGGCGTCTACGATTTCGCGATCGCACAAATCGATCTGCGCTTTTTCGACCGCAAAACGGAAAAACGCACGCAGCCAAGGCCTTTCACGTGGCAGTAGAAAACCGCCGGCTCGGCTTCGCGATGTTTTTCCCCGCAGCGGCTTACATCGTCCTGCTGATCGGAGGGCCGCTGGTTTTGGCGGTGATGTACGCTTTCAGCGATGCGCGCATTGGGAACCCTGGCTTTCACTACGTCGGGCTCGAGAATTTTCGCAGCATCCTTCAGAGCCCCAGCTTTCGCGCGGCGCTTCGGAACTCGGTTGTGTTCACGGTGGTCGCGCAAATCATCGTGATCGTCTGTTCTACGATGCTGTCGATCGCGCTCGAAAAACCCTTTCAAGGACGCAAGTTCACACGCTTTTTGATTTTGCTTCCGTGGGTCGCGCCGATTTCGCTCGGGGCGATCGGATGGAAATGGATTCTCGACTCCATCTACAGCGTGATCACATGGGTGTTGATCTGGCTTCATGTTTATAAGCCATACGGCGCGCCGATGTGGCTGGGCGAACCGAAGTTGGCGATGGCGTCCGTGATCCTTGTCCACTGCTGGCGCCTGATTCCGTTCTCGACCGTCATCATGCTCGCGGGACTTACCGCTATTCCCAAAGACATTCCGGAAGCGGCGGCCATCGACGGCGCGGGATTCTGGCGCATTCTTTTTCGCATCAACATTCCGATGATGGCGCCCATCATCAGCGTGGCCGTGCTGTTCGGAACGATTTTCACTTTTACGGACATGACCGTGGTGTACATCCTGACGGCCGGCGGGCCATTCGACTCGACGCAGACGCTGCCTTCGCTCGCGTTCGCTACGGGAATCCAGGGAAGCGACTTGGCCGCGGGCGCGGCGATGTCATTGTTCCTCATTCCCGTTCTCGTCCTAATCGCATACTTCATGCTTCGCGCAGCGCATCGCGCGGAGGTGACGTAATGACGAGACGGGATTGGCGCAAACTCGGTCCCGGCGCTGCGAAGTTCGCAACGCTGGCGACGTTCGTGGTGCTGTTGGCGTTTCCGTTTTACTGGATGCTGATCGCCACGTTCAAGCAGAACATCGACCTCTACACGGTCGAGAACAATCCCTTCAAGTTCAATCTCCCGCCCACGCTCGATCACTTGAAGTTGCTGTTCTTCGAAACACGCTACGTGCGCTGGCTCGGAAATACGGCGCTGGTCGGCGTAATCGTTGTGATCATCACGCTGCTTTTGGCCGTCCCTGCTGCTTACTCGCTCGCGCGGCTTACTGGACGCTGGGGCCAGCGAATGGGAATCGCGATTTTTCTCACGTATTTGATTCCACCGACGCTGCTGTTCATTCCCCTGTCTCGCGTCGTGGCGGTTCTTGGATTGCAGGACACGATCTGGTCCGTGGTGCTCGTTTATCCTAGCTTTACCGTTCCCTTCTCGATCTGGCTGCTGATGGGATTCTTTAAATCGATACCGAAGGAACTGGAAGACGCCGCGATGGTCGATGGGCTGACGCGCTTCGGCGCGTTCGTGAAGTTGGTGATTCCGATTTCCACTTCCGGAATCCTCACAGTAGTGATTTTCACGTTTACGCTGGTGACGCAGGAATTTGTTTACGCGCTGACGTTCATTTCGCCGGAATCGCAGCAGATGGTGGGGGTGGGCATTCCCATTTTTCTGGTGCGGGGCGACGTGTACTTCTGGGGATCGCTGATGGCGGCGTGCCTGATCACGAGCGTGCCGATCGCGCTGCTCTACAACGTATTCCTCGACCGCTTCATCGCCGGGTTTACGGTGGGCGCGGTGAAGTAGGCGAAGTGGGCGAAGTAAACGGCGCGGCATTTTAGTCTTCCTCCCAATCGAACGAACGCGTCACGGCTTTCTTCCACATGCGATAGAGATTGTCGCGACGTGCCGCATCCATTTTCGGATTCCAGGTGCGATCGACGGCCCAGTTCGCGCGAAGCTCGTCGATATCCTTGAAGAAGCCGACGGCAAGGCCAGCTGCATAAGCTGCCCCGAGCGCCGTTGTTTCGTTCACCGCAGGGCGCACAACCGGACGGTTCAGGATGTCGGATTGAAATTGCATCAGCAGTTCGTTCGCGACCATGCCGCCGTCAGTACGCAGGACATCGAGCACGATTTTGGAATCCTTCTCCATCGCTTCGACGACTTCGCGCACTTGAAAGGCCGTCGCTTCGAGAACCGCACGCGCGATGTGTCCGCGATTCGCGTAGCGCGTGAGCCCGGCGATTACGCCGCGCGCGTCCGCCTTCCAGTACGGCGCGTAGAGGCCGGAAAATGCGGGGACGAAATAGACGCCGCCGTTGTCGTCAACGGTGCGCGCAAGCGATTCGATGTCCGCGCTTTTTTCGATTAATTTTAGATTGTCGCGAATCCATTGGACGAGCGCGCCGGTGATGGCGACGCTGCCTTCGAGTGCATAAGCAGCAGGCTTATTCCCGAATTTGTAGGCGACGGTTGTTAGCAAGCCGTGGCTCGACGCCACCGGCTTCTCACCGGTATTCATCAGCAGGAAACAGCCCGTGCCGTAGGTGTTTTTGGCTTCGCCCGGCGCGAGGCACGCTTGCCCGACGAGAGCTGCCTGCTGATCGCCGAGAATGCCAGCGATGGGCACGCCCTTAATCGCATCGAGCTTGGCCGCGCCGTAGATTTCGCTGCTGGAGCGAATCTGCGGAAGGATTTGCGCGGGAATCTCGAATGCGGCGAGGATGTCCGCGTCCCACGCGAGCGTTTTGAGATTCATCAACTGCGTGCGGCTGGCGTTCGACACGTCGGTGACGTGAACGCCGCCTTCGGGGCCGCCGGTCAGCTTCCAGACGAGAAACGTGTCGATGTTGCCGAAGAGTATTTCGCCGGCTTCGGCTCGCTTGCGAAGACCTGGAATGTTTCCGAGGAGCCAGCGGATTTTGAGGCTGCTGAAGTACGTCGCGAGCGGCAGACCTGTTGCAGCGCGGAAGCGATCCTGTCCACCGGCGCCCGCGAATTCGTTGACATCGCTTTCAACGCGCGTGTCCTGCCAGACGATGGCGTTCGCGACAGGCTTGCCGGTTTTGCGATCCCACAGGAGAGTGGTCTCGCGCTGATTCGTGATGCCGATGGCCGCAAGATCCTCCGGACGAAGCGCGCGTTGCTGCATCGCTTCGGCGATGACCTGCTGAGTGCGGTGCCAGATTTCTTCGGGGTCGTGCTCGACCCATCCGGGACACGGATAAATTTGCGCGTGCTCCTTTTGCGCGAGCGAGATGATTTTGCCGGCGCGGTCGAAGACGATGAAGCGCGTGCTGGTGGTGCCCTGGTCGAGCGCACCAATATAGGGCGCTCCGATGTAAGAAGCCGCCGCGTTCGTCATCGAAAATCTCCGAAAACGCGGCAGACAAAAAGTGTGGTTTTGTTGCGATTAGAAAGGATGCCAGCCCTTTGTTTTGAATGACTTACAGCGTTTCTAATCGGCGCAGTGTGGCGGTTAGAAATGCGGCTGGAGAAAGAGCGTGACCGAAGGAAATGGAGTGGCGGATGTGTTACGCCGAGATCCTTCATGCATCCCGGTCGGATGTATTCAGGATGAGAAATCCATGGGTAGCGACTCGCGAGCAGCGAGCGGCCCGTGGTGATTCGCGACTGGCGACGAGTAGTCAGCATTGCGTCGCGCCGAAGTTCCGGGCCAAGGCCCCTGACTTCCTGCCCTCCCAATTCTCTTTTCCTTTTTCTTCTTTTCTTCTTTTCTTCTTTTTTTCTTTTGCTTCTGTTTTCTGACTTTCTTTCGGGGTTGCGATTCACTCGTAGGATTAAAAAACAGGGTAGCATGTTTTGGCGAGTTTGGAAATTTCTATTTGCGCGGGGTAGTTGGGCCAGTTTCCGATTATTCGACTATACGTCCAATCAGCCCTTGGTCCAACTGCACGGCCTACACGCTAACGACACGGCGCAGCCGCCATTGTTCTTCAAAGAACTGGACTACGGCCTGCTGAAACGTAGGCTGGTAAGGCGCGGAGTGGTGGTCGCCGTCGCATTCGCCGGAGCGTGCCGTTGGGATTTCTTCGAGAAGCCTGTCCACCTTTTGATTCGCCACGTCGGTCTTCCCGTTGAGTATCAGGACCGGCACGTTGATTTTCCGGAGCGCTTCCGTAGGCCAGGTAGGCGCGACCGCACCTCGAATGACGGCCGCAAGGACCTTCGCATCAGCTCCCGTCACCCGCGCCGCTATCAGAGCCGCCGACGCGAGGTGCCCCGGAACGATTTCTCCCTTCTCCAGGATTTTTGCCCCTTCCTCCGCCCACACCCGGCGCCTAATCGGACGAGGCACCGAGTCTGGCACCGGCCAATTCTTGGGAAATTCGAGAACCCCGTCTTCAGCGCGTAATCCCCAACCCCGGCGATAATCGCGGACTTCACCTGGGGCGGCTGCAGCATGAGCAACCGCGCGGTTGTGCCGGCCCCCATCGAGAAGCCGAGCACGTCAACGGCGTCAAGACGCAGG
>Ga0210394_10002543_pt1 | contig 24799 bp, 20 predicted proteins | sample IncBWC12MmetaG_FD_160121 | JGI IMG/M metagenome (GOLD analysis project Ga0210394, IMG submission 160121) | Forest soil microbial communities from Barre Woods Harvard Forest LTER site, Petersham, Massachusetts, United States - Inc-BW-C-12-M | ecosystem: Environmental > Terrestrial > Soil >... | reverse complement strand
TGCACCGGGAAAGTAAATCCGGGCGATGATTCCGCAGTCGACCATCCATAGGTCTTGAGTGGATGCGCCACCCTTGTACTCTTGACATATGACCGATCGTGAACTGGTCGCGCGCATCGCGCGTTCCGCCGGAGGGAAGGCGGGCTATAAGCAATTGGTGCGCGAACTAGGCCTGGGCGGCGGACGCGAGCGGCGGCTGTTGCTGGAGCATCTGGCGCGCCTTACTGCACGCGGCGAGTTGACCAAGGTTGATCGGGAAATCTGGAGCATCCCGCGCGCTGTGACTGGAGCCGCTGGTACGCGCGATAATCTGGCCGCGGGACGGCTCGACCTGCATCGTGATGGGTACGGGTTTGTGCGGCCCAACGCGCGCCAGGCGACGGGGAGCGAAGACATCTTCATTCCTCCTGATGCGATCAATGGCGCCATGCAAGGCGACCAGGTGCTGGTGGAGCTTGAGCCTCCGCGCGCGGATGGCCGGAGACTGGGGCGTATCGCGCGTGTGATTGAGCGGCGCAATCCGACTCTCGTGGGTACATTTCACTATGCGCGATCTGACAGGCAGCAGGGGCATTCGGTGGTGCCGTTTGATGAGCGCATGACGCAGCCAATTCTCATTCCTCCTGGGAAGGAGATACCGCCCGAGTCTGACGAATCCACCCCGCATCGAGTGCTGGGAGATGAGGCGAAGATCACGGCTGACTGCGACGACCGGGAAGGCCTGGACCTGGAAGGACTAGTTGTTGACGTGGAGATCACGAGCTGGCCCACGCCGACCAGGCCTGCAATTGGGCGCGTCATTGAAGTGCTGGGCGATCCCGACGACTTTGGCGTGGACGTGGAGATGATGATCCGCAAGCATCAGCTTCCGCGGATATTTCCCGAGAATGTGCTGGCCGAGGCGCGGAGCGTTGCTCATTTGGATCGCGATGAAGTGGCCCGCCGGCGCGACTTTCGCGCCCTGCCGATTGTGACGATTGATGGGGAGACGGCGCGGGACTTCGACGATGCCGTGCTGGTGGAAGAACGGGCCGACGGAGGCTATGAACTCCAGGTGCATATTGCCGACGTTGCGGAGTATGTGCGGCCGGGAACCGATCTTGACCTCGAAGCACGCCTGCGGGGCACCAGCGTTTACTTTCCCGATCGCGCCATTCCCATGCTGCCGCAGGAGCTATCGACTGATATTTGCAGCCTGCGTCCAGGTGAGGACAGGCTGGTGCTGAGTTGCGTGATGCAACTCGATGCGGCAGGAAACATCGAGAGCTACGAGATCGCCGAGGGGGTGATCTGCTCCGCCGCGCGGATGACTTACACAAGGGTGCACGCGATTCTTGAGGGCGATGAGGCTACACGCGCGGCTTATCCCGAGCTGACGAACGATTTCGAACTCATGCAAAAGCTCGCTATGCTGATGAATCACCGCCGGGAAGAGCGTGGAAGTATCGACTTCGATTTGCCGGAGCCGGTGATCCAGTTTGATGAACAGGGGCAGATGCGCGGTGTCACCAAGTCAGAGCGGACTTGGGCCAACCGCCTGATTGAGGAGTTCATGCTGGGGGCCAACGAATGCGTGGCTACGTGGCTTGAAGACATGGGCGTGCCGTCGCTCTATCGCATTCACGAGAAGCCAGAGCCGCGGAGGTTGGTGCAGTTCGAGGAGCTTGCGGCGAGCTTTGGATATACACTCGGCCTCGGCGCTCTGCCGGTGAAGCGCATTCAAACCAGAGGCGAGCGAAGGGAAAACTACGGTCGAGGTCGCCAGGCTAAGACACACGAGGTGGCAGAAGATATTGCGGTCACGCCGCGCATGTATCAAAGGCTTGCGAAGCGAATTGAGGGAAAGCCGGAGGAGCGGATTCTAAGCTACCTGATGCTGCGGTCTCTGCGGCAGGCGCGCTACTCGGAGATAAACGAAGGGCACTTTGCGTTGGCGGCGCCGACGTATACCCATTTCACTTCGCCCATCCGGCGCTACCCGGATTTAATTGTGCACCGGATTACGAAAGCACTACTGGGAAAGGGCCTGCGCGGCGTTGGAACAATTGAGAAGGGCCGCCTCGATTCGCCATGGACGCATCCGCACGAGGGATTTGCGGGAATCGTGCTGAGCAGGAAACGACCGGGCGCGACGCAATCGGTTGCCGGCGAACCGCCGATTCCGGAGGCCGAGTTGGCGCAGATTGCGGAGGAAACCAGCCAAACCGAGCGGCGCGCAGCCGAGGCAGAACGCGACCTGGTGGAGTGGAAAAAGGTCCGATTCATGGAGGACAAGGTTGGCGAGGAATTCGCCGGCCTGGTGCTGAATCCAACCAAGTTTGGCTTGTTCGTTGAACTGACTGAGTTGTTTGTCGAGGGTCTTGTGCCAATCGACTCGATGGTGGATGACCGCTATACGTGGCGCGAAAACACGCATGAGATCGTGGGCGAGCGCTGGGGACACAAGTTCCGAGCCGGCCATCGAGTCCAGGTGATTCTCGACCGCACTCTGGCGCAGGAGCGGCGGCTGCAGTTCTCGCTGGTGCAGGAGGGCATCCCGCTGACCGGGGTCAAACCCGGATCACGACCGGCAAAAAGCAAACGAAGGAAGTTGGATCACGGGCCATCGAAGCCGCGCAAGACTTCGCAGGGGAAAGGCAAACGGCGATAAGGAAGGTTTGCACTGGTTCCGCCGCGGCGCCCCATCTGAGGTCCCACCGAGCGTGCCCGTTACAATGGAAAAGGCAGTGAAGGAGCAAAAGAACGATGGCGCACATGGTTTTTTGCGTTCGCAACAAGAGAGAGATGGAGGGGCTGGATGAGCCGCCCTTCGACTCGGAGTTTGGTCAGAAGATATTCAAGAATGTCTCCAAGGCGGCTTGGGGCGAATGGGTCGATCGGCAGAAGATGCTCCTGAACGAATACAGGCTGCAGCCGTGGACTCCGCAGGCCCAGCAGTTCCTGGTGGAGCAGATGGAGGAGTTCTTTTTCGGCTCAGGTTCGGCACTGCCCAGCGAGTACGTCCCCCCTTCGCATTGAGTTCCTGGCGCGGTCGGAACGGCGATCACAAGACGCCGAATTCCGTGCCTGCTGGTGTACACTACTCAAGACCCTGAAGCCGGCTCACCCGAGCCGGCTTGATCGTGTCGGGACGTGGCTCAGCCTGGTAGAGCACTCGCTTGGGGTGCGAGGGGTCGGCAGTTCGAATCTGCCCGTCCCGACCATTATTCTTCGCATTGGACTCCGCTCAAGGATTTCCTCCGCCGAGATTGGGCTCCACCGAGGATTCCGCAGGTGCGCGTCCGCCACTTGCGGAATTGAGACGGTTTTCCCCTAGATCAGGCCTGGAATCGATAACCCATTCCGGGATCGGTGAGGACTAGCTCCGGTTTCTTGGGATGGGACTCCAATTTCTGGCGCAGGCTCGCAATGTGCATGTCCACGGTACGTGTCAATGTACCCGGTATGTGTCCCCACACCTGCTCCAGCAGCTCCTCTCGCGAAACCGTGATGCCGTTTCGCTCAGCAAGATAGCGTAGCAACTGAAACTCCCGGGAAGTCAGGGTGACAGTCTGGCCGTTGTAGGTCACTTTATTGCGGCGTGCATCCAGGACCACCGCGCCAAAGCGATACAAATCCCCTGTTCGCTGAGTGCTGTCCCGAGTTGGGGAACGGCGCAGAAGCGCCTCAACTCGCGCCATAAGCTCCAACGTGTCGAATGGTTTGGTAACGTAATCGTCCGCACCCACTTTGAAGCCCGCCACTTTTTCAATGGTCTGACTCAGCGCGGTCAGAAAGAGCACTGGGGTTGTAACTCCGGACTGGCGCACGTGCGCGCAGAGATCCAAACCGCTTCCCATGGGCAACATGATGTCGAGAATGAGGAGATCGAAGCTGGCTTGGCCAATCTTCTCGAACCCGGTCTTCTCGTCGAATGCAAAATCGACGGCGTAGCCTTCACTGCGAAGGCGGTCGCCTAGCGTCATGCACAGCTCTTGTTCGTCTTCTACGATGAGGATGCGTTCATTCATGTCAGTGACATCCGCGATTGCCGTCCCTCGCTGGCAGGCATCTGGAGGTCGTCTCCTTGTGCGATTTGCAGGTGCAGGGTGAATGTGCTCCCAGCGGAGAGTTGGCTGAACACGGTGAGACTTCCTCCCATGGATTCAGCAATTCTCTTGGCCAGAGCCAAGCCAAGCCCGGTGCCATGAATTTGTGAGGCATGAACGCGCGGGCTGCGATAGAAGGGATCGAAGATGTGCACGATTTCAGAAGAGTCAATTCCGATCCCGCGGTCTGTGATGGAGATATGAACTTCACCTGGGAACTTGTCTCTGGGGACGAAAGCGCCGGCTTTAAGGAGGATTCTGCGATCGGCGCCACCGTACTTCAATGCGTTGCCAACCAGGTTACGAAGACATTGCGTAATGCCCGCCAGGTCTCCCAGAGCGTGCGGCAGGCCGGGTTCGACTTCGATATCGAGAGTGAACCCCGAATCACGCACGAGTACCTCGGTGTCGGATAGCACTGTCTCGATGATTTGTTCGACAGGGAGAGGCTGCAGGGGAACCCTTTTCTTTCGATCTTCGGTCGACGCGAAGAGCAGAATCTGATCAACCAGCTCGCCCATGCTCCGGCTTTGGTGTTGGAGAATGGCGCCATACCGAAGAAGGGCATCCATATTCTTGACGAGTCCATCGGCTATGTTGTCTGCAGCTGACCGAATGACCGCGAGCGGCGTGCGGAGTTCGTGGGAAACAGAAGCGACAAATTCCATCTGCAAGTTAGCCAGCTGCATTCGACCAAGCATCTGGCTCCTCTGGATCGCCCATACCGCCGCGGTGGACAGCAGGAAGGTGAAGCTAAGAATGCCGACCATCCTCGAGGATGAACGGCGGGAAGACTCTGCCAGGCTGGCTTGTTCTCGGGATGCGTCCTCACCGTAGAGCCTTTTCACTTCGTTCAGATCCTGCCTAACACGCTCAAAGGCGGGAACGCCTCCCTTAAGATCGAGATTCACTGCCTCACTCGTGCTCCCTTCCAGAATTGAGGCGAGAACTTCGTCGCGGACGCCGAGATAGGCAGTCCAATCCCGGTTAAGACGTTCAGCCAAGGCAAGTTCCTCAGGTCCCTTTGCCTGGCGGCCATATTCCCCGATCCCGTTTCTTACACGGCGGTCGGCGTCACGGGTTTGATCGGCATATTCAACTTGAAGGTTACTGTCGGTCGTGGTGAGCGCGTAGAGTGTAGTGCGGCGCGTTTCCTGGGCGTCGTACTGTAGTTCCCCAATCTCCTGCAACCCGTTCACGGAACTCTTGTACATCTTCTGCGCTTCGGTATTGGCCTGCTGCATGTCGCGAATGACTAGCGCTCCAATGACTGTGACGCCGCAGCAGACTACAAAGAGCAGAAGCACTGCGTTGTGACGTGAGGCTGCACTGAGCCACCGGTCAACGCGAGGCATTGGGTAGCGCGACCGGCGTTTGATCTCGAATTTGGTCTGCTTCTTCACATCAATTCGCCAATTGAACCTGCATGCGGAGCTTGTAGCCCTTATCGTCCGGAAGTAGTTCATCGATGCGCACTACCTTGACCGAATCGTCGACATCACCAACGCGAAGATACCCGATGGCCCCCGGAACATTGAAGACAAATTTGCGCACTCCGACTGGGGAGGCGAGGATCTTGGGGGATACGAGAATTTCGCCGGTGTATAGCCCATGTACAAAATGATTCTTGAACTGGTCCTCGTTCATCCCGCAGAGGTCGCGAAGCACCGTTCTTCGTTCCGGCTCTCCGGGTTCGCGCATCACCAGGGTGATGCGCCGCCCATTTGGCCAGTGGCTGCGGGTGCCGAGGAAGATTCTGCGCAGTTCGTCGAACGAAAGTTCATTGATAGGATTGGAGCGATTCACGACGATCACCAGCGGCTCCGTTGGATTCCCCTGGTCAGCATATGGCGATAGGGCGGCGCTCCCCAAACTTGCGGAACTCTCCTGAAGCAACAGCAGCGTTGCCACCAGCAGTCTCGTGAGTAGGCGCGCTTTTCGGGGCATTCGATTAGAAGGTAAAGCCGAGTTGGAGTGCGAGCGCGTTCACGGCCGGCTGGTTGCGCAACGTGGTGTAGTCGTATTGAAACTTCAGGGCAACTGATTCGCTGGCATCGAAGCGAAGGCCGAGAGAGGGGCCCTGCCGCAAGCCCACATCCGGAAATATCGGTTCGCTGTTCGCCACATTCACGTACTGGTAGCGCAAGTAGGGCCGATAGGCACCGAATTGCCTGGAGAGCTGGGTGTAAAACCCCGGCGTGTTGTAGGCCCTGTTTGTTCCCTGTATGGCGTGGCGATCCAGCAAAACCTCGTTGAGCCACTCGTACTTGGGCCGGACTAGGACGGCGTGAGCAGCCAGGATCGACTCGCCGATGCGCGGAGAGTTAGTCGGAGCAAGAAGGTCGCGGTAGATAGAGAAGCCAGTCTGAAGCCCATGCACCGCTTCCGGCCGGGCAAAGACCGCAAAATTGAATGCCTTGTGGTTCTGGTCATCCACTAGATTCTGAACCGGCTCTTCGGTGAGCGGGGTTCGTGAAGCGCGGCCGTTGCCCATCTCGGCCACATAGTGAAGCCCCAGCGAGCCGGACGGAATCTGGCCCGAGGCCGTAACACCCACCGTGTGAATGGGCAGGATCCCGCCTTGATCCTCAAAATTGAATAGAAATGGCCGGCCGGTAGCGGTTTGCAGCCAGGAACTGTGGTGGTATTCGGTGTTGTAGTAGCCGATTGCCGTGTGTCCGCGGCCTGCGGAGAGATTGAAGTAATCGTTGTGCGAGTACTGCAGCAGGTAGCGCTCAATGTCGACGTCGAAGCTGTTCCGGTCGCCCACTTGAGAGCCGTAAATGTTGGTGCCGCCGTTCTCGAAGACGATCTCGCTCAGGAAGCGGAACTTGTCCGACACGTCTGAAGTGACAAACAGGTCGAGTTGGCCGAGCGAGAAGGAAGTCGTGTCTCCCTGTTGTGTGTCGCCGTGAACGGAGATATCGCCAAATCCGCGAATACGAAGCAGAGTGCGGCTCACGTCCATTCGCTCCATGGCATTGTCTGATTGTGTTTGTTCAGCCTCCGCCGAACTGGGCGAGGCAGTCTGCTGCGGGGCGGATTTCGCAGCTTGCGTGCTCACCATGCTGGCTGGCACCAGAGCAGGCGCTGACGAGATAGGGGTAGCCGCGGCGGAAGCCACAGGAGAACTCTCGGTGCCCTGTCGCGTCTTTTCCGCCTCGAGTTGCTTCACGCGCACTTCAAGTTGCTCAACCCGGGAAAGCAAGGTCTGGAGTGTCTTCTCGTCGACAACGACTGTCCTTGGCGGCTCTTGCGCACTCAGGGCCCCAGCGCATCCCAGCGCCAGAACCGCCGCAATCGTAAGCCGTTGGGGGATCCGCGAGGGTACCCGTTTGATACTACGCATGGCCTGCAGCTCCTTTATCCGCCATCTCAATATGTTGTGGCCAGACGTACCCCCCAAGCTTGCTGCAACGCAAACCCGCAAGGCCCGGACTGCCAGACTCCTTCTAGCGGAGCCCCCGAAAGCGGCTAGGACAATGAAGCGGCGGTTGATTACAGAACCCGTCGCCGAATTCGAGTATCGTTCCTGAGGATCGAAGAAGATGACGGATACCGTCATGTTACCCCGAAACAGGGCAGCCAAATCCACGAATCGGCGGGTATGCAAGTGATTACCCGCGGTCAGCATTGCACTTCCGCTCCTTTTACGACCGACACCCGCCGTCACCGAGCGCAAGGACGCCCGATTCTAACCGGGCTGGCTGCCGAGACTAACGGCGAAGGGTCTAACAGGCACCTATTGGGCACTCTGGTGGCTGATTCGAACGTCGGGGCCAAATCCGTCGGCACCTCGGAGCTTCGGCACCCTAGCAGGTCTATCGGCTTCCACTTCGTCTTCGCTCAAAGGCAAGGCTGAATTGAGACAAGTTTACTTTCGATTCAGCAACTTCCACACGCAAACCCCTATAATCCGCATTGATGCGCTTGATTGCACAAGGATTGCGATTCGCAGGTTTGTTGCTGGCTTTCTCTTGCGTCCTTCCGGGGATCGGCCAAGAGCCCGCTCCGCAAAAGCCCATTTCGCTTGACGACGCCATTCGACTTGCGGAAGCAAATGAGCCCTCGTTTGCTGCTGCGGTTGCGGAGAGCCGCGTTGCTGCTCTGCAAAGAAGAGACTCCCAAGCCGGCCTCCTGCCCTCTGTAACGGCTCACAACCAATACCTCTACACCGAATCCAACCACACCAAATCCACCACCAGCCAGGGCGGATCGAACCAGTCGCTCCCCATTTTCATTGCTAACAACACGGTGCACGAATATACCAGCCAGGGTTCGGTCAATGAAACCATCGGGCTCGCCGGGGTGGCCGCTGTCCGTCTTGCTGACGCCAACGCAGCCCGCGCACGGGCTGAGCTCGAAATCGCTCGCCGCGGCCTCGTGTCCACCGTCGTCCAGCTCTACTACAACGTTCGCGCCGGCGGCGAAAAGCTGGCCGTGGCCCGGCGTGCGCTCGACGAAGCCAATCGCTTTGTCGACATAACCGATAAGCGCGAGTCCGGCCGCGAAGCTGCCCATGCCGACGTAATCAAAGCCCGCCTGGGCCAGCAACAACGGCAGCGCGAATTTGCCGACGCAACCCTTGAGAATGAGAAAGCGGGTCTCGAATTAGGCGTGCTTCTCTACCCCGATCCGTCCACCAAAACCGTGCTTGCTGACGAGCCCGCGCCGCCCCTGTTGCCCGATCGACAGAGCATTGAAGCTGCCGCCAAGGCGAACAATCCCGAACTCCGCAGCGCACTCGCCTCGCTTCAAGCGAGCCAGGCTGAAACGCTCACGTCATGGGCGGGACTCTTACCGGACCTTGCCCTCAACTACACCTACGGCATCGATGCGGCACAATTCTCCAGCAATGGGCGCGATGGCGCACGCAATCTGGGCTACTCCGCCAGCGCCACCGTCGACTTCCCCATATGGGATTGGCTCACCTCAGAGCGGAAGGTGAAAGAGGCACACATTCGCGCGCAGGCCAGCAAGGTGGCACTCACCGCGGCCGAGCGTCGTCTTCTCGCCGACCTCGCCGAGTTCTACAACGAGGCCGACGTAGCCCGCCAGCAACTTGTCTCGCTCGATCAGACTGTGGCCGACGCGCGCGAAAGCTTGCGGCTTACAAACCTGCGCTATGTGAATGGGGAGAGCACCGTGCTCGAAGTTGTCGACGCACAAAGCACGTTGGTATCGGCGGAGAACGCGCAGGCCGACGGCTTGGTCCGCTACCACCTTGCCATCGCCCAGCTTGAAACCCTTACAGGAAGGCTTTAGCGCATGAGTGAACGTCCCCGTAGAAGACCGCCTGTCGCGCCCATTTGCGCACTTCTCCTTGCAGGAGTTTGGCTTGGCGGCTGCAAGAAGAAAGCCGAAGAGGCGCCGGAGCCGACCGCGGCGGTGCAGGCGGAGCATCCTACCGTCGGGCCCATCTCTGAAGAGATAGCGGCGGATGCCGTGCTTGCCCCGCTGGCCCAAGCGGCCATCGTTCCGCGCATCAGCGCTCCCATCAAGGAGGAACTGGTCCAGCGGGGCGCCCATGTGCACAAGGGACAGGTGCTTGTCACCCTCGAGGACAGGGATTTGCGCGGGGCAGCGCTCGATTTGCAAGGCAACCTGACGCAGGCGCAGGCCGGATTCGCCGCTGCTACGCAAGCCAACATTCCTGAGGACCTGCAAAAGGCGCAACTCGACGTAGACCAGGCCAAGGCCAACCTCGACGTCGCCAATCGCACCGCCGAAGAGCGCAAGCGCCTGCTGCAGCAGGGCGCCATCGCCGGCCGCGATGTCGATACGGCAATCGCAGCTGCCGTGCAGGCGCATGCCGCCTTCGACACCGCAACCAAGCACCTGGCTAACGTGGAGAAGACCACCCAGAAGTCCAGCACTGACGCCGCAGAGGGCCAACTCACCTCCGCGCGAGGCAAGTTAGAAAATGCCGAAGCGCAGGTGAATTTTGCCAGCCTCACCAGCCCCATCGACGGCGTCGTCACGGATCGCCCGCTCTTCCCCGGCGAAACCGCCGCCGCTGGCGCCGCAGTGATCACGGTAATGGACACAACATCTCTGCTCGCCAAGCTGCATATTTCGCAAGCCGCCGCTCAGCAATTGAAGGTTGGCGGGGCAGCTGAACTTGCCGTTCCGGGCTTCGAGGATCCGCAGGAGGCCACCATTGCCCTCATCAGCCCGGCACTCGATACTGGTTCGACGACGGTGGAAATCTGGCTCAAGGTTCACAATCCCGGCGGCCGATACAAAGTCGGAACACCGGTGCACGTTGTTATCGATGGTCATACGATTCAGAACGCCCTCCAACTGCCCGCCGCGGCCGTCCTTCCCGCCGACGATGGCTCCACGACCGTGCTGGTAGTTGGCAGCGACGGGGTTGCCCACAAACATGCCGTAAAGGTCGGCCTGCGCACCACGGAAAAGGTCCAGATTCTCAGCGGGGTCACCTCGTCAGACATGGTTGTGACAGAGGGTGGCTATGGCCTGGATGATGGGACCAAGGTGACTGTCGGCGGGAAAGACAAGGATGATGACAAGGGCGGTGCCGCAGACGACAAGGGGAGCGGCAAATAATGTCCTCCACTCCGCCCGCCTCGATGCCCGGCAGTAGCGACAGCGATAGCTTCTGGCTCCCACGCTGGGTGCGTACCATCTTCTTTGTCGCGCTCGCTCTCACAGCGGTCGGCATCTTCGCGTTCTTTCGCACGCCAATCGCGGTCTTTCCTGAAACCGACTTTCCCCGCGTCGTAATCGGCGTCGACAACGGAGTCATGCCCGTCGATCAGATGCAGGTCACGATCACCAAGCCCATTGAAGACGCGGTGAACTCCGTGCCCGGCCTCACCACGGTGCGTTCCACCACCAGCCGCGGCTCCGCCGAAGTGAGCCTCTTCTTCGACTGGTCCGTCGACATGTTCCGGACTTTGGAACTGGTCAACGCTGCCGTCAGCCGCGTCCAGCAGGAACTGCCGGCCACTGCAAAGATAACCATCAACCGGCTCACGTTTGCCACATTTCCCATCCTCGGCTACAGCCTCACCACGGCGAATAACGCCTTATCGCAACGCGACCTGTGGGAACTCGCCACCTATACACTCAAGCCGCCTTTGAACCGTGTGGACGGAGTGGCCACCGTGACCATTCAGGGCGGGCAGGTACCCGAGTATCACGTCGTTCCCAACCTGGCTCGGCTCCAGGCCTCCGGCGTCACCATCCTCGATCTAACCAACGCAATCGGGGCAGCCAACACCATTGACTCGCCCGGGCTCTTTCCGGAAAACCACCAGCTCGTGCTGGCGCTGGTCGGCTCCCAGGCGCACGACATCGAAAGCCTGCGCCAACTTAACGTGAAGACCACCGCTACCGGCGCTCCTATTCGCGTCGCCGATCTGGCAGACGTGCTGCAGGCGCCTGAGCCTGTCTACACTTACGTCTCGGCAAACGGCCATCCCGCCGTGTTGCTGAACGTCGCGCGCCAGCCCTCCAGCAACACCGTGGCCGTGGCTGACGGCGTTGCCGCCAAGGTCGCGCAGCTCCGCGCCCTTCTCCCTCGCGGCGTCGTGTTGGAGCCCTATTACGATCAGTCGCAAATCGTCCGGGAGAGCATTGCGAGCGTGCGCGACGCAATCCTCATCGGGCTAGGCCTGGCATGCGTCATTCTCTACCTATTCTTGCGTGACTGGCGTTCCTCGGCCATCGCCGGCTTGGTCATTCCGGTTACGGTTGCAGTGACCGTGCTGGCGCTTTGGCTCATCGGGCAAAGCTTCAATCTCATGACACTCGGCGGATTGGCGGCTGCCATCGGGCTCGTGATCGACGACGCCATCGTGGTGGTCGAGAATATCGTGCTTCATCGCGATGCCGGGGAAGGCCGAGTCGAAGCCGTGCGAAAGGCCTTGCACGAGATCTCCCGCCCCCTTATCGGCTCCACCATCACACCGGTCGTCGTCTTCCTTCCCCTCATCGCGGTCACCGGCGTTACCGGCAGCTTCTTCCGCGCCCTGGCCATCACCATGGCCGTCTCACTGCTTACCTCGTTGGTGCTGGCTGTTACCTGGACTCCGGGGCTTGCGATGCTGTTGCTGAAGCCGGTCACTCGCGAAGAGGAGACCGATGCCGAAGCGAACTCGGACTCCGGCGAACCCGCGCACCACGAGCAGGGGCGCTTCCTGGCCCGGATGACCAGCTGGCATCATGCCGCACTCGAGTGGTCTCTGCGCAAGCCCATTTGGCTTGGAGTGTTTTGTGTTGTTCTCGCGGTGGTGAGCTACTACGCCTATCAAGGGCTCGGTTCCGATTTGTTGCCCGAGATGGACGAGGGCGGCTTCATCCTCGATTATGTGATGCCTGCAGGCAGTTCGCTCGAGTCGACCGGCAAAGTTCTCGACAGGGTCGAGAAGATCCTTCGTTCAACACCCGAGGTCGAGAGCACCAGCCGCCGTACCGGCCTCCAGATGGGCTTTGCCGCAGTCACCGAGGCCAACACCGGAGACATCACGGTCAAACTCAAACAGAAGCGCAACCGCGGCATCGACGAAGTGATTGCCGACATACGCCACCAGATCAAGACCACCGAACCTGAACTCGATGTCGAATTCACCCAAGTGCTGCAGGACAATATCGGCGACCTATCCAACGCGCCGGAACCGATCCAGATCAAAATCTTCAACCCCGATGCCGCGTTGCTCACTAAGCTTGGCCCGCGCGTGGCCGACGTAATCGGCAAGGTCCCTGGCGTCGTCGACATTCAGAACGGCATCGATAACACCATCAGCGGGCCGGCAAAAAATTTTGAAGTCAATCCGCAGGTAGCCACCCGCCTGGGTTTCACGACCCAGGAGGTGGCCGAGGACGCGACTTCAATCCTCGACGGGGTGGAAGTGGCTAATCCGCTCATCAGCAACGGCCGGCCGTACACCATTCGCGTGCGCCTCGGCGACGATACGCGGCAATCTTTCGACACCATCCAGAACACTGTCTTCAACTCAACCTCAGGCCACACGGCGTCGCTCGGCTCGATGACCACCATCACGCAACTGCCGCCGCAAAACGAGATTCGCCGCGAAAACCTGCAGCGCCTGATTGTCGTAACGGCGCGCCTCGAAGGTACCGACCTTGGCAGCGGAGTCAAGGAGGTCCAGCGGCGGATTCAGGCCATGCACCTTCCCGCAAATGTGCGCGTTGAATACGGCGGCACCTACGAGGAGCAGCAAAAGTCCTTTGCTGAACTGGCGCGCGTGCTCATGATGGCGCTGGTGCTGGTTTTCGGGGTGCTGCTCACCGAGTTCCGCAACTTTGCCGCGCCTATCGCCATCCTCACGTCGTCGGTGCTGTCGATCGCCGGTGTGGTAGGAGCGCTCATGCTCACCGGCACCACGTTCAGCGTTTCCAGCTTTATGGGCCTCATTATGGTGATCGGCATCGTGGCCAAAAACGGCATTCTGCTGCTCGATGCGGACGAGCGTTTTCGGGCCGAGGGAGCCGACGCTCGCACCGCCATGCTCCATGCTGCGCAGCGGCGCCTCCGGCCCATCCTCATGACCGCCTTGGCCGCAGTGACCGGTATGCTGCCCCTGGCCCTGGCCCTCGGCCAGGGTTCCCAGATGCTGCAGCCGCTGGCAATAGCCGTGATCGGCGGCCTGCTCATCTCCATGGTTCTCAGCCTGGTGGTTACGCCGGTTGTCTACTTCCTGCTCACTCGCCACCATGCGCCATCGCTCGAAGCTGCCGAATAGGATTGAGTTCATCCAGAAAGCCGCGCACCTCGGCGCCGCAGCTTTTCTCCATTCGCAGCAGGTTTGTGGGCACGAAAAATGCCGCCCGCGCGGGCGGCATTCGGATAAGGGACGGAACGAGCCTAGATACCCACCCCGAATTCGTTGGCGGCCTGGGCTTCGGCGTTGGAGTAGAAGTCGTAAGGAGTGCGGCGCTTGAACTTATAGCGGCTGCGCAGTTCATAGCCCACATAGATTCCGATGGTGGCCACCGCCATCCCCATCGAGAACCAGCCAATCACGCGCAATGCCTTTCGTTCGCTCGGCTGCTCTCCCGGTGTGACGGATTCATCTTCTGTTGACATCGGCAAGAGCCTCCTTGGTCTAAATGATACCCCACATGATCAAGCCATTGCGCTCACAGGTTAGACCACATTGTTACAAAAGTGTTTGCTCCATCGCATCTATCTGGGCATTCCAGTTAATTTGTTCAGATTCGGGAAGAAAGCTGGCCCGAATCGAGTTAGATGCAAGACGGCGCAACTCAGTCGGACTGAATGCCTGCTCGGTGTGGGCGAGCAGAAACTCGTTTGCCAGATCGGAGCCGAAGAATGCCGGGTCGTCAGAGTTGAGAGTTACCAACAGCCCCGCATCAAAGTAGCGACGGAGCGGGTGACCGGCAAACGACGAGCAGACACCGGTTCGGACGTTCGAGGTTGGGTTCAGTTCCAGGGGGACGGATTTCGCCTTCAGTTCTTCTACCAGGGCTGGATCCTGGATAGCGGAAAGAGCGTGTCCGATTCGCTCCGATCCGATAGCGAGAGCCTCCCAAATCGCTTCGGGTCCGGTGGTTTCGCCGGCGTGGTTCGTGAGGCGAAGTCCGGCAACCTTGGCCTCAGCGTAGAGCTCCCTGAAAGGTTCCGAGCTGGCCCGACGCTCGTCGCCCCCCAGCCCAATTCCAATGATCGAAGGGTACTGAGGGCGGAGCTCTATGGCCTTGCGGAACACCCGCCCGGCCTCTTCCACTGTAAAGTGGCGTACCGCGTCGAAGATCCAGTAGATTGACAGGCCAAGTTCCCTCGCTGCGCGCTCCCTGGCCCGTTCCAGGCAGGCGAAAATAGGCTCGAAGCAACATGGATCATGATTGCGCCAGAGATAAATTACCCCAACCGAAATGTAGACTTCGGCGTGCACCACGCCCTGCGCGGCGAGGTGCTCCATCATCCGCCAGGCGGCAAGTTCGTAGTCTTCAGGGCGGCTGAGCAGCCGGGTAACCACCTTGAACGCCTCAAGGAATTCAGAAAAGTCACTGAAATGATAGAGAGCTTCCGCCGCCTCCGGCGTCAGCGGTCGCGCGTCCTGCCGCGTGCTCAGCTCGACCAGGGTGGCCGGCGTAATGGTGCCCTCGAGATGAAGGTGAAGCTCGGCCTTCGGCAGGCGGCGAATAAACCGTTCGATTTCGGTCATAGATCGAGTCTAGCGGAGGCCTCGGGAGACTGACCGCGGTTGAAGTGGTCGTCCTACAAGCCCAGGTGGCGGCGGAGGTCTTCAGGGTGGTTGCAGTGTGCAAAAGCTGTTTCGCGAGAAACGCGATCCAGGCGCACCAACTCAGCGAGCGACTGCTCCATGGTCTGCATCCCTTCGGCGCGGCCGGTCTCGATGTTGGCGCGGAGCTGGTGGTCGTCTCCTCGGCGAATGAGATTGCGCATGCCGCTGGTGGCGACCAGGATTTCAACGGCAGGGTAGCGGCCCACCCCTCCGGCGGCCGGCAACAGTTGCTGGGAGACAACTGCCAGCAGCGCCAGGGATAGCTGTTGGCGAATCTGCGACTGGAAGCCAGAGGGAAACGTGTCGAGGATGCGCGACACGGTCTGGGCAGCGTCGTTGGTGTGCAATGACGTGAGAACCAGGTGGCCGGTTTCCGCGGCAGTGAGAGCGGCTGCCATGGTTTCGCTGTCGCGCATCTCCCCCACCAGGATGACATCAGGGTCCTGGCGGAGAACCGCGCGGACGGCATCGGCAAAGCTGAGTGTGTCATCCCCCAGCTCGATCTGCTCCACCAGCGATTTGCGGTTGGTGTGCTGGTACTCCACCGGGTCCTCAATGGTGACAATGTGATCGCGGCGGCTGCCGTTGATGCGATCCACCAAGGCGGCCATGGTGGAGCTCTTGCCGCAGCCCGTGGCGCCGGTCAGCAGAACCAGGCCCTGGCGCCGGTCAGCCAGCACGCCCAGCGAAGCCGGCAGATGCAGCGATTCCAGGGTGGGAATCTGCGCCGGCAGCAGACGGATGGCCGCCGCCAGGGTTCCGCGCTGGAAGTGGAAGTTGGCGCGAAACCGCCCCAGCGAGCCGCGCACAAAACAGAAGTCCATGCATTTGCGCGTATTGAGCTCTTCCAGTTGGCTGGCGCTGAGCAGGGGGACAAGCAGTTCGCGAATCCCCTCGGCGGAGATGGGCGGCGCCGAGTCCACCGTCAAGGCCCCGTTGACGCGCATGGTGGCAGCTGAGCCGGCGATCAGCAGGATATCCGAGGCATGGCTTTGGACTGCTGCGGTCAGTAACTGGTCAATCGACCTCTTCTCGCCCACGCGGACGCCCGCCGCGGAGCGGTTGAGCTGATCCACCAGCCTTGAAAGCTCGTTCTCCCGTTCATCCATTGAGGAATCATACGGCTGGGACACAGGTAGCATGAGGGCGCTCCTCCATAGTAAGGACGCGGGCGGCCACCCGACGCTCAAGAACTGGGATGCATAATTGCTCTATCGCGCTTCGCGAATTCGCTCCGATGCCGACTGTAGAAGAAATAAATCACCAGCCCGATTGCCAGCCAGCCAAAGAAGCGGAACCAGGTGATCATCGGCAATCCAGCCATTAGCAGCAGGCAGAACAGCGCGCTTAATGCGGGGATGATGGGCCCGCCCGGCACCCTGAACCCGCGCCGTCGATTCGGCTCGCGATAGCGCAGAATGATGACCCCGATCGACACCAGCATGAAGGCGAACAGCGTGCCGATGTTGGACAGGTCCGTCAGCAGTTCAATGTCGAACAACCCCGAAGGAATCGCCACCAGAAATCCCGCCACCCATGTGGAAAACGCCGGCGTGCGGAATATCGGATGAACGTTGGAGAAGACCTTCGGAAGCAGCCCGTCGCGCGACATCGAAAACCACACCCGTGACTGCCCGAGCTGGTAGACCAGCAGCGACGAAATCATCCCCATCATCGCGCCCACCAGCACAATCAGCCGCACCCAATGGAGAGGATGTCCGCCTGGCAGTACCGAAAGCTTCTTCAGCGCGTTCACCACCGGGGCAGCGTCATCCACCATCGATTGCCACGGCACCAAGCCGGTGAGACTAACGGCAACGGCCAGGTAGAGCACCGTGCAAACAACCAGCGTGGCGATGATACCGATCGGCAGATCGCGCTGCGGACGCTTGCACTCCTCCGCCGCCGTTGAAACCGAATCGAACCCGATGTAGGTGAAAAAGATGATCGACCCGCCAGTGAGGACGCCCGACCACCCGTTTGGCATGTAAGGGTGCCAGTTGGACGGATGCAGATAGCCGAAAACCGCCATCACGAAGATGATGATGGCAACTATCTTGATGCCGACCATGGCGTTGTTCACGCTGGCCGATTCCCTGATGCCCCGCACCAGAATCACCGTAAGCAGTAGCACGATAAGAAACGCCGGGATATTGAACCCGAAGTGCCACCCCGGGTTGTAAAGCACATTCCCCTGCAGGTCTGTCATACCATCGGAGAGGTAGGCCGGGGTGATCCACTTGATGGGTGGCTGCAAGCCAAACCAGTCAAGAAAATCCACCACGTGCGCGCCAAAACCCACACTGACCGTCATGTTGGATCCGGCGTACTCCAGAATCAAGTCCCAGCCAATAATCCACGCCACGAGTTCGCCCATGGTGGCATAGGTGTAGGTGTAGGCCGATCCGGCGATCGGAATCATTGAAGCGAGTTCCGCATAGCAAAGCCCGGTCAGCGCGCAAACTATCGCCACCAGCACCAGGGAGAGCGAGATCGCCGGTCCCGCCCCGGGACGTCCGCCCAGTGCGGTGTGATGGATGATGTAGTCGGCCACCGGGGTGTTGAGCACGTTGGTGACGCTCGCCTTGCTGCCCGAAATGGCTGTGCCGATGACGGTGAATATCCCCGACCCGATCACCGCCCCAATTCCCAGCGCCGTCAGCGACCAAGGTCCAAGGCTCTTTTTCAGAGCGTGCTCCGGCTCTTCCGAGTCGCGGATCAGCTTGTCAATGGATTTGCGGGCGACCAGTTGGCTGGGCAGTGCAGTTCTCCTCTTCACCTGTCGAGTACCGCGGGAGGCGGGATCCGGATCAAAACGATAGGACGGTTTGATAAGGCGAGGTGCAAAACGGCTGCGGAAGAGCGATCCCCGCAGCCGCCTCAGCTGAACTGCACAGCCGCTTTAGCGCTTTGACACCCCGCGTGCAGCCTTCTTGATCTTCTTCTTGTTTGATCCGCGGGGAGTAGTCCGCTTGGCCTTGGGAGCGGCCTTCTTGCGGGCGGTCCGCTTGATCTTCTTTCGTTCCAGCTTGTCTTCAATCTTGGTGGTATTTGCCACAGAATCCTCTTTCGCTGCTCATCAATGTCCCCGGACTGTCCGGCGTATGTGCCCTCTTATGTTAACAGCGATTGAAGTCGCACGAAAGCGATACCGGCGACGCTGGGCGACGGTCTGGCGACGGTGGCGACGGTCCGGGCATCTCAGGCCATTCAAGGCCGACTGGTCTGCTCAGGAATCCCGGTTGCAACCCATTTGTCGACGGGCCATAGAGAACCGACTAGGCTCAAATGCATGAGAAGCACGTTGTGAGGTCCATCAAACCTGCAGATCGTCGCGGAGTATTCCGCGCGCGGCCGACGCCTGTTTGGAGACGTGGCACTCCGTGTTGTGGCGGTCTTGCTCTTCCTCCTCGGCGCGGCGGTGCTGACTTCAGGTAGCGCTCGTCGTCTTCCGCCGCGGGTGGCAGGCACCATGGGAGCTGTCGCGGAAGGGAGTCGGGCCGCTCCCCTCCGGATGGGGAGAATGCGTCGGCTCGAACGATAAAGAGAGATAATTACGGTGTCATCTGAAGAAGGAAGCTCCACGGGGTGAAACGAGACCGCCGCTGAAGAGTTGCGTGCTTTGGGCTGGAGTCGTCATGGCAACCATTGCTGATGCCGGAAAGTTTGTAGCCGTCGGGGAAGCTCCGCGGATTGCCTTTGCCCGCGTGCTTACCCGGTCGGTATTGGGCAGGACGCTTCTCATCGCGGTTGCCTCAACGACCCTCGGAGTCATCTTTGCCCTGCCCATGTGGGCCACGCACTGGCGCCAGGCGCTGCCGCAATGGTGGGCCTGGGGGCTTCTCGCACCCCTCATGGCGGCCGCCGACCACCGGCTCCCCTATACCGGAAAGGAGTTTGGTCGGCGAGCTACTGCGGCGGTCCTTGGCAACCTGGTCTTTACGCCAGTTTATATCTACATGATGTTCGTCTTGCGCGCCGCGCTGGGCGATGTCCCCTGGAAGCACCTCACGCTCAATGGCATGCTCACGTGGGAGTTTGTCGACTGGTTTATTTGGAGCAGCCTCATCTATTGGATGATTGTCGGCGGTCTGCAGGCGTATCGCTACTACCAGCGTTACCTCAACAGCGAACTCCTCCTGGAACGCATGGAGAAGAGCTACAGCCAGGCGCGCCTGAATGCATTGCGCATGCAACTTGATCCGCATTTCCTGTTCAACGCTTTGAACACGATCTCATCGCACGTGGAACGAGATCCGCGGTTGACGCGGAGCATGATCGAGCACCTGGGCGATCTGTTACGAATGTCCCTGGAGACAAAAGACCGCCAGGAAGTTCCCCTCGCTGAAGAGTTGGCGTTCCTTGGTCACTACCTCGAAATACAAAAGATCCGTTTTGGCGATCAACTTGAAGTGCGGATTGAAGTGGCGTCCGAGGTGCGCTATGCCAACGTGCCATCGCTGTTCCTGCAACCGCTCGTAGAGAACGCGATCAGGCATGGCATCTCGCGCCGTGCTTCCGGCGGCACCGTCATAGTAACCGCGCGCCAGGTGGGCGACAATCTCTCCATCGTAGTAGCTGATGACGGCGTAGGCCTCCCTGCGTCGTGGTCTGTTGAGCGCTCCACGGGGCTGGGATTGTCGGTAACCCGCGAGCGGCTTGCCGGGCTCTACTCGGGCAACCACTCGTTCAACGTGCGTCGCAGACTCGAAGGCGGAACGGCGGTGGAGATCCTCCTGCCATTGCAGGTGACGGGAGAAGAGCAATGACCTCCGGTGAGTTGATGAGGGTTCTGGTAGTAGACGACGAGGCGCCGGCGCGGCAACGGGTCATCGACCTGCTGCAGCGCGATCCCGAGGTGGGCGGCATCCTCGAAGCGGCCGACGGTCAGGCTGCCATCGAGTCTATTCTCGACAATCGGCCGGAATTGGTGTTGCTCGATGTGCAGATGCCGGAGTTGGATGGCCTGGGGGTCGTCGAGGCCATCGGCGCGGCGGAAATGCCTCTTACGGTCTTTGTTACAGCCTATGATCAGCACGCCCTGCGTGCATTTGAGGCCAATGCGCTCGATTATCTGCTCAAGCCCTTCAGTGACGAACGATTTGAAGGCATGATGGCGCGCGTCAAGACGCGCCTCGATGAGCGCAGCCTTCGCGAATTCGGCCAGCGTGTCATGAAGATGGTCTCCATGGCACCCTCGGCCGCGGACCGCCGTTGGGATCGGCTGGTCGTGAAATCGGGCGGGTCCACGCGGTTTGTGCGCGCCGTGGACATCGACTGGATCGAGGCGGCCGGGGTGTACGTCAACCTGCACGTGGCCGGGAAAGAACTGCTCTACCGCGCCGCTCTGAATGAACTGGCTGAAAAGCTTGACCCGCGGCGCTTCGTCCGCGTCCACCGATCGGCCATCGTGAATATCGAAAGCATCCTGCAACTGGAGCCGATATCGCACGGCGAATTCGACGCGGTCCTCCGCAATGGCTCCCGGACCCGTGTCAGCCGAACCTATCGCGCCCAGCTCGAAAAGCGCCTCGGCCAACCGCTCTGACCCCACGTCGAAGTGCTCACACCACGCCCCGTGATGGAAATTGCCCCAGAACAAGGAGCCGAACATTCATGCCGTAAGTCACGCTTTGAAGCGTACAATCGAGAGAGACTCGAGTAGAAACAGGTTTGAGTCGGTAACTCACCACGCCTGCTCGGCTTCGGCAACCCCAGCGCTCCTGACGAGCTCCGCAACTCACGCAACAGCCACCAGTTGACCGGAGTCTTTCATGCGTTCAGACCAAATCCATCGCGCCCTTGCGCAGGGAATCAACCGTTTTGAAGTGTGCCAGCTCGTCTCAAAAGGCGTAAAGGCCACTCACAAAACGGGTTCGCGGTTCGAAGACTCGATCAATCACGTTCTGCAATATTTGGGCACCCACGAGTCCGCGCCCGACAAGATGCACACGGAGGCCGAAATCGCCAAAGCCAAGAAGATGCGACCCGCAGCCTAGGTTTGCCGGGAGCCGGGCTCCCTCGCACAGCATCCGAAATCAAAAAGGACGGCCGAGGCCGTCCTTTTCGTTTGCACCGAATTGTCGCTTAGACAGCGGTGACGTTCTCGGCTTGCCAGCCCTTCGGACCCTTGGTCACGTTGAACTGAACACGCTGGCCCTCTTGGAGGGTGCGGAAACCGTTCGACTGAATCGCGGTGTGATGGACGAATACGTCCTCGCCGTTGTCCCGGCTAAGAAAACCGAAACCCTTGGCGTCGTTGAACCATTTGACTGTGCCTTGTTCCATGATCTGTGTTGCTCCTCTTGTTGATTTACCGCCGAACGCAATGTGGAAGTGATTGCTGTAGAGCGGTTACTCGGAACAGGCAAGGACTTCTTGATCGAATTCTACGACTTGACCTAAGTGTACCATGGGTCCGGTTTCCGCGATGCGTCACCACAGGCGCCCGCTCGTCTGGACGACCTTGCCCGAGGGGGTGTATCGTCTTTCCCAAGTGAGACATGCGGCCCGGTCGATTCTCCTCGTCAAGATAAGTGGTCGAGCCCGGGTCTCCGCGCATCCAGGAGTTACAGAAGCGTTCGATCGTGAGATTCCCCCCCGCTGTCCGGCCGTTCCAGGAGATGACTGTGAGAGGTTTGAACTTTGAACTGGGCGAGTCGATCGCGCTGCTGCGCGACTCCGTGCACCAATTCGCCCAGGCTGAAATCGCGCCTATCGCCGATAAGGTAGACCGCGAGAGCCATTTTCCCCGCGAAATATGGCGCAAGATGGGCGAACTCGGTCTCCTGGGCATCACCGTCGACGAGGACTACGGCGGTGCCGGCCTCGGCTACCTGGAGCATGTCATCGCCATGGAGGAGATCTCGCGCGCATGCGCCTCGATCGGCCTCTCCTATGGAGCGCACTCCAACCTGTGCGTCAACCAGCTTGCCAAGAACGGCACCCAGGCACTGAAGCGCAAGTACCTCCCTGACCTCATCAGCGGAAAGCACGTCGGCGCCCTCGCCATGTCGGAGACGGAAGCTGGCTCCGACGTCGTAAGCATGCGCTTGCGTGCAGACAAGCGCGGCGACGTATTTGTGCTCAACGGCAGCAAGATGTGGATCACCAACGGCCCCGACGCCGACACCCTTATCGTCTACGCCAAAACCGACCCGACGGCCGCCTCCCGCGGCATCACCGCGTTCATCGTCGAACGCGGTTTCAAGGGCTTCTCCACCTCTCCCAAGCTCGACAAACTTGGCATGCGCGGGTCCGCCACCTGCGAGCTGGTCTTCCACGACTGCGAAGTCCCGGAGGAAAACGTCCTGGGCCGCGTTGGCGGCGGGGTCCGAGTCCTCATGTCCGGCCTCGATTTCGAAAGACTGGTGTTATGCGGTGGACCACTTGGAATCATGGCCGCCTGCATGGACGTCGTTGTCCCGTATGTGCATGAAAGAAAGCAGTTTGGCAAGCCAATCGGGGAGTTCCAGTTAATGCAGGCCAAGCTCGCCGACATTTACACCGGGTACAGTGCTTGCCGGGCTTACGTCTACGCGGTGGCTCAGGCTTGCGACCGGGGAGAGAGTGTCCGCAAGGACTGCGCGGGCGCGATCCTGTATTCGGCCGAAAAGGCCACCTGGATAGCGGGCCAGGCGATCCAGGCGCTGGGCGGTAATGGCTATATAAATGAGCACCCTACGGGGCGGCTGTGGCGCGATGCAAAGCTCTTTGAAATTGGGGCTGGGACGTCTGAAATTCGCCGCATGCTGATCGGCCGCGAGCTCTTCAAAGAAACCGCCTGAAAGGACGAACGAGGGAGCCCAGCGCCATGACCGTTATCCCTTCTACGGTATCCCCGGGTAATGAGGAGTTTCGCGCCAACTCGGAGCGCATGCGGGAGCTGGTCAGGGAACTCCAGGACAAGACGGCTCAGGCCGCGGCTGGCGGGTCAGAAGGCGCGCGAAAAAAGTATAAGGCGCGGGGCAAGTTGTTTGTGCGCGAGCGGGTCGACCTGCTGCTGGATCCGGGAACGCCGTTTCTGGAGTTCTCGGCTCTCGCCGCCAATGGAATGTACGGCGGGGACGTTCCGGGCGCTGGGATCGTCACGGGAATGGGGCGGATCAGCGGGCAGGAGTGCGTGATCGTCGCCAACGATGCCACCGTGAAGGGGGGAACGTACTTCCCGCTGACCGTGAAAAAGCACCTGCGGGCACAACAGATCGCGTTGGAGAACTGCCTGCCTTGCGTGTACCTGGTGGACTCTGGTGGGGCGTTTCTTCCCCTGCAGGACGAGGTCTTCCCCGATCGCGATCATTTCGGGGCCATCTTCAACAACCAGGCGAATCTGAGCGCAAAGGGCATCGCGCAAATCGCCTGCGTGATGGGATCGTGCACCGCCGGAGGAGCGTACATCCCCGCGATGTCAGACGAAGCCGTCATCGTGAAAGAACAGGGAACCATCTTCCTGGGCGGGCCGCCGCTGGTAAAGGCCGCAACTGGGGAGGAGGTTACGGCGGAGGAGCTCGGGGGCGCGGATGTGCACACCCGGATTTCGGGCGTCGCCGATTACTTTGCGGAGAACGACCCCCACGCCATTTCAATCGTACGGAAAATTGTCTCGCATTTGAATCGTCCGAAGAGCCCAGGTCCCGAGTGCGTGCCAGAGGATCCGCAGTTCGATCCTGAAGAGATTTACGGCATTATCCCCGGCGACACCCGCAAGCCTTACGACGTGCGCGAGGTGATTGCGCGGATGGTGGACGGCAGCCGGCTGGACGAATTCAAGCAACGCTACGGGAGCACGCTCGTCACTGGCTTCGCGCACATTCATGGGTATGTCGTGGGAATCCTGGCCAACAACGGGATCCTGTTTTCCGAATCTGCGCTGAAGGGCGCGCACTTCATTGAACTCTGCTCGCAGCGCGGCATTCCGCTCGTGTTTCTACAGAACATCAGCGGCTTCATGGTAGGGCGGAAATACGAGAACGGCGGTATAGCGAAAGACGGCGCCAAAATGGTGACCGCCGTTGCCTGTGCGCGCGTGCCCAAGTTCACAGTCTTGATCGGCGGCAGCTTCGGTGCGGGCAACTATGGCATGTGCGGTCGGGCGTACGGCCCGCGGCTGTTGTGGATGTGGCCGAACGCGCGCATCTCCGTCATGGGCGGCGAGCAGGCGGCCAACGTGCTGGCCCGGGTGCGCCGCGACGCCATGGAGGCCGAGGGCAATACGTGGAGCGTTGAGGCTGAGGATGAGTTCAAGGCGCCCATCCAGCAGCAGTACGAGGAGCAGGGCAATCCCTACTATGCGACGGCGCGTTTGTGGGATGACGGGATCCTGGATCCTGTGGACACGCGGCGCGCTCTGGCCTTGGGGTTGGCCGCTGCCCAGAATGCGCCCGCGGAGACGACGCGCTTCGGCGTGTTCCGGATGTGAGAGGTTGAATGGCTCAGCAAACATTGGAGATCGAA
>Ga0210394_10002542_pt1 | contig 24799 bp, 16 predicted proteins | sample IncBWC12MmetaG_FD_160121 | JGI IMG/M metagenome (GOLD analysis project Ga0210394, IMG submission 160121) | Forest soil microbial communities from Barre Woods Harvard Forest LTER site, Petersham, Massachusetts, United States - Inc-BW-C-12-M | ecosystem: Environmental > Terrestrial > Soil >... | reverse complement strand
GCCGGTATGCGCCCGAATTCATCGCATCCTTGCCGTTGGCCGGCATCGACGGCACGTTGCGGTCGCGCATGAAGACGAGCCCGGGGGGTGCCGTGCGCTTGAAGACCGGGCACATCGATGGCGTCAGCGCGGTTGCCGGCTACGTCACGGCCGGCAGCGGCCGAACCCTTGTGCTCGTCTCAATGATCAATCACAGCCGCGCGGACCTGGGTGCGGGCGAAGCCGTGCACGCCGCGCTGGTATCGTGGATTTTGGACAATCTTTAGGAGCCTAGCTTAGCTAGCTAAGCTGGGGCCGCTCCATTTCCCAGACGATTGCGGTCGTGTTCTTGCGCAGCCAGACGCCAAAGCCCAAATAGTTGAAGCGCTTCTGCAGCCGCCGCCGGTACCAATCCGCGGATCGCAAATGAACGGAGCGGTCGGTGCGGGTGCGGTCGCAGTTCGCGCGCCAATCCTGCTCGGTCAGCGCGGAAACATACAACGCGGCCCGCGTCAGACGCGCCAGATTGGCAATGGCGCGCCCGGCGGCGCGATCATCGAGATACTGCAGCACGTCGTAGCAGATCACGAGATCGCTGGGCGTGCGCGGCGCGAAATCGACCACCGAACCCTTGGTCCAGCGGTATCGGGCGCAGAGATATTCGCTGGTCTCGAGACCCTGATAGCGGGCGCGCGGCAGCGCCGCGGCGAACGGTTTGCGCAACAGGCCGACGCCGCAGCCGGCATCGAGGATGGTGCGGACCGGTATGCCGGCTTGGCGCACCACCGCGGCAATCAACTGCGCGCGCCGGCGCATTTCAGCCGCCGTCGTCACCCGAGTCGCGGCGTCGAAGTAGTACTTGCGAAAGTACGCGGAGTCGAAGGCGCCGTTCATTCAACCGTGAGGCTCTTCGCCAGATTGCGCGGTTGATCGACATCGGTGCCCTTCAGCACGGCAACGTGGTATGCCAGCAGCTGCAGCGGAATGGCGAATACCATCGGGGCCTGCAGTTCGGATACGGGCGCGGGCATTTCGATCACCGTCACTCCAACCTCGCTGCGCATGCGCGCCTGAGGATCGGCGAACACGAACAGTTGCCCGCCGCGCGCGCGCACTTCCTGGAGATTGGATTTGAGCTTCTCCAGCAATTCGTTGTTGGGCGCCACCGCGACCACCGGCATGTCTTCGTCTATCAGCGCCAACGGGCCATGCTTGAGCTCGGCGGCGGCGTAGCCTTCGGCGTGAATGTAGGAGATTTCCTTGAGCTTGAGCGCACCCTCCATGGCGATGGCATGCAGCGGCCCTCTGCCCAGGAACAGGGCGTGATGCTTGTCGGCGAACGCCTCGGCAAGCGTTTGTATGGCCGCGTCCAATTTCAGGGTCTTCTCGATGAGTCCGGGCAGCTGCAGCAGTTGCGAGATCAGCTCGCGCTCCTCGATGGCCGGGTGCCGGTTCCTGGCCAGCGCGATGGTGAGCATTGCGAGTGCGGTCAGCTGCGTCGTAAACGCCTTGGTCGATGCGACCCCGATCTCGGGTCCGGCCCGCGTCAGCAGCTTGAGCTCGGACTCCCGAACCATCGAGCTTTCCGCCACGTTGCATATGGTGAGAGTCGATAGATAATCCGCTCGCCTGGCATTGCGCAGCGCGGCCAATGTATCGGCGGTTTCACCGGACTGCGATACGGTGACGAATAGGGTATCCGGCGTGATCACCGGATCGCGATAACGGTATTCGCTGGCAATCTCGATGCGCGCCGGGATACGGCAGATTTGCTCGATGAAATAGCTCGCCACGAGGCCCGCGTGGAAACTGGTGCCGCAGGCCGCAATGTGCACGGCTTTGACCTGCTTGAATACCTGGTGGGCGGCGGGTCCAAACGCCGCATCCAGCAGCTTGCCGCCGGCCACCCGCTCCTCCAAGGTTTGCGCGATCGCCCGCGGCTGCTCGTGAATTTCCTTGAGCATGAAGTGGCGGTACTGGCCGCGTTCCACGGCATCAGCCGGCAGATCGCTTTCGCGAATCGCGCGCGCGGCGCGCGCGCCGCGCGAGTCCAGGATGGTGATCGACTGGCGGCGAATCTCGGCGACGTCGCCTTCCTCGAGGAACATGAAGCGGCGCGTCACGGGCAACAGTGCGGCGACGTCCGAGGCGACGAAGTTCTCATCGATGCCGAGCCCGACGACCACGGGGCACCCTTCGCGCGCGACTATGATGCACTCCGGATCGGCCTCGCATACCACCGCCAGTGCGTAGGCACCCTGCAATTCGGCAACGGTCTTGCGAACCGCGGCGAGCAGATCGGCCGAGCCGTTCAGATGGTGATGAATACGGTGCGCGATCACCTCGGTATCGGTTTCGGAGGTGAAGCTGTAGCCCAAATGTTTCAGTTCGGATCGCAGCGTCTCGTGATTCTCGATGATGCCGTTGTGCACGATCGCGATCCCGTCGCGAGAGATATGCGGGTGGGCGTTCAGCGTCGTCGGCACGCCGTGGGTGGCCCACCTCGTATGGGCGATGCCCACGTGGCCGCCGATGGGGGCTGCGTCCAGCGCGTCTTGAAGGACCTTTACCTTACCGACCGTGCGCAGGCGGGCGACCCGTCCGTGCTCGATGACCGCGATCCCCGCCGAGTCGTAGCCGCGGTATTCCAGTCGCCGTAAGCCCTCCATCAAAATGGGGACTGAGTTGCGCTCGGCAACCACACCTACGATTCCGCACATTGAGCACGCCCGTTTAGCTGAAAATAGCCGCTTAGTGTGCCCGAGCCCGAACGGAAATCCAGTGAGCCGTCACCGCTAGTGATTATCTATTTATACTGGTTGTCATCTATTATTGGTCACTATACAGTATGAGTAAATGGACGATAGCAGCGGTCGGAAATTTCAAAAGGAACTGAACGGGGGCCTGGTGGGGCTGGTCCTGCTGGCCGTCCTCAACAGCTCCGCAGAGGATCTGTACGGATACGAAATCGCGAAGCGCCTCGCTCACGCCAATGACGGTACCTCGATTTTCAAGGAAGGCACCATTTATCCGGTGCTGCGTGCGCTGTCGGCCGCCGATCTTTTGACCAGCCGCATCGTCCCCTCGTACTCGGGACCCCCCCGCCGCTATTACCGCATTACCGAACAGGGGCGCGCGGTCCTCGCCGAATGGAAGACCATTTGGCAGGCGACGCGCAGCTTCGTCGATCGCTTCATCGCTCGGTGATCGAACCGCCGAGAGCTTGGAACAAGGCTGCCGTGTCGGCGTAGCGATTGGCGCGGGCCTGCGCGAGTGAAACCACGGCTTGCTGGTAGCTCTGCTCGGCATTGAGGAGGGCCAAGTAGCCGACGGAGCCGAGTTCGAGCTGATGCCGCACCACGTCCAGGCTCTTCTGCGACGCGCTCATCGCGCGGCTCGACGCATTCAAGGCATCGGCATCCGTGTCGAGCGCGTGCAATGCATCCGCGACGTTTTGAAATGCGGTCAAGACAGCCGACTGGTACATCGCACCCGCTTGATCGAGCGCGGCATCGGCCGCGCGTTTGCGGTGGAGCAGCGTGCCGCCCGCAAACAGGGTTTGCGTCGCATTGGCGCCGACGCTCCAGAATCCGGTGCCGGCCTTGAATAGATCGCGCATCGCCGTGGCGGAACTGCCGATGTCGCCGGTAATGGTGAGCTGCGGCAGCAGATTGGCGGTTGCGACGCCGACTTGCGCCGTGGCGGCGTGCAGCTGCGCCTCGGCCGCTCGAACGTCGGGGCGCCGTTCGACCAGTTGGGACGGGATACCCAGCGGTAAATCGGTGGGAAGCACCAGCTGGTCGAGCTCAAGCCGGCCGGGCTCAAGATCCGCGGGCAGGCGGCCGGTCAGCGCGGCCAGCGAATCGCGCACTTGCTGCAACTGGCGATTCAACGGCGGCAGAGTGGCTTCCAACTGTGCCAACGCGGCCTCCTGGGCGAACACGTCCCCTTCGGCAATGGCGCCGAGCTCCAATTCGCGGCGCAGCACTGCGAGCGCTTCGCGCTCGAGTTCGATGACGCGGCCGGTGCCCGCGATCTGGGCCCGCAGGCCGGCTTCCTGGATTGCCGCCGTCACCACATTTGCGGTGAGCGTGAGATAGGTGGCGTCGAGCTGGTAACGGCTCGCTTCGGCCTGGGCGGCCAGCGACTCCACCTGCCGTCGGTTCGCACCGAATATGTCCGGCACGTAGCTCACCGTAACCTGCGGCGTAAACAAATTGTAGAGCGCCGTCCCGGAGGCAAGATTGGGCGCCAGCACGCCGACGGCATTGAGATTGCGGCTGGCATCGAAACCACCCTGCACGGTGGGGAAAAAGGCGCCGCGCTGTGCGGCTGTGTTTTCGAGGGCTTGCCGCAGCGCGGCCTGCGCCGAGCGCACGTCGGGATTGGCGTGCAGCGCCACGCTGACCAGCGAATCGAGTTCCGCCGAACCGAACAGTTTCCACCAATCCCGCGGCACCTCTTGGTCGGTCAGGAAGCGCTGCGCGGCTCCGCCCGGTCCCTCCGCCGAGGCGGTCGTGGCGGGCAGCGGGTCGACCGTGTAGCGCTGCACTGTCGGCGGCGCCGGCCGGTGAAAATTGGGCCCGACGCAGGCGCACGCGCTCCAGGCGACGAGCGCGGCGAGGCAGCGGGGCAGCGCCCGGCTCATTCGCCGGCCTCGCGCGGTTCTTCCGCGGGAATTTCGCGGGCCGTGGAGAACTTCAGAACGAGCACCGGCAGCACCAGCAATATCAAGACCGGCGCGAGCAACATGCCGCCCACCACGACCAAGGCCAATGGACGCTGCACCTGCGAACCGATGCCCCTCGACAGCGCCGCGGGGATGAGTCCCACGCACGCCACGATGCAGGTCATCATCACCGGACGCAGCTGCGTACGGCAGGTTTGCAGCATGGCGCTGGCGCGATCGAGTCCTGATTCGAGGCTGAGGTGGTAATACGAGAGCACGAGAATGCCGTCCATGGCGGCGATGCCGAACAACGCAACGAACCCGATGGCCGACGAGACGCTGAACGGCGTGCCCGTCACCCACAGGGCAAAGATGCCGCCCAGCAGCGCCATGGGAATGACGCTGGCGGCGAGCAACGCGTCGCGCAGGCCGCCGAAATTGAGATACAGCAGGAGCACGATCAGCGCGATCGAAAACGGCACGGCGACGCTCAGGCGCGCGATGGCATCCTGCAGATTGCCGAATTCGCCCACCCATTCGAGGCGGTAGCCGCCCGGCAATAGACCTTTGGCATCCACGGCGCGCTGTGCCTCAAGTACGGCACTGCCGAGATCCCGGCCGCGCACGCTGAATTTGATGGGCACGTAGCGCTGCTGCTGTTCGCGATAGATGAACGCCGCGCCGGACACCAAACGCACGTCGGCGACATCCTCGAGGGGTACTTGAATGGAGCCTGTGCCGGTGTTCGCCGGCGCCGCGATCGGAATATGGCGAATCGCGTCGAGGTTCTGCCGGAAAGGATTGGCCAAGCGCACCATCATCGGAAAGTGCCGGTCGCTGGTGCCTTCGTAGAGGTCGCCGGCGCTCTGGCCGCCGATCGCCGCCTGCACCACCGCATTGACGTCGCCCGGCGCAAGCCCGTAACGAGCCGCCCGCACGCGGTCCACGTCGATGCGAATCGTCGGTTGACCCAGAGATCGCAGGACCGCGAGGTCGGTGATTCCGGGTATCTTTGCCAGCACAGCCGCAATCTCCTTGGCCGTCTTCTCCAAAGTCTCCAAATCGTTGCCGTATACCTTGACGGAGTTCTCGCCTTTCACGCCGGATGCCGCTTCCTCGACGTTGTCCTGGATGTACTGCGAGAAGTTGAAGTCCACGCCCGGAAATTGCTCGTTCAAGGCGTCCATCATGTCTTGAGTGAGCTTGTCTTTGTCGATGCCCGCCGGCCATGTCTCGAACGGCTCCAGGGGCACGAAAAATTCAGCATTGAAGAAACCCGTGGCGTCGGTGCCGTCGTCGGGCCGGCCATGCTGAGAAACCACGGTCTGCACTTCGGGATACCTGCTCATCAGCACGCGCATGCGGTTGACGTACACGTCGCTGTCTTCCAAGGAAATCGATTGCGGAAAGGTGGCGCGGACCCATAGGTTGCCTTCCTCGAGCTTCGGCAAAAACTCCAACCCCAAGGAACGCACCGCGAACACCGCCAGAACCGCGATCAAGCCCAGACCTGCGAAGGTGACGATGCGATTGGCGAGCACGAACTCGAGCGCGGGCTGGTAGACCCGCCGCAGGCCGCGGACCACGGGCGTCTCCCGCTCGTCGATCACCTGCGGAAACAAAATCAAACTCAAGGCCGGTGCGATCGTGAAGGTCGCGATCAACCCTCCGGCGATGGCGTACGCGTAGGTCTTGGCCATGGGACCGAAAATGTGGCCCTCGATGCCGGACAGCGTGAACAGCGGCACGAAGCCGGCGATGATGATGGCCGCCGCGAAAAAGATCGATTGGCTCACCTCGGCCGCGGCGATGGAAATCGTGCCCGTTTTGCCGCGAAAACCGCTGCGCACCCGCATGCGGTGCAAAGTGCTGGGTCCGTGACCCAAATGCGCGGACGCCTCGGCAAGATGCCGATAGATATTCTCGACCATGATGACGGTGGCATCCACCACCAACCCAAAGTCGATGGCGCCGACCGACAGCAGGTTCGCCGACTCGCCGCGCAGCACCATGAGCCCGATGGCGAATGACAACGCAAACGGTATGGTCATCGCCACGATGAAGGCGCTGCGCAGATTGCCGAGAAAGGCCCACTGCAGCAAAAATATGAGCAGGACGCCCGCGACCATGTTGTGCAGCACGGTGTGCGTGGTGATGTGTATCAGATCGCTGCGATCGTAGATGCGCTGGATGCTGACGCCGGGCGGCAGGATGCCGCTCTCGTTGATTTTGTCCACTTCGCCTTCGACGCGCTTGATCGTCGGCACGCTCTGGGCGCCGCGGCGCATGAGCACGATGCCCTGAACGATGTCGTCCGAGTCGTTGAATCCCGCGATGCCGAGGCGCGGCAGATTGCCGATGCTCACCGTCGCCACATCGCCGATGACGATCGGCGCACCCTGGTTATTGGCGATCAGCGTGTGGCGAATCTCATCCGCCGAGTGAATGAGCCCGACGCCGCGCACCACCGCGGACTGGGCGCCGAAATTGACCGTTTGGCCGCCGACGTTGATGTTCGCGTTGCCGAGGGCGGTCAAGACCTGCGGCACGGACAGGCCGTAGCCCATGAGTTTGCGTTGATCGATCGCGATGTCGTAAGTCTTGGTCTTGCCGCCCCAGCCGGTCACGTCGATCACCCCGGGTACCGCCTTGAAGCGCCGCTCCAGCACCCAATCCTCCAAAGTCTTGAGGTCCGTGACCGAATAATTCGGCGGTCCGACCACTCGGTACCGGAAGATCTCGCCTATCGGGCTGGTCGGCGAAATCTGCGGCTGCGCCCCGTTCGGCAGCGCCGCGAGCTGCGATAAGCGGTTGGTCACCCATTGCTCGGCTTGGCTGTAGGTAAAGTCGTAGGTAAACTGAACCTTCACATCCGAAAGACCGAACAGCGATATCGTGCGTATCGCCTGTACGTTGGGGATGCCGGCCATCTGGATTTCGAGCGGGATCGTGATGTAGCGCTCGATCTCCTCGGCCGATTGCCCGGTGCTTTGAGTGACCACATCGACCAGCGGCGGCACGGGATCGGGATAGGCCTCGATGTTCAGCGCCAAGAAGCTCGCAATCCCGGCACCCAGCATCATCACCAGCATGACGACCATCAGCACCCGCTGACGGAGCGCGAAGGTGACGATCGAATTCATGAGGAGGCAGGCACTGCCACTTGATCGATGAACAGACCGCCCTTCGTCACGACTCGTTCGCCCGGCTTCAGGCCGTCCAGCACCTCGACCAGCCCGTCATTGCTGCGGCCGGTACGGATGGCGCGATAGGCAAGCAAGCCCTCGCCTGCTGCCACCCAGACGTGGGCGGCATTTCCTTCGTAGACCACGGCCCCTTCCGGTACCGCCGGCGCTTCAGCCGAGTCGCCCGTGAGGATGCGGAAGGTGGCGAACATCTCAGGCTTGAGCGCGCCATCACGATTGTCGATCTCCGCCCGCACCGGCAGCCGATGGGTGGTCGGGTCCAGCTCGGCGGCCACATAGGTCACACGCGCCTTGAAGGGGCGCTTTGGGTAGGCCAGCACATGAACTTCCACGGCTTGACCCAAGTGGACGAGCCCGGCATCCGTCTCGCGCACATTGGCAAGCAACCACACGTTCGAGGGATCGGCAATCGTGTAGACCGGTGTGCCGCTTGCCGCTTGCAAGTACTGGCCGGGACCCAATTGGCGATCGACGACCACACCGGAAATGGGCGCGCTTAAGGTCGCCACGGGATCGATGGTCTGCGCGGATTCGAGCGCTGTGATCTCTGCTTCCGACTTGCCGAGGATCCGCAAACGGTTGCGCACCGCGGCGTACGCGGTGGTCGCGGCCGTGAGGTCCGATTGCGCCTGCTGCCAATCCTGCAAGCTGCCGCCTTTGGCGTCGTACAAGGCATGCTTGCGAGTCTCATTGATGCGCGCCAGTTTGATCTGAGCCGCCGCGGTGCTGAGATCATTCTGCGCCTGCACGAATTCCGAAGCCTCGATCGTGGCGAGCGGTGCGCCTTGTTTGACGGTATCGCCCAATCCGGCGATGACCCGCAGCACCCGGCCCGAGAAAGGCGAGAACAGCGGCGTCGCTCGATCCGCGTTCACGGCGATCTTGCCCTCGGTCAATTCTTCGCTGACGAACCCATGCAGGGCGACAGTTTCGAAGGTCAAGGTCTTGAGCTGCTGGGCCGTCGCGCGGAAGGTACCGGGCGGCGCGGGCGGCCCGGCAGCGGGCGCCTCGTGCGGGCCAAAGACGCGGCCGCCCAACCATAGGGCGAGTACGGCAATGACCGCCACCGCAGCCGCGAGACCCACGGCCCGCCATTGGCGCGCGGATGACCACGCGCGCCGATCGATGGAGTCCTGGCCCTTGGCCGGTTGACCTGGATCGCTTGGCGATTCGCTCATGGATGATCCCTATTATAGAGAGCACCCAAGTTTGACACACCCGATCGCGTCCCCAGCCATCAGGGCCTGAGAGTTAGGCCAGCCGCTCCAGCCTTGGGGCTAGAATTTTCGGTGCACCTGCGCGCCGTCAATGACTGTGTTGTTTGCCTTTCGTCCGATTGCCGGTCCGCCCAGCCGTCCGGGAGCGGCAGCACGCGCTGGTCCGCCAATGATCGGGATGGGCCGGCTTACCCGAGTCGCACTGCGTAGCCCGGAATCCCGCGGGGCCGCCGCATTGCGCGTGGCCGGCGCGACGTGCCCGCGCGCGGGCGACCCGGCTGCGTGCGGCGGCATCACGGCGCTACGACGCGGCGAAACGGCCGCCGCGCGCCCCGGCTTGGCTAGCGCCGCTGACGAATCGCGGTGCGCGGTTGATTCGGCCGCATTGGCTCCAAGGGCCAGCAGCCCGCACCCCCATAGCGCGCAAAGCCGCGGAGCAGCCCTCATCGGCGCCCAGCCTGTAATTCGGTTTTGCCGTGTACCTCGAGACGATAGGCCAGCTTGCCTAGATAGCTCTTTGGCAAATAGCAGAAGACATCTCCCTGCCAAAACGCGGGGGCGCAACTCTGGTTGTCGAGGGCTTTTTCGTAGCCAGCCTCATTCATGCATGCCGGCACTTCCACATCGAGACGCGCCAACGCCGCGCGCGCGTCCTCGCCCGGACGGGAATGCTTCGAGGCCAGGATGCACCGCTCCAGCTGCGCGTGCTGAGCTCCGAGCCCGCCGATCCATGTGCGCGCCCCCGCCCCGCAGAGGCCGCCGAGAATGAAGAGCCCGCAGATGAGCGCGACATTGAAAAATGTTCGTCGCCTCATCGGGAAGGTGCGTCACGCCGTGCGCGATCATCATCGCGCAAGAACATCATTTGGAGGGCGGGTACGATCAGGAGCAATAGAACCGGCCCGATGAGCATGCCGCCCACGACCACGGATGCCAGAGGCCGTTGCACCTGGCTGCCGATGCCTGTCGAGAGCGCTGAGGGCAGCAGACCGATGCAGGCGGCCAATGAGGTCATCAATAGCGGCCGCATCCGCTGCTCGGCGGCGTGGGCCATGGCCTCGAGGCCGCTTCGCCCGGTGGCGTTCTTGACCTGATTGTAATAGGTGATGATCAAAATTCCGTTCATGACCGACACGCCAAACAATGAGATGAAACCGACGATTGACGAGACGCTCAAAGGCTGACCGGAGACGAAAAGCGCGATGACCCCGCCGCCCATCGCAAAGGGAATGCCGGCCAGCGCCAGAAGGCTGTCGCGCAGTGAATTGAACAAGCCCAACAACAGCACCATGATCAGCACGAGGCTTAAGGGCACGACAATCTCGAGGCGATGCTTTGCTTGCTGCCATTCGAGGTATTCGCCAGCCCATACGAGGCGATAGCCCGTCGGCAGGGTCACATTCTTGCCGATGCGCTCCTGCGCTTCGGCGACGGTGCTGCCGAGGTCGCGGCCGCGAACGCTGAACTTGACGGGAATAAACCGCTGCATGGCTTCGTGGTAAATATAAGAGGCCCCCGTGTCCAAGCTGATCGTCGCGAGCTCGCGCAGGGGGATATAGGACGTTCCGCCTGCGGCGTTCTGGTAGCCGACCCTGACATCGCCAACCGCTTCAATGTTATCGCGGTACTTGGGCGCGAGGCGAACCGTGACGTTCCACGAACGATCGCCTTCAAGGAGAGTCGTGGCGACCGCGCCGCCCATCGCCGCTTGAATGACGGTATTCACGTCGCCCGTGTTGAGTCCATATCGGGCGGCCTTTTCCCGATCGATCGTGATGTTGAGGTTGGGCTGCCCGACGACGTGAAACGTGCCCACATCCTCCATGCCTCGGACTTGTTTTATTTGGTCGCTCACCTGGAGGGCGAGCTTTTCGAGCTGCTCCAAATTATGGCCGACTATTTTGACGGAGTTGGCGCCTTTGACACCCGACGTGGCCTCTTCGATGTTGTCCTGAATGTTCTGCGAGAAATTGAACGTGAGTCCCGGCACGGCGTCGGTAAACTCCTGCAGCAACTGCGCGGTCAACTTGTCCTTGGTCAATCCCGCGGGCCACTGGCTATGGGGTTTCAGCGGCACGAACAACTCGACATTGGAAAAGGGCGACGGATCGCTGCCGTTGTCGGGCCGGCCATGCTGCGAAACCGCGGTGATGATTTCCGGATGGTTCAGCAGAATTTCACGGATCTTCTTGACTCCCTCCGTGCCCGCCGCCAACCCCATCGTTGGCGGCATTGACAGGCGGATCCAGTAATTGCCTTCCTCGAGAGCGGGCAAAAATTCGCTGCCGAGTCGCGTCGCCAGCAATCCCGTGACGAGCAGGAACACGGCACCGATCCCGACCATGACCCGCCGCCGCTCGAGCGCCCAATGAAGCGCCGGGGTATACGCGGCCCGCACCGCCCGCACCACCCTCGTCTCGACTTCCTTCACGTGCTCCGGAAGCAGAATCGAGGCGAGCACCGGAGTGACCGTGAAAGTCGCGAGCACGGCGCCCACCAGGGCATAGCCGTAGGTTCTCGCCATGGGACCGAATATCTGACCCTCGACACCCTGCATGGTGAACAGCGGCACGAAGGCGGCGACGGTAATCGCCACTGAGAACAGCACCGCCCGGTCGACTTGCATCGCACTGATGTAGATGAGACGCAACCGATCGGTCCACGTTGAGAACGTGTCGATATCTTGCTTGACGCTCGGATCCCGTCCCATGTGCCCCTCGGCCAAATCCTCCAGCAGATCTTGCTGCTTGTCTCTGCTCAGCTGGAAGTTGCGGAAAATATTCTCGACGAGAATCACCGCCGAATCGACGATGATGCCGAAGTCGACGGCTCCAATGGACAGCAGATTGGCATCCTCGCCCTGCAACACCAGCATGATGATGGAGAAGAGAAGGGCGAAGGGAATGTTGACGCCGACAACGATGGCGCTGCGCAGATCGCCGAGGAAGATCCACTGGATGAAGAAGACGAGAACGCAGCCGAAAACGAGATTCTCCAAAACCGTATGCGTCGTCACGTGGACGAGGTTCATCCGGTCGTAGAAGGGCACGACCTTGACCCCCGGGGGAAGGCTGCCGTCGTGGTTCATCGTATCGATCTCGGCGATGATTCGCGGAACGATGTCCTGGGTGTGGAAGGTGCGCCCCATGACCACGATGCATTCCACCACGTCATCGTCATGATCTTTGCCGACCATGCTTAAGCGGGGCACGTTGCCGACATACACCCGGGCCACGTCCTTGATCCGTACCGGTACGCCGCCGGATTGGGTGAGGAGAACGTTCTCGATGTCGTCGACCTTGTAGCCTTTGGTCAAATCATCGTTGCCGCCATCGTTGAACAGGCCGATCCCACGGATGTTGACGGATTGCTGCCCGATATTGATCTCGCGGCCGCCCACATTGACGTTGGCATTACCCAGAGCCGTGATGATCTGAGGGATCGTGATCCCATAGGTTTGAAGCTTCTGCAGGTCTGTCTCGACTTCAAATTCCTTGGTGGGACCGCCGAAGCTGTTGACTTGCACGACGCCGGGGACCGTCGACAACCGCCGCAGCACGATGTAGTCCTGCACGGTGCGCAGGTTGTCCAGACCGAAATGCGGCGGCCCCACCATCGAGTAACGAACCACCTCGCCGACCAGGCTCGATTGCTGAATCTGAGCCTGTACGTTGTTGGGCAGCGAGACATTCTGCTGCAGGGAATACTCGATCTGGGTCTGGGCGAAATAGAACTCGACACCGTATTTGAACGTGACCCGAAGGAAGCTCAGGCCGTAGAACGAAGTGGAGTTGACCGCAGTGATGTACGGCGTGCCATAGATGCCGACTTCCATCGGAATTGTGTAATAGCGCTCCATCTCCTCGGCCGATAGGCCGCCTTGCTGCGCCGTGATTTCGATGATCACCGGCGCGGGTTGCGGATATGCCTCGATGTTGAGCATGGTGAAGGCGGCCACCCCGCCGCCGAGAAACACCATTAATCCCAATAGAACGATCGCGCGGCGCGTGAGCACGAACGCAAGTACACCTTTGAGCATTTCAGCCGTCGCTGCTGGGTATGAGCATGTTGTCGAGGAAAACGGCCCCGTCCGTGACGACCAATTCGCCTTGCTTCAGCCCGTCGAGGATCTGGTCGTAGCCGTCGCTTTGCACGCCGAGCGTGACCTTGCGCTGCGTGAAGTGATGCTGATCGGTGGTTACCCATATGGTCATGGTGCCGTCGCCGGCGCGCACGACGCTCTCTGGCGGCACCGCCGGCGTGACCACCGGATCGCCAATACGAATGACGAAATTCGCGAGCATTCCGGGCTTCAAGTCGCGGCGGGGATTCTGAATCTCGGAGCGGATGAGCAGCGTATGCAGATTGGGATCGACGGTCGCGCCGACGACCGTGATCTCGCCTTCATAGACCTGGCCAGGGTAGGCCATCGTCGAGACGGTCACTTGCTGCCCGACCTTGATGTACTTGATGTTGCTCTCGGAGACGTTGGCCAGCATCCACACGGTCACTACATCGGCGACCGTATACGGGGCAGGCGCGTTGCCGGGCTGTACCCAGAGCCCAGATTGCGCCACGCGCGCCGTGACGCGGCCGGCGATCGGGCTCGGGACGACCAGCACCGGGTCGATCCTGCGGTGGGCGACGATCGCATCGATCTCGGATTCCGATTTACCGAATACGCGCACCGCGTCGCGGCCTGCCTTGAGTGCTCCCTCCGCGGTCTGCTGATCGGAGATCGCTTGCTGCAGGTCCTTCTCCGCGATGCCCTGAACCTCGTAGAGCTGCTTGGCGCGCTCCAGCACGTGAGTGGTCAGATCCAGAAGGCCCGCCGCCGCGATCAGATTTGAGTCCGCCTGAATGAGATCCGGGCTCTCGATCGTGAACAGCGTCTGGCCCTTCTTCACCGAATCGCCGACCTCGGCGTAAGCCTTGATGATCTTTCCCTGATAGGGTGAGAACACCTGGACTGCGAGATTCTCATTGAAGTCGATGCTTCCGACTGCGGTGCGCTGTTGCGGGAACGCATGCTCCGAAGCGGCGCCGATCCTGATGCTTTTGAGCTGCGCGTCGGTCAATTGCACCGACGGATCGGGTCCAAGCACCGGGGTATTCACCTTGGGGCCGGCGCCCTTTATCTGTGTATCGTCCGCCTTGGCGCTGAAATACGTGACTCCGATCAAGGCGGCCAGCAGCACCGCGGCACCGGCGAATATCGCCACTGAGAAAGCCCGCACTCGCATTGACGTTGCTCCCAGGAAATTCCGCGCAAACACACAATGGCGTCATCTCGCATGGGGGGCCACTCGGACTTCTCACAGTACCTTTAGGATCGCACCGACGGGCAGAATGCCGGCCGTGCGTTCATCCGTTATCGTTTTGCTGGCCGTGACGTCGGCGGCCATGACATGCGGCTGCGCGGTCGGGCCTCGCTGGCGCGCCCCGCACGCGCCGGCCGACGCCGGTTACGCTCCCGAGCCCTTGCCGGAAACGAGTGCGTCGGCTGCCGTCCACGGCGGCGAGGCCCAGCATCTCATCGCGGGACGCGACATCCCGTTCGAATGGTGGGAGCTGTTTCAATCGCCGGTGCTCAACTCCCTGATCGAAAAGGCGTTCAAGGCCAATCCAAACGTCACTGCGGCGAGGGCTTCATTGCGCCAGGCGCAAGAGTTGGTCCATGCGCAGCAGGGATTCTTTTATCCGTCCGTGGGAACTACGTTCCAGGCCGAGCGCCACAAAGTGTCCGGCAACACCAACGCAAGCTCGACCATCGGCGTTCAGGGGAACGGCGTTGATCTGCTCCCCGCGCTGGAGGATCCCAACCACAAACCGCACAATCTGCCCTCCTACTACACCTTTTACACCGCCGAACTGACCGTGGGATTCGTGCCCGACTTGCTCGGGGGCAACCGGCGGCAAGTCGAGTCTTTAGCCGCCCAGAAGGACGCGCAGCGCTTCGCGCTCGAAGCGACGTATATAACGCTCGCTTCCAATGTGGTCGCCGCGGCCATTCAGGAGGCGTCGGTCCGCGCGCAGATCCAGGCGACGCGGGAGATCATCGCTGCGGATCAGAGCGCGCTGCGGATCTTGCGCGATCAGTTCAAACTGGGCTTCGCCATGCGCATCGACGTGGCGGCGCAGGAAGCTGCATTGGCGCAGATCGAGACGACCCTTCCGCCGCTGCAGAAGCAGCTCGAGCAAACGCGCGACCTGATCCGGGCGCTCGTCGGTGATCTGCCCAACGGTCCGGACGAGACCTTCGAGCTCGATGCGCTGCAGCTGCCGCCGGAGGTGCCCGTGACGCTGCCGTTCAAGCTGATCGAACAACGTCCCGACGTCAAAGCCGCCGAGGCGCAGCTGCACGCCGCGAATGCCCAAGTCGGAGTCGCGGTCGCCGCGATGCTGCCGCAATTCTCGATCTCCGGCGAGTATGGGGGTAATGCCACCCAGATCACCCAGATGTTCAGCGCAGGAGGCCCGTTCTGGAGCCTATACGGAAGCGTCACACAACCTGTCTTCCAAGGGGGGACGCTGCTGCACCAGGAGCGCGCCGCCAAGCAAGCCTTGACGCAGGCGGCAGCCGAATATGAGAGCACCATGATTACCGCCTATCGGAATGTCGCCGATGCACTGCACATATCCCTGTCCGACGCGGATGCACTCGCTGCCGATGTCGATGCCGAAGCTTCCGCCAAGGTGACGTATGACCTCACCCAGCGTCAGGCAGCAGTCGGCTACGTCGATACGCTGACTCTGCTCAGCGCCGAGATAGCCTATCAGCAGGCCCTGCTCACACGCGTGCAGGCGCAGGCCACACGCTACGGCGACACGGTCTCATTGTTTCAGGCGCTCGGCGGAGGCTGGTGGAACCGCAAAGAGGTTGCTGCCAAATGAGGCGACACCGAACTGCCCTCGTCGCTGCCGGCGCGGTGCTCGCGGCGGGTTGTGCCGTTGGCCCGAATTTTCACAATCCCGAAGCGCCGGCCAACGCCGGCTATGCTCCTGAGCCATTGCCGGAGTCGAGCTCATCCGCGGACATTCACGGCGGCGAGGTCCAGCATTTCATTCCGGGCCGGGACATCCCATTCCAGTGGTGGGAGTTGTTTGAGTGTCCGGTGCTCAATTCGCTCATCGAACGCGCCTTCAAGTCCAACCCAACCGTCGTCGCAGCGCAGGCGGCGTTGGCCCAAGCCCAGGAACTGGTGTATGCCCAACAGGGGTTCTACTTTCCGTCGCTAGGCGCCACCTATCAGGCGGAGCGTCACAAGATCGCCGGCAACCTCACCAACGATCAGGCCCCCGGTGTGCAGGGCAACGGCGACAACCTTCTGGCGCCTCTGCAGACCCCGGGCGTGCCGCCGTACACAGCGCCCCTCTACTACAATTTCCAGACGGCCGAGCTCACGGTGGGTTTCGTGCCCGACGTGTTCGGCGGCAATCGGCGGCAAGTGGAGTCCTTGGCCGCACAGACCGAAATGCAACGGTTTGCGCTGGAGGCTACGTACATAACGCTCGCCTCCAATGTCGCCGCGGCCGCCATCCAAGAGGCATCGTTGCGGGCGCAGATCCGGGCGACCCAAGGGATCATCGCGGCCGACGAGAAGGCGCTGCAGATCTTGCGCGATCAATTCCGGTTGGGGCAGGCGATGCGCATTGACGTCGCCGCCCAAGAGACCGCACTGGCGCAGGCCAAAGCCACGCTACCCCCACTGCAGCTGCAGTTCGAGCAGGGACGCGACTTGATTCGCGCCTTGGCGGGCAATCTACCGAATCAGGAGGTCGCTGAAACATTCGAGTTGGATGCACTGCACTTGCCGCCGGAGTTGCCCGTCTCGCTGCCTTCGAAGATCATCGAACAGCGCCCCGATGTTCGAGCGGCTGAGGCCGCGCTCCATGCCGCGAATGCCCAGGTCGGCGTGGCGCTTGCCGCCATGCTGCCGCAATTTCCCATCACCGGCTCCTATGGAGGCAACGCGGATCAATTTAGCTGGATGTTCCGCCATGGGGGCCCATTCTGGAATCTGGTCGGCGACGTGACCCAACCTCTGTTCCAGGGCGGTACGCTGCTGCATCGAAAGCGCGCCGCCAACGAAGCCCTGAAACAAGCCGCCGCGCAATACCAAAGCGCGGTAATTACGGCCTATCAAAACGTCGCCGACACCTTGCATGCGTCGCTGTCGGATGCCGATACGCTCGCCGCCAGTGTCGACGCGGAGAGGGCGGCCAAAGTGACCTACGACCTCACGCTGCGACAGATGCAAGTGGGCTACGTCAACACGTTGATCTTGCTCAGCGCCGAAGCGGCTTACGACCAAGCTCTGCTAAGCCGGATACAGGCGCAAGCCGCCCGCTACACCGATAGCGTGGCTCTGTTTCAAGCGCTCGGCGGCGGCTGGTGGAATCGCACGGCGAAGGCTGTGGCGACGATTCAATCGCCTACCGGCGGCTCAGCATCGATGACGAGCCGGTAGCCTACCCCGAGTTCGGTGAGGATGTGCCGCGGCCGGCCGGGATCGACTTCCAGCTTCCTGCGCAAGCTTCCGATATACACGCGCAGCGCTCGCGAATCATTGCGATGCGGACCCCAAACCTCTTTGATGAGAGCGGCGTGCGTCACGATTCGATCGCCATGGCGCGCGAGAGTCTCCAGGATGCGGTGCTCCAGCGGGGTCAAGCGCACATCGCGTCCGTCGCGGCGGCGGGCGACTCGCCTGCCGAGGTCGATGGAGACGTCGCCGAGCTCCAGGACGCCCATCGGGAGTTCGCCGCGCACGTGGCGCCGGACGATTGCGCGCACCCGCGCCAGCAGCTCAGGAGCACTGAATGGCTTGATGACATAGTCGTCGGCGCCGTTCTCAAATGCTGCGAGGCGCTGCGCTTCGGCGGTGCGCGCCGACAACACGATGATCGGCACCGGCGACCAGGAACGAATGGCGGTGATGACGTTGAGACCGTCGCGGTCGGGCAGGCCCAGATCGACCAAGACCACGTCGGGCCGGTGCAGCCGCGCGTCCTGCTCCCCGCGAGCCGCGGTATCGGCGATCACGACCCTGAATCCGTTGGCCTCGAACAGCATGCGCAGGATGTTTTGAATCGCCTGGTCGTCCTCGAAGATCAGAACCAGGTGCATCGCCTCGGTCATTCCTATCTCAAGTTTCGACGGGCAGCGTGATTTCGAAGCGCGCGCCGCCTCCCGGGTTGTCCTTGGCCTGAATATCGCCGCCGTGAAGGCGCGCGGCCGCGCGGCAAATCGCAAGTCCCAGCCCGACGCCGACGATGTTGCTTTCCGAGCGGCCACGTTGGAATTTCTCGAAGAGGCGCTCCGGGTCGCCGGGCGGAAACCCCGGTCCATCATCGGCGACCACCAGTGAAATGTGCTTCTCGTGCGCAGCGGCGGAAATCGTGACCGTCGTGCCGGGCGGCGTATATTTCGCGGCGTTCTCCAACAGGTTGCTGAGTATCTGCACGATCAGAGTCGCGTCGACCATGACCAACGGCAAGTCGGCCGGCAGATCCAGGGCGACGCGCAATTGGGCGAGACGGGCCTCGTTCGTGCGCAGCGCGAGCGATACCAAATCATCGATCGCGTGCCAGTCGCTGCGCAGGGTGCCGTTGCCGAATTCCATTTGCATCAATTCGAGGACATTGGTCAGGAGCTGCGACATGTCGCGCGCCTTGCGCTCGATCAAATAGCCAAGCGTAGTCCTTCGATCCGCATTGAGCGCGTACTCCGGTTGCGCGATGAGACTGCCTGCGCCGGCGATGGCGGACAGCGGCGTGCGCAAGTCGTGGGAAATCGACGCCAGCAGCGTGTTGCGCAGCAAGGCGCGCTCCTCGGAGATTCTGGCCGCTTGGGCGGCTTCGGCGAGGCGCGCTCTTTGCAGCGACAAAGCGAGCTGGGCCGCAAACGCATCCAGGAGATTCAGCTGTTCCGCAGGCAGGGCGCGCGACGGGGGTTGCAGACTGACGACGATGACTCCTTTGACGCGCCGGCTTCCCTGCAAAGGCAGGTAGATCGCGTCCTTGATGCCTCGTTCCCCGCGTGCGACGACATCCTGGGCGAATTGAAGGTCGAAGGCCGGCAGGGGCGGTAGCGCAGCCTCGGATGACATCGGCGATAGATTTCCCTGTGCGTCTGCAAGCAAAACGACCGCGCTGCTGTGGAATACCGCACAGATATGCTGGACTGCCGCGGCTGCCATGGCTTGCGCATCGTTTGCAACCGCCAGCTCGCGGCTCATCGCGTAGAGAACGGCGGTGCGCCGTTCGCGGGCGTCGGCGATCTCGCGGTGAAGGCGAATGCTGACCATGAGATTCGCGATGATCAAGGCGACCACCAGCATCACTCCCAGCGTGAAAAGATAGCGCGCATCTTCCACGTCAAAGCTGTACAGCGGTGGCACGAAAAAGAAATCGAAGGCGAGCATATTGACGGTCGCGAGCGCCACGGAAGGGCCGCGTCCCAATCGCAAGGCTCCGATGGCCGTGGCCAACAGGTAGAGCATGACGATATTGACGAGCCCAAAGTTGGGAGCGAGCGGGAAGGCGAGCGCCGTGCAGAGGCCGCTAATGGCGAGCGCGCGCAAATAGTCGGGCCAGTACCAGAGCGGGTGCGGCGCGGGAACATCCGTCGCAAACCGAAGTACGGTCTGCCAAACCCGGCGCAGGCGTGCGGCCAGGCTTGGCCGCTCTGGGCGCAGATTTCGCACCGCTAACGGCGCCGACGCCGCTGATGAGTCGGGGTTGCGCGCAAGATTCGCCCAAAACGCGAGGTTCATTTGGTTGGGCGACGCCGCCCTCGAGTTAGTCCGTGGGTATCGTGCTGATCAGGTTATTCAAGGCAGTGTAATGATGTCATAAAAAAAGCGGCAGTTCGTGGACGACGCCGTGACGGCGGTGTACAGAGTTAAGCCGATGCACCGTTATGTTGCTCGTGCCGCGCTGCTCGCCTGGATTTCAGGGTCACCGCAGGTGGGCGTCACGGTGCTGGCCTCCTCCGGTCACACGGAGTGGTCGAGCGACCTCGTTTTCAAAAAGCCATTCCGCCTCTCTGCGACTTCAGAGTTCATGATCGGTCTCGGCCCCACCGTAGCCCGTACGATGAGCGGACCCGATCGCGGTGTGACTCACGGGCTCGAAGTGGTTCTTGACTTCATGTTCTGGCGCAACAAGGACTCGGGCTGGTACCTAGAGCCCGGCTGGAGCAGAAACGCCGGCAGCGGCGAGCGGTCCCTTCAGTCTCAACGGTGGTCTCCTGTTCGCATGGCCCTGAGCGCCGCCCTATCAGAACTTGACCAGCACGCCGCCAGACACCACGGTCTGACGCGTGCGCAGATCCGGATACCAGACGCCCCCGTCGTTCGCGCACGATTTGCTCGTCAGGCTGGTGCCGGCCGGAGTGCCGTCGTTGCAGACGTACTGTGCAGGAGAGCCGTTGTTGCCAAACGGTGGCGTGACGCCGCCTTGGCCCGAGAAGTAGGGAATATTCGAATGCCGAAATCCGGCTTCGGCCCACCAGGTGATCCACTGCTTGGGCATGTACTGGAGATTGAGCGTCGCGTCCCATTGAAAGGCGGGCTGTCCGGGATTTTCCGTGAAGTAAGGACTTCCGGTGACGGCAGTCGCGCCGTTGATGGGCGGCAGCAGAGTCAGATACCGGCCCGGATTGTTCATCGAGCCGCCGCCAAGGGTGATTGCGTATAAGTCGTTGTCGAACCAGAAGCGGTTGTACATCATCCAACCGAGAAAGGCCGTCTTGTTGGGCCCGCCCGTGCAGGAGAGCCCACCCACCCCGCCGCCATATTCGCATCCCGCGTCGAACGTGATAGAGAAGGCCGCCTTGGACAATCCCTTGCCGTTCATTTTGTTGTCGTACCATTTGTACTCGACGCTATCATCCGTGTGAACTCGATTCGCGTTGCGTATCGGGTTGGGCGGCCCACCGGGCATCGAGTAGGCGAGATTGTCCTCGCCCACGCCATAATTGTTGAACACCCACTTGACGTTTTCGGTCGGCTGCCAAAGGATCTGGCCGCCGAAACCGAGATTCTTGTTGTACCGGCCGTAGGACTGCCAGCCGTTGATGATCCAGGGTTCGATTTTCAGCGTGTTGGTCGGAAAATACTGGATGCGCAGCCCATTGAAGAACCAAGGCGTGTTCGACGACACATAGGACGGCTGATAGGTCCAATTGTCATAGTTGTAATAGCTGAACAGCCCGATATACGAGACGAAGATTCCCGCGTCGACATTGAGGCCATGGGCCACGTCGAAGTGGTAGCCGGCATTCGCCTCCGAGAGATACCGGTAGGCGTCGGGCAGATCCCACTGGCCGACGCCGGCGCTTGCGTCATTGCGCGGCGTGGTCGTGGCAAACAATCCCATCATGGACAGGAACCGGGCGCGCACATTGTCCCAGTGGAAATCACCGCCGAAGCTCACCTGTTCCAGCTGGAATTCACCCGAGCGGAACGATTCCGTCGAGCCGACGATGGTGTGGTCCTTGGGGTGGTTGAGGTCGTCCATGTAGTGCACATCGAAGCGGATGTCGGGCGTGAAGAACTTGGTGTCGAATATCGGTGCTTTGTTGCGCGGCGACCCGTTCAGCCACGTGAAATCTCCGAAAGCGAACGGCGTAAAATTGTCGACGCCTTCGGTGGCATCAGGCGAGTGCAGCGCGTCGGGGACCGACTGGGCATCCGGCGCCGCGGGTTTGGCCTTGGGCGATTCCCAGAGTGACGACCAGAGCGACGAAGGCGCTTTCGAAGATTTGGCCGCCGCTACGACTGGCGCGGATTTTTCTGGTGTTTGCGAGGCCGCGAGGGCAGGCAGAGGCGTCGAAGACGGCGATGCGACGTTGATTGCCAGATCATGCCGAGTCGCTTTGCCGGCGACGACCTGCAGCGAAGGCACCGTTGCATCCGGGAATCCATCGGCCTGCACGGTGATAGACCACTCGCCGGGCGCGAGATCGGCGAAGGAGTAGATTCCGTCGCTGCTCGACACGGTGGCGCGAATGCTGGCGCCGTCCACCCGGGCGGCCGTCACGGTCGCGCCGGCAATGGGGAGCTTCGCCGAGCTCGTGACCACGCCTACGATCGCCCCCGCTGCGGGTCTCACCGGTGCCGGCGCGGAGGATTGCTCCGCTTGGACTACCGGTAGGAAGGCACCGGCGGCCAGAACGGCAATCAGAAGACTCCTCAGATTTTTTTGCAAAGTCATTGACCTCATCCTCAGTCCCTCCACAGCGGCTCAGTGTACGATCGGGAAGAATCGTCGATAGACCAAAGGTTGTTAAGAAAAGGGCGCGGCGTGTAATAAAAGCGTTAAGAAAAGATGGAGTGCTGCCTCAATGATTCGCATTCCGCCGCCAGCCTCGGCAACTGCACCGCGAACCGCGAGCCCTCGCCTTCGCGGCTGTGCAGTGCGATGCTGCCCTTGTGCAGTTCGATGATCGTTTTGACGAGATAAAGCCCGACACCGCTGCCGACGATCCCGGTCGTATTGCTGCCGCGGTAGTAGCGCTCGAACACTTGTTCCCGTTCGCCGTCCGGAATGCCGATACCGTGGTCTTCGATCACGACCGCGACCTCCGCACCCTCGCCCGCGGCGCTGACCTCGATGAGGCCGGCATCGGGGGAGTACTTCACCGCATTCGACAATAGATTGCCGAAGACCTGGCTCAACAGGCTCGCATCGCCATAGACCGGGAGTGGTTGCGGCGCCATCCGCTCGAGGATTACGGCGTCCGGCGTCAATTCCTGCTGCAAATGGCAGATCTCCCGCACCAGCACGGCTAAATCGACGCGCGTGGGATGGTAATTGAGCTCGATGCGGCCATCGATCAGACGCGCGGAGCCGATCAAGTTGTTGATCATCTGCGTCATGCGACCGACCGTGCTGCGCACCTTGCGCGCCCGCTGACTGAGCTCATCCGCGGTCAATCGATCCCGCATGGAGATGAACCGCTGCGCGTGCCCATCGATGATGGCCAGCGGCGTGCGGAACTCGTGGGACGCCATGGACACGAAATTGCGCTGCAACAGCGTCAGGCGCTGCTCTTCGGCGAGCTTTTCTTCGAGTTTGGCCGCCTGCTGCGCCAAAGCATGGCGATTCTGCGCCAGATCAATGGCGTTGTTGCGAAACACCACGACGGCTCGCGCCATTTCGCCAATCTCATCGCGCCGCTCGGTGCCCAGCACGTCGATTCGGGTTTCGCTGGCGGCCAACCGATGCATGCGCAGCGCAAGATCGACGAGCGGCGCCGAAATGGACCGCGTGACGTACAGCATTGCACCCGCAACCAATAGACCCGCGAGAATGATCGTGAAGGCGATGCGGCTGCGCGCCTGGGCATAAACGAGATCGGAGCGTTCGCTCGCCTCACGGGCGCTTGCCACATTGCGTTCGGTCAGCACCCCCAGGGTCTTGCTCGCCCCATCGTAGACCGATTTCGAGACGCTGCGCCGATACTCGCTCCATTGCGCCTCGAAACGGCTGTAGAGGTCATCCTCCACCGCATCGTGTTGAATCTGCCGATAGGCGTGCTGCGCGGCGGCAATGCTGCGATCGAGATCGGCCATCTGCCGCAGCGACGCGGCTCGCTCGCTCGCGCTGCTTGCCCGCAGCATGGCATCGTCAGCCGCCGGAAAGTCCGTTGTAAAATTGTTGAGGTCGCCGAGTGCTCGTGTGCTCGGCAGCCAGCGCACGCGGATTTGCGCCGACGCGTCATTGACGTAACTCAAGCTGCGCAGGCCCTCCAGTCCGAGAACGATCACCAGAAGAAACAAAAACAGGAAGACGAGGGACAGGCGGGCCCTGATCGACTGCGCTCGACTCAAAGAGTGGTATCGCATAAGCGTCGACGGCAGCCTAGCAGGGTCGGTTGCCGCAAATCACGTGGAATCATCTCCGCCAAAAAATTTTATCTTTTCTTAATACCGCGGGTGCTAGGGTGCTGAAGGGATCGACTCACGGGAATGTATGCCGACATGATCGAGAGGCGCCGGAGAATTCTATGCATCGAGGATGACCGCGACACGGCATCGTTGATCTGTGAGGAGCTGGTCGACCGGGGCTTCGAGGTTCGCGCAGCCTACAACGGCCGCGAAGGGCTCGCCGCCATTCTCAAGGAGCCGCCGGACCTCGTGCTCTCCGACATAGGCATGCCCGGAATGTCGGGATTCGAGTTGCTCGGGACGCTCACATCCATGGAACCGCGGTTCGAGAGCATGCCCTTCGTGTTCCTCACGGCGCTGGGCGACCATGACTCTGAGCTTAAGGGCTGGCAACTGGGCGCCGACGACTATCTCACGAAGCCCGTGGACTATGACGTGCTTGCGGCGCTCATCACCGCGCGCCTCGCGCGAGTGGCGCGCAGTGCAGTCTGGCCCAAGCAGGTTGGCCTGCGCGAGCGCGAAGTCGAGACCCTCACTTGGGCCGCGCGAGGCAAGACATTCTGGGAGATCGGGGAAATTCTGGGGTTGAGCAAGCGTACCGTCGAGTTTCATCTGGAGAATGCGCGCAGGAAACTCGGTGTCGCCACGCGTACTCAGGCGTTGATCAAAGCGGCCACCGGACATCTCATCCAACCTTGATGCAACCGCGATGCCGCGCACCGAGTGTGCTGGGGTTTGCCGCCTTGATTCTGAGCGGCGTCGTGCACGGCGGCACTCCCGGCATCTGGCGCACCGAGCGCATCCTGCAGAAAGATGACCGGGTGACCCAAG
>Ga0210394_10002541_pt1 | contig 24805 bp, 22 predicted proteins | sample IncBWC12MmetaG_FD_160121 | JGI IMG/M metagenome (GOLD analysis project Ga0210394, IMG submission 160121) | Forest soil microbial communities from Barre Woods Harvard Forest LTER site, Petersham, Massachusetts, United States - Inc-BW-C-12-M | ecosystem: Environmental > Terrestrial > Soil >... | reverse complement strand
TTAGAGCCTGGCATGTATCCTCCTGATGGACGCGCTGCCAGACATTCCCGGCGTGGACCCGGTCGTAGCGTTCGATGACAATGGCGATCTCCTCCTTGAAGCGCATGACTTGCGAATTTGCGACCGGTAGCCCGATGGCGCGTCCCAGCTCAAGGCAAAAATGCTCATTCTCCGCGTGCCCGTCGAAATGAGCCGTCGGCGGTTTGAGGATGTGCGTGGTCGGCGTGCGGCCGGAAGGAATGCCCCACCGGCCTTCCGCAAGGAGCAGTGCTGTTTTTGGCTGCGCGCCGGCGAGGCTGAACTGGCCGGTGTCGTGCGGATTACGCCACGCGGCGTGGTCCTCTCGCAAGGAACGAAGGCGCTGCGCGATGTCGCCCGGCGTCAGCCATTCGATTTCCGGAGGCTGTTTTCCCAGGATGGCGTCGCGACGGTCGGGCCGCACGAACTGCACCGCCCCCGCGCAATCCTCACCGACGCCCGCGATAAGGCCGAAGGCATTGCGGGACGACACCTGAAATTTCTTGCCCCATTGATCGAGGACCTTTTCGTTGTCCGGCAGCAATCCCCACAGAAACGGGTCGGTTTTTGAATTCCCGTGCTCACCGAGGGTGAGGGGCATCGAGAGGGAGAGGGCGTAGGCGTCAGCGGCGTTTCGCCACTTTTCATCGTAGACGAAACAGACGCGCCCTTTGCTGTCGCGGAAGAAACGGCCCATCTCGCGACGGTCCAGGATGGCGATCAGTTCCCTAATCTTCATTTGCGCCTCTTTCGGGCCGCCTCGACGATCGAATCGAGAATGACAGGTTGCGCCAAACTCGTGCCTTTTGTCGGTTTGTCCACGGTGAGAACGATGCCGAGCGCATCCGCAGTGCGCAGCACGAGGCCGATCTCGAGCCGCGGTTTGCCCTGCTCGACATCGATAATCCATTGCCGGCTCACGCCGACTTTCTCGGCCAGGGTCTTCTGGCGAAGACGCAGGGCTTTTCGGCGCTCGCGGATAAGAGCCCCCAAATCGATCGGTGTACGGATACGCATGTATCCCCTCTGTTCCCAATGTCAGCGAACGATGACATTCTATCAATGTCAGCGAACGGCGACAAGAGGGAAAGTCGGCGAATGGCGACATTTGGCAATGTCAGCGAACGGCGACATGAAGCTCAAACCACAGGGGCGGAGCCCCGGGAAGAGTTCTGCTTCGCCGCCGATCTAGCTACAGGCGGTAGCCGAATTTCAGCTCCTTCCGCGGCCGAACGAGGGAAAGGCGGGGAGCCCGACAGGAGCAGTGCCTTATCGGCATGGCCTGCTCACCGCCACCGCCGCTGTTCCGAAATTTGCCCGACCGACGATAAACCTGCAGGCAGTTGGGGGAAGCAGTTCATATTTTCTGTTGCTCGTTCCCTTGGGTCCACTCGTGACAGGCCAGAGCGCCTGCTCGCTAGGCAGGTGCTCTCACCGTGCTGCAGACGTTTCATCCGAAAGGAGGCGCAGCACTTACTGTGGGTGTCGAACACGAAGAGTGGGAATTCCACGACTGCATCAATTCAGCTTAACTGCTAACGCACCTACGGATTGCGCCGATGATGATTCCATTTGAAAAATTATGCAGGCGAGATCGTTACTCATGCAGTGCTCCGGGCCAGGTTTTAAGCGCGTCGCGCGCGAACTCCCGATATGCTGTACCGAAACCCGCTGTCCATGCTGAATGTGCGCTGGAACCCTATTCCGGCGTCTTGGGAGAGACAGGTGGCGAGCAGCGAAGAGCGAGTTGCCAAATTCCTGAAGCGTCTCCTCGAACACAGGTCTGCGCTGGAGGTGGCGCAATCGCTTTCCGCTCCGTCGCCGCAACATGCGCCGCGAATTCCGGGCGGAAGTTCGGTATCGCTCTCCGCGATAAACAAGCGCTGGGACATGATCCCGCACTCGGCAGAGGGCCGGCGCGCCCTTCTGCCGGCCGACGCTGAATCCGAGCTCGCGTCATATCAGAATCACATCGAAAACTGCATCGGGGCAGTCAAGCTCCCTGTGGGAATTGCCGGTCCGTTGCGCGTGCGGGGGATGTTCGCCTCCGGAGATTACTACGTTCCCCTGGCCACCACCGAGGCGGCACTGGTCGCTTCGTATTCGCGGGGAGCGCAAGTGATCACCGAAGCGGGCGGGTGCGTGAGCGTTCTGTTGAATGAAGGCGTGAGCCGCACGCCGGGATTCGCCTTTCGCAGCCTTGTGAGTGCCGGGCTGTTTTCCGTCTGGTGCATCGACCACAGCAACGAGCTAAAAACCGCCGCTGCCCGAACCAGCGCGCACGCCGAGCTCGCGGACCTCGGCGTGGCCGTCGAGGGCAATCACGTGTATCTCTTGCTCGAATTCACCACCGGCGACGCCTCGGGCCAGAACATGGCGACCATCGCCGCGCAGGCAGTTTGCAATTACATTCGTGAGAATTCTCCCCTGAAGCCGGAATACAGTTTCCTGGAAGCGAATTTCTCGGGCGATAAGAAAGCGACCGCGCACTCCTTCACTACGGTCCGCGGGAAGAAAGTCAGCGCTGAAGTCACTCTGCCACGAGAATTGTTGGAGCATCGACTTCACACGACGCCCGAACATCTGGAGCGATACTGGAAGATGTCCGCGATTGGCGCGATCCAGAGCGGCAGCATCGGCGTGCAGGGGCACTTCGCGAACGCGCTGGCCGCGCTGTACATTGCGTGCGGGCAGGATCCGGCTTGCGTCGCCGAGTCGGCGGTCGGCGTCACGCGAATGGAGCTGGATCCACAGGGCGATCTCTATGCCAGCGTCACGCTGCCCAGCATCATGGTGGGCACGGTCGGAGGAGGCACTGCGCTTCCCACGCAGCGCGCGTGTCTCGAGATCATGGGCCTAGCCGGCGCCGGGCACGCGCGGGCCTTGGGCGAAGTCTGCGGAGCGCTGGCGCTGGCGGGCGAAATTTCGCTTACCTCGGCCATCTGCGCCAATGAATTCTCCCGCGCACACCAGAAACTGGCCCGCGGCCGGCACGCCCTACAAAATACCGACAATGGCTAACCGCTGGTGGATTTACCAGCGCGAGCGATTTCCAGTCTCCGCGCACACGCCCATCATAGCGGCCTTCAGCCTTTCCGCGGTCAGCTATTCGGCTTTGATTCGCGGCGCTCATCACCTTCCCGGATGGAAACCCTGCGTCGTAGCGTTTGCGAGCTCGTTCCTTTTTTTCCTGCAGCTTCGCCTTGCTGACGAGTTCAAGGATTTCGAGGAAGACTCGCGCTATCGGCCCTATCGTCCCGTGCCGCGCGGCTTGGTGAGGCTGAAAGAACTTGGCTGGGTGTGGGCGGCCTGTATTGCGATGCAGCTTGCACTCGCACTTTGGCTTGCACCCCGATTGCTGGTGTTACTGCTGGTGACGTGGACCTATCTGCTGCTGATGAGCAAGGAGTTTTTCGCGCGCCGCTGGTTAAAGGCGAGACCGATCACCTACATGGTCACACACATGGCGATCATGCCTCTGGTTGACCTGTACACGACCTCTTGCGACTGGGTTCCCGCGGGGCTCTCCAAACCGCCTCACGGCCTGCTGTGGTTTCTTCTGGTCAGCTTTTTCAACGGCATGGTGATTGAAATCGGAAGGAAGATTCGCTCACCGCAGGACGAAGAAACCGGTGTGGAGACGTACAGCTTTCTGTGGGGGCGCGGAACTGCCATCGTCGCCTGGCTTGGAATGATGGCTTGCACGGCCGCGTTTGCCTATGTAGCCGCCCGCGGAATCGGCTTCGCTCGTCCTATCCTTATTCTGTTGTTGGGCCTGTTTCTGGTAGCTGTGCTCGTCGGGGTGTTCTTTCTTCGGGGTGCCGCCGCCAAAAGCGGCAGAATTGTCGAGGCGATGGCCGGTGTCTGGAGCCTGCTGATGTATCTCAGTCTGGGCTTCGTACCGATGGTTTTGCGACAGTGGGGTCCGTCATGAGCCGTTTCGTTTTTCGCGACGGTGGACTTCGCGAGCTTGGGGGCAAGGCACTCGCCCTGCTTCGCTTGGAGCAAGCCGGTTTGCCCATCCCTCCGTGGTTTGTGGTTGCGCCGTCGGCGTTCACCGCAAGTCTCACGAGCGAGCAAATTGACGCGCTGGCGTCCGAGCGCCCGGAACGGGCGAACCCGGCACTCCTCTCGCTGAAACCATCGGATGAAACCCTGCGCGAAGTGGCGGAAGCGCTGCGGGATTTATGCTGCAGTGGCAGCCGCTTCGCAGTGCGGTCGTCCGCAGTTGACGAGGACGGCTCCCAGTTTTCGTTTGCAGGGCAATTCGATACGTTTCTGTTCGTCGAGCCCCAAGGAATTAGCGGAAAAATTTCGGCTGTGTGGCGATCCGGTTTCAACGACCGGATTCTCGAATACCGTCGCCAGCACGGGTTGGCGGGCTCGTCGTCGTTGATAGCCCCAGCCGTGCTCGTCCAGAAAATGGTGAACGCGGAAGTTTCGGGCGTGGCGTTCAGCGCCGACCCGGTAAGCGGGCGGCGTTCGCTGGCTATCGTTTCGGCGGTTCCGGGCATGGGCACTGCGCTCGTCGGCGGCGAAGCGGCTGCGGACGTCTTCCGGGTCGATCGTCGTGGCGTGATCGTTGATCGAACGATTGTGCGGAAAAACATTTCTCATGTCTTCGATCCTGCAAGGGACGAAGGCGTTTCCGCGATTAGCTTGAACGATGCCAAAAGTTTGGCGCCCGCGCTCAGTGACGCGCAAGCCGTCGCCGTCGCGGAGCTCGCACGCCGCGCCGCCCGCGCTTTTGGGCGTCCACAGGACATCGAATGGGCCATCGAGGGCGACCAGCTATTTCTCTTGCAGTCGCGCCCGATCACAACGATAGCCAATCTTCCCGATCCCGAAGGCGCCCTCAATCTCTGGGACAACAGCAACATCACCGAAAGCTACAACGGCGTAACAACTCCACTGACATTCTCTTTCGCGCGTTCCATCTATGAAGGTGTCTATCGGCAGTTCTGCGTCATCATGCACGTTCCCAAGGCCAGGATCGCAAGCAACGAGCGCACTTTCAGCCACATGCTCGGTCTGATCCGAGGCCGCGTCTACTACAACCTGCTGAACTGGTACCGCGTGCTGGCTCTGCTGCCGGGATTCACTGTGAATCGCCGCTTGATGGAACAAATGATGGGAGTCCGCGAGAGTCTTCCGGAGGAGATCGTCCGCGAGTTGGGCCAGGCCAGCGCGAAGGATAGGGTCCTCGACGCGTTGCGTGGCGTCGGCATGCTGTTCGGCTTGGCGGGAAACTATTTTACGTTGGACCGCCAGATCGAGAAGTTCTACGTCCGGCTGAACCAGGCGCTGGCTCCGCCCGAGACGCGTTTTGAGGATATGCGCCTCGATGAACTCGTGGCGCACTATTACCAACTCGAGGAGCAGTTGCTTTCTCGTTGGGACGCGCCGCTGGTCAACGATTTCTTCGCCATGATATTCCATGGCGTTTTCCGCAAGCTCGCGGAACGCTGGTGCGGCGATGCCAACGGCATGCTGGCGAACGACGCGATCCGTGGCCAGCGCAACATCATCAGCCTTGAACCTGCGGCGCGCGTTCGCGAAATGGCTCAAGTCGCCGCCGCGCATCCCGCACTGGTGGTTGCTTTGCGCGAAGCTCCGGTCGCCGCGGCAGTCCGCGTGGTGCGCCAATATCCCGACTTCTCGGCGTTGTACGATGCGTACCTCGCGAAGTTCGGCGATCGCTGCCTGGAAGAGTTGAAGCTGGAAAGCGAGACTCTCCACGAGGATCCTCTGGTCCTGCTGAGGAACATCGGCGAGGTGGCCCGCGCCGCTTCCATTTCGCATCCGGCAGCGACGGCGGAGATCCCCTCCGCCCGTCAAGCCGAGGACAAGATGAAGACCGCGCTCTCGAGTTCGCCGGTTCGACGCCAGACATTATTCTGGGTGCTGCGCCAGGCCCGCAAGCGGGTGAGCAATCGGGAGAATCTCCGCTTCGAGCGCACGCGGTTGTTTGGAACGATTCGTCGGCTCTTTCTGGAGGCCGGCCGGCGATTGCAAGCCATGGGGCGTTTGGACGACGTTCGCGACATCTTTTATCTCGAAGTGCGCGAGATACTCGCATTTAACGACGGTACGGCAACCACCTCCGACCTACGTTCTCTGGCAGCCGTGAGGAAACAGGAATTCGAAACGTACAAGAACGGCCCGGCTCCGGCCGAACGCTTCGAGACCCGAGGGCCCGTCTATCACGCGCAAGCGTATCGTTCGAGCAAACCGAGCGCGGGAATCACAAGCGGCGGCGAAGAAAGAAGCGGTCTGGGGTGCTGCCCCGGGGTCGTGCGCGGCATTGCTCGCGTGGTACGCGATCCCAAGCATGCGCAGTTGACGGCGGGATGCATCCTCGTCGCCGATCACACCGATCCTGGTTGGATCATGCTGTTTCCCTCAGCGCGCGGTCTGCTGGTTGAGCGAGGCAGCCTGCTCTCGCACTCGGCCATCGTCGCGCGCGAGCTTGGGATTCCAGCCGTAATCTCGATTCCGGGACTCCTCGATTGGCTCCACGATGGAGACGAAGTCGAACTCGATGGCGGCGCCGGAATCGTGCGCCGGCTCGCTGCAAGGGAAGCCGATGCGTAGCGAGGCGGCCGGGCGCGCTGATTTTTCGGGTATTCGTTACGCCCAATGCTGGGAAGATGCCGATGTTCTGCTTTCCGCGCTCGAACCGGGCCCCGGAAAGCGTTGCCTCTCCATCGCCTCGGCGGGAGATAACACTCTCGCCTTGCTGTCGCGCGATCCGGAAAGCGTGCTGGCACTCGACCTCAGTCCCGCGCAGCTCGCCTGCCTGGAACTGCGGGTAGCCGCCTATCGGACACTGCTACATGGCGAGCTACTCCAACTCATCGGTTGCGTCGCTAGCGACGCGCGCCCCCGTCTTTACGGGGCCTGCCGCAAACATCTTTCGTCCGACGTTCGCGCGTTCTGGGACGAGCGGCCGAGCTTGATCGCCGCCGGCATTGGTTCGGTCGGTAAGTTCGAACACTACTTCCGCATGTTTCGCGAACGAGTGTTGCCGCTGGTGCATCCGCGCGACGCCGTCCGAGAACTTTTGCGTGCAAAATCCGCTGACGAGCGACGCTCGTTTTATCGCAGCAAGTGGAACAACCGGCGCTGGCGGCTCATGTTCCGCATGTTTTTCTCCCGGAGACTCATGGGCTTGCTTGGCCGCGACCCGGAGTTTTTTCGCTACGTGGAGGGTAGCGTCTCCGAGCGGATACTCAAAAGGACGGAATATGCGCTCACGGAGCTCGATCCAGCGGCAAATCCGTACATTCATTGGATACTGACCGGGCGTTATGACGTCGCGCTCCCCGCTGCCCTGCGAGAGGAGAGCTTTGAACCGATCCGCCGCAATCTCGATCGCCTGGAATGGCGTTGCGGCTCGCTCGAAGAGTCACTCGGCCAGGGCCGGAAATTTGATTGCTTCAACCTGAGCGATATTTTTGAATACATGTCGCCGTCTTCTTACGAACAGCTGTTGCAGCTGATCGTATCGAGCGCGCGCTCGGGAGCGCGGCTGGCGTATTGGAATATGCTCGCGCCGCGCCGCCGCCCCGATTCGCTCGCCATGTCCTTGCGGCCGCTCGCCGAATTGAGCTCGCGATTGTTCGCTCGCGATCAGGCTTTCTTTTATAGCGCCTTGATCGTGGAGGAAGTGGTATGAGCGCGCACGACACCGTGGCGATGGCCGTCGTGCTGGCGTCCGCGCTCGGGATGCTGTCGCTGCTGCGCATCTATCGCAAGTGGACAGGAGCAGAAGGTGAGTGGCTGCGCAAGCTGGCGCACCTGGGAACCGGACTCATTTCGATCAGTCTGCCATGGATATTTTCAAGCCGCACCCCGATTTTCATCATCTGCGGAGCCTCCATCGCGCTGCTGCTCGCGATGCGGTATGCACCAATGATCCGCGGTCGTTTCTCGGGCGTGCTGGATGATGTGGCGCGCCAGTCCTGGGGAGAAATCTACTTTCCCTTGTCGGTCGCACTGCTCTATCAGCTCGCGAACGGCAACAAGTTGCTCTACGCCGTGCCCCTGGTTGTCCTTACTCTGGCGGACACCGTCGCTGCGCTGACCGGTGCCGAGTACGGGAAGCACGGATACGGCACAACGGGGGCCACGAAAACCATCGAAGGCTCCATCGCGTTCTTCTCCGCTGCATTCTTCAGCATCAATGTGGCTCTGGTGGTTTTTTCGGATGCCGGGCGCATCGAGACCTTGCTCGTTTCGCTCGACATTGCCGTGATCGTGATGCTGCTGGAGGCGATTGCCTGGCGGGGCCTGGACAACATCTTCATCCCGCTCGGTGTCTTTATCTTGCTGCGGTTGTATTTAGTGATGTCGGTCGCGCAGCTCTGGGACCGCTTTCGCGTGGCGGCTGCGCTGGTAATTTTTGTGACCGCCTACGCGCGCAAAACCACGCTGCAGGGCAGCGCGCTGCTGGCGGCTGCTCTGGTGCTCTATGTTTCGTGGGCGCTTGGAGGATGGCAGTGGCTGATACCGCCAGCCACCTTGCTGCTTGCCTATACCGCGTTTTTCCCGGGAAAGATCACTGCTTCGGATCGCACGCACAATGTCTATGCGGTCCTAAGTATCGCCTCGGCGGGTCTGCTGTGGCTTTTTCTGTTCCGCGTCTGGCAGCAGCCCGGATTGCTATTTCCCTACACGCTCGCATTCGCCATCAACCTTGCTCTCGTTGCCTGGAATCTGCTCTATCCCCGGTACTCATCCGTTCGAGGTGTGATGGTTGCATGCGTGCTGATTTCCTGGGCGTTGATGTTTGCACCTTACCTGCTAATCCGGGGCGCCTCGCGCTCCTCACTGCTGCAAAGCGCTGCTGCCTTGCTGCTCTGCGCCGTCGCGTTCGCAGTGTTCTACCGGCTTGAACCGCGCAGGGAGGGCATTTATCCCGCGAGTGGCGCCCGCTGGCTGCGGCAGGCTGCCATTGTATTGCTGGCAACTCTGGCGAGCAGGATATTCTGAAGATGCGAGTCATTCAGTGCTGGAATGCTTCCGAAATCGATGTTTTGGTTCAAGCGGCGTCACTGCCGCCGTTCAAATCTGCGGACTTCGACGCCCAGTACGCCGATGTGCACCTGTGCGCAGTGTCGGAGAGCGGCGACGTTCAGGCGCGCTGTTCGCTGTGGTGGAATCACCTCACGGCATACGAACAGCATCGCCTCGGCGTCATAGGTCACTACTCCGCAGCAGGTGACGACGCGGCCGCAGCAGTCCTGGCTGCGGCGCAGGAACGATTGCGTCTGGCCGGATGCACGCTGGCTGTCGGTCCCATGAACGGGAACACCTGGCGGAGCTACCGCTTCGTGACGGAACGCGGTGAGCAGGCGCCGTTCTTCCTCGAGCCGGCGAATCCTCCGGAGTGGCCGCGGCAATTCGAAAGGGCGGGATTTTCGTCGCTGGCATCCTATTTTTCGGCGCTCAATAGCGACTTGTCGCGTCGCGATCCGCGCATGGCAGCGATGGAAAAGAGAATGGCCGATGCGGGAGTTGCGATCCGTTCGGCGAATGCCGACCTGCGGCGCGAAATGGAGAAGATTTACGGCGTCAGCCAAGTCTCGTTCCGCCAAAACTTCCTCTACACGGAGATTCCCGAGGCGGAGTTCGTCGCCATGTACGAGCCATTATTTTCGGTTGTGCGTCCTGAGCTGGTACTCATTGCCGAGAGGGCGAGCGAGTGCGTGGGCTACCTGTTCGCTATTCCCGATTTGGCGCAGAAGGCCCGCGGTCTCGACGTAGACACGTTCATCATCAAGACAGTGTCCATTCTTCCGCGCCCGGAGATTCGCGGCCTGGGCACGTTGTTGGTAGCGCGCTCCCAACAGCTGGGGCACGAAATGGGCTTCCGCCAGTGCATCCATGCGTTGATGTTCGAGGACAACATTTCGCTCAATATCAGCCGCCACTACGCCGCGATCATGCGCAAATACACGCTCTATTCCAAGGAATTGGCGAAATGAATATCGCCGAGATCCTTTTGCGGCGTGCCTCGGAGCTGGGCGATAGCGCGGCCATCGTTGACGTGCGCGGAGAACGCGACCGCTCGTACAGTTTTAGCGAACTGGAAAGTGCGACGGCCAGTGTTGCCAACCAGCTCACGCGTGCAGGCCTCCAGCCGGGCGATGGCATGCTGCTTCTGCACCCGGTGGCGGCCGAACTCTACCTGGTTCTCATCGCGCTGTTCCGACTAGGAGGTGTGGCAATCTTTCTGGATCCCTCCGCCGGACGAGAGCACGTCGAGCGCTGCTGCGCGATTTTCCCGCCGAAAGCATTTTTCGGCAGTCCGCGAGCGCAGCTCCTGCGGTGGACCATCCCGGCGCTGCGCCGCGTTTCCCAGACTTTCTGCTCGGGCTGGTTTCCGGGCGCACAGCGCTTGCAGTTCGGCACGGGCTCGCCATCGGTACGCCAGATCGTTCCGCTCTCTTCCGAGGCGCCTGCGTTGGTCACATTTACCAGCGGAAGCACGGGCCAGCCCAAAGCGGCATTGCGGAGCCACGGTTTCCTTGCGGCGCAGCATCACGCGCTGGAAGCCAGTCTGGGTCTGCGGCCGGGCACGCGCGATTTGACGACTCTGCCGATCTTCGTTCTTGCGAATCTCGCCTCAGGTGTCACGAGCGTGCTCCCCGATGCGGACCTCCGCGCACCCGGGAGGATCGTTGCGCGGCCGGTGCTCACGCAAATCGAGCGGCACAAAATTCAGACAACCGCTGCGTCGCCAGCCTTGCTATCGCGGCTGCTGGACGAATGTGAATCGAGTGGCACGACGCTGTCGTCCTTATCGAGCATCTTTATCGGCGGCGCGCCGGTTTTTCCAGGGCTTCTTCGCAAGGCGAAGCAGTTTTGCCCGCAAGCCAGGGTTTGGGCCGTCTACGGCTCGACCGAAGCCGAGCCCATGGCCGAGATTGCGCTGCCAGACATCGCGAGAGAGGATTTCGACGCCATGGAGCAAGGCAAGGGGCTCCTTGCGGGTCACCCCGTCTCAGCGATTTCCCTGCGGGTGATTCGCGATGCGTGGGGCACGCCGATTCCGCCGCTCGATCGGCCGGCCTTCGAGCGGCTTACGACGGCCGTCGGAGAGCCCGGCGAAATCGTTGTCTCAGGCGGCCACGTATTGCGCGGCTACCTCAACGGAGAGGGCGATGCGGAAACAAAGTTCGAGGTAGATGGCGCGCGCTGGCATCGGACGGGGGACCTGGGATATATGGACCCATCTGGCCGGCTCTGGCTGCTCGGGCGATCGAACGGCAAAATCCAGGATGAGCGCGGCACGCTGTATCCTTTCGCCGTGGAATGCGCGGCGATGCAGGCTGCGGCGGTGCGGCGAGCCGCGTTGGCCGCTGTCGCCGGGCGTCGCGTGCTGGCCATCGAGGGTGAAAAAACATTATCCCTCGACGCGATCAGGAAATCGCTCGCCTGGGCGCGGTTGGATCAAGTCGTACGTCTGGACCGAGTCCCGGTGGACAAGCGTCACAACGCAAAAACCGATTACGTCGCCTTGGCCCGGGAGCTCAGGAGCGCCGGCAAACAGTGACCGGACCTGCGTCGCACGTGCTTACATCAAGTTGACGGCCGAATTATCATGTGCAGGCCGTTCTTGGGCCGAAGGGTTATGCTCGGCTGCGGCTCTACCGGGTGGCCCGGCACGAGTTCGAGATGGCAACTCTGAATCACCATCGGCACAATCAATCGCGCCTCCAGCGTCGCGAACTCGCTGCCGATGCAGAACCGCGGCCCGCTGCCGAAAGGAATGTAGGCTCGCGGCCGAGTGGCAAATCGAGTGGGATCGAATCGTTCCGCTTCCGGCCAAAAGCTTTCATTCCGATGCAGTGCGTACGGGCTGATCACCAGGCTCGAACCGGCGGGAATGTGGAATCCTCCAATCGTATCGTCGGCGATGGCGCGGCGTTCGATCGCCCAGATGGGCGGATACAATCGCATCGCTTCCTGAATCACCATGGTCGTGAATTTGAGTTGCGGCAGATTCTCGACCGTCGGCACGCACTTGCCGAGCACCATGGACACCTCAGCCTGCAGTTGCCGCTCGGCGTCGGAGTTTTGCGACAGCAGATAAAACGTCCAGGCGAGCGCGTTGGCCGTCGTTTCGTGCCCCGCCAGGAGTAACGTGATGGTCTCGTTGCGCAGCTCGGTATCGCTGAGGCCCGCTCCGGTTTCTTCGTCGCGCACATCGAGCAGCATCCCCAGCAGGTCGGTGTTCGCGCCCTTGCGGGAGCGATGCTCGGCGATGATACGGTACACAATCTGGTCCACCGTTTGCATCGCGTGGCGGAACCGGAGGTTCTGGGGCGTAGGAACGAACGCCGGCAGGTCGATGATGTTTCCCCAACGCTGGAAGGTGTGGGTCAGTATCGTTTCCATCGCGCTTTCGACGGCACTCGAATCTTCGCCGACGTCCGCTCCTAGCAGCGTCTTCCCGACGATCGCGAACGTAAGTCGCATCATCTCGGACGCGATATCCAGCGGCTCGCCATGCGCGATGTTCGCTTGCCAGCGGGCTAACATTGCTGCCGTCAAGCCAGTCATCTGGCCGGCCAGTCTCGCGATGCTTTGACGATGGAACGACGGCTGCATCAACCGCCGCTGTCGCTGCCAGAGTTCACCGTTGCTGGTGAGCAAGCTGTCGCCAGAGATCGCGCGAATCTTGGCGGAGCTGCGCGTGGCCTTATCGTAGTTGCGCGCGTGGGATTGCAACACGTGTTCGATGTGGTCAGGATGATTCAGTAGATGCACGACGAACGGGCCGATGTGAAACCGAACGATGTCGCCGTATTGTCTCGAGCTTTCTAGCAGTAGGCCGAGAACGTCGCGCCGAAACGCCCGCAGATTGCCCACGAGCCAATCGCCGCGCGGGCCCGGAGCAAGATGTGATCTGTTCGTGAGCTCCAAAGACTCTATCCTTTGCCCTCGGTTCTCAATGTTTTCAATAGTTTCCGGGAACCTGCTTCTAGCTCGCAGTAACCCCCGAAACCGCAATTACATAGGGTTTTGCTACAGTTCTGGTACAGCCAGATTTGCGAACCGCTGACCGGAAGCGTTCGGTGAGACGGCTCGGACCAGAACTCATATTTACACCCACAGCTACGGCCGGTGAGCCAATTCCCTGTAGCTAGGCATGCGGCCGCTCAGATTTCACACGAACCATGTTTGACCCCGAGACAGATTCGCTCAGTACGGGCAAGTTCGCCCAACGAATTCCAAAGAATCCGGTCCAGCGGCTACTACTCAGACACGATGCCACATCCTTGGCTTGGTTGTCGCCATGTCAGCATCTTCGCAGATGGTGGAATGTTGGCACCTAATCTCAGTGGCGAGGAGATTCACTCTGCAGCAAGGCGCTTCTTTCCATGGAGATTGTTGCGCTGGCCGCTCGGACCCCGGAATGCTGAATGCGGAACTTGGAAAACGGAAAGGGTTCGATCATCGCTTCGGCGAGGATTTCGGCTCCTCGGTCGAGCGGAAGAGCGTAAGGATCACGAGAAACGTCATCAGCCCGGGGAACTTTTGTAACACTTCGGGGTTCGTGGGGCCGCTGGCGAGGGACGGGCTACAAAGTTGTGAGCCGGATCTTCGGCAAGACTGGCAAGCCGACCGGAGTGTACGAGGACTTCATCACCGGTTTCCTCGTTTCGGGTAGGCAAGTCTGGGGTCGGCCCGTCGGGATCACAACTGCAAAGGATGGCTCGCTGTTCGTCACTGACGACGGCAGCGGCACGACCCGGCTCATCTCCTATAAGAAACCAGTTCGGAACTGAACTTCATTTCTCACGTTCCAGGGCTGGTGGAGGAGAGCTTTATGTCAGATGCGGCAAAGAATATCGTGCTTGTTCACGGCGCATTTGCGGACGGTTCCAGTTGGTTGAAAGTGATTCCGTTGTTGGAAGGGAAGGGACACCGGGCCGTTGCAGTGCAGAATCCGGTGACCGCACTCGCTCGCCAGGTGGCACGCACGAAGCGAATCATGGCGCTACAAAATCCGCCATATTTTCGCCACGAGACGACTGGCGAAGCTGTCCTAAGGACCCCGCAGGAAGCCATACCTAGAAATACCACTGGGCCCCGGTACCTGAGTGCTGGCAGAAAGACAACACTGCGTCCGTTTGCGAACTTCGAAGCTTTACGTAGATTCAAGACCACCGCTGCCGCGGAATCCATTACCAGAATTGCAAAAAAAGGAGAAATACAATGGACGATTACAACAAACCCAGTAGCGAAACGCCGTACGGACAGTCGGAAGGCGGAGCCGGAACTGCAGCGCGCTTGAAGCTTTCAGAAAAAGCTGCGGAAGTGAAAGAGAAAGTTGCCGACTTCGGGCGCAAGACGGTGGACAACATCGACGAATCCCGGAAAAGCACCGCGGGCGCCTTGGACCAAACAGCAGCGAAACTGCATTCAGGTGGAGAGCACCTCTCGGGCGTGGCGCATACGGCCGCTGACCAAATCTCGGGCGTGGCACACGGTGCTGCGGACAAGCTGCAGGCCGCCGCAGACTACATCCGCGAGACGGACTTGAAGGGCATGGGGGAGGATTTAAAGGACATCGTAAAGCGCTATCCGGGACCAGCGCTCGCCGCCGCGGCTGTGCTGGGGTTCCTTGTGGCGCGTGGCTTGCGGCGCGACTAAGGAATGCGGAATCGGGAAGGAGGCTGCTTATGACCGCACCACCAATGCAGCGATCCGTGCCGGAAATATTGGAGGACATCGCCTCCAATCTGACGCAGATCGTGCGAGCGGAGTTTCGGCTGGCCAAGACTGAACTGAAAGAAGGGGCGGAAAAAGTCGCAGGGCCGGGCGCCACGCTGGGCGCAGGTGTGGCCCTGGCGTTTTACGGATTGGGGTTTTTACTTCTGGCCGCTGTGTACGCGCTGTCGTTGATCATGGCAGGTTGGCTCGCGACGCTGATCGTGGGCGGTGTGTTAGCGGCCGCGGCAGGAATTTTGCTTAGCGTCGGCGCAACGAAATTGCAGCGGGTACATTTAACACCCGACAAAACGATTCGAACGTTAGAGGAGGACGTGCAATGGGCGAAACAACAAATCAAATAGAGTGGGAAATCGCGCGGAAGCGAAGTGAGCTGAGCGATAACTTGATCGAGTTGAAGCAAAGGGCGAAAGCGGCGGTCGATTGGCGCGCGCAGGTCGAAGAACGTCCAGGCACGATGCTCGCAGTTGCATTCGGCGGCGGCATCGTCCTGGCAGCGCTGTTCAGCGCGCTGCGAGGACCAGCGAAGGTTTATGCGGAGCGACCGTCGGGCCGTGCCGTCGAATACGATAGGACGACCGCTAAGGTTTCGGCCCGATCGCCGAGCAAGCTGGCCACTGCGACCCGAAAGAATCTAGATGCACTGGGCGGAGCGTTGCTCGGCATCGTAGCAACACGCGCGACGAGTATCCTGGAAGGAATTCTGCCCGGATTCCAAAGAGAATTTGAACGCGCGAAGAACGCCGCTTACTCTCCCGACCTGCAGTAAATCCGGAGCCTTTCGGATAGGAGAGCGAGTCCACCCGGAGGAAGCTCTTTCATGCTCATCGCATCGCCAGGATTTTTTGTGAGTCAGAGCATGAATCAACGCTCCGGGCGATACCCAGCTTCTTCATGCGGAAATACAAGGTCGAGCGGTTCAATCCCAAGCGAGATGCTGCGCCGCTCGGTCCGGAAAGAATCCACCGGGTTTCTTTGAGGGTCCTGAGGATATGGGTGCGCTCGACCTCTTGCAAAGTTTGCTGGCGGTTTGTGGATTGACCGGGCGCGATCCGAGATTCCAAGTCCCGGAGCGAAAGCCGCAGCACAGGACCGGGGCTTAAAATCACTGCGCGTTCGATTACGTTTTCAAGTTCCCGGATGTTGCCAGGCCATCGGTAATGAATCAGAGCTTCCATTGTTTCCCAGGGTACCGTAGCGATCGTCTTGCGCATTCGTCCTGCGGTTTGCTGTACAAAATGCTGCACCAGCAGCGGAATATCCTCCGGACGTTCCCGCAAGGCAGGAACCTGGATAGGAAACACATTCAGGCGATAATAGAGATCGCTGCGAAACTGCTTGTCCAGTATCATTCCTTCCAGGTCACGATGGGTCGCGGCCACAATGCGCACATCTACTTTCTGCGTCCGCGTACTTCCCAAGCGTTCGAATTCCCGCTCCTGCAAGGCGCGAAGTATCTTCGGCTGAAGCTCGAGCGGGATATCGCCGATTTCATCCAGGAACAGCGAGCCTTGATGGGCCAGCTCAAACCGCCCAATTTTCTGTGCGATCGCGCCAGTGAATGATCCTCGCTCATGGCCGAACAGTTCGCTTTCGAGCAGCCCGGTAGGGATAGCTGCGCAGTTGAGCTTGATCAATGGTCGATTCTTGCGAGGACTGAGACCGTGAATAGCGCGCGCGATAAGTTCCTTGCCGGTGCCAGTCTCGCCCAGCAAAAGAACAGTCGAATCTCCCCGGGCCACGATTTCGACCATCTCCAGCAAACGTCTGAGAACCGAACTTTTTCCGATGATGCCTTCGAATCCGGTCCCCGAGCTCACCGTCTCCTCCGTTAGGTCGACAGGAGGCGTGCGCTCCAGATCGGTTTTTGGCCTCGCTTCTTCGTAGTGCCATGGATCACTAAGACTATTTATGCCCATTGCCTTGCTCCCTTCTGCGCAGTTTGTCGGCCCGATTGTTCGAGCTCGGTTTGGCTGAACGTGAACGGCCTCGGCGTACTCCATCGGTTTGCCCTCCTTGCGGTGATGTGCGGCGATTGTGGCGCTCGCCGAACCCTGTCGTCTTGAACAAAGTTGGCGTGTTTGGAACGTTTCCGACGAATTGTAATCTGGGCCACAGTTGGATGCTTCTCAGGCGTGCTGCGGTGGAAGGAGTTTCCCTGAGAGATGTTTTCTGCTTCGTCAGCGACCCGACGTCGCTAAGTTACTTTTTCGCATGGGGTTACGTTGCGGGGAGGGAATCCCTTCCGTCCAGCGGACCTGGCGCGGGGACATTCCAGCCCACCGCCGGAAGTGCCGCGCGAGATGGCTCTGGTCAGAAAAACCAGTCGCCAGGGCTATTTCCGACAACGGAGCACGAGTCTCCCGCAGCATATGTTCGACATGCTCCAAGCGCCGCCGCAACAGGTAGGTGTGCGGCGGCACTCCCATCGACCGGTGGAATGCCCGAGCAAAATGGTCGGTAGAAAGACCTGAAAGAGCGGCCAATCCATCGAGGCGCATCTTTTCATCCAGATGCCCTTCAATATAGTCGCAGACGCGGCGTGTCACGGCTGGCGACAGCCCGCCACGGCTGGGTTCCGGCGCCGCTGCCAGGGGCAAATCCTCTAAAGTACTAATTCTCGGCCGGCAGTGAACCACTGCTTGCGCCCAGCTGCGCCCGACCTTCGACCTGCTCAATGGCGACGTAAGCAATGCCCTCCACGCGCGTCCGTCTCCACCGGCACTCGTCAAGCGCAGCGGAATGTCCCGGTCGGCTGTGCGGCGGAACAGTGAACGGTCGTAAGCGAAAACGGCAGACAAGGAAATTCCGTCCGCGAGGCTTTTGTCGCGCAGAGCGAAAAACTTCCGAGCGGCTTGGTCGCCGCCAATAATAGACTGCTGATCGTCGATGGCAAGGAGCAGGGAGGATCCAAGATCATCTGCTGGGGCAGCCGCCAGAATCCAGCAATACTGAAAATGCTCACGAAACATGCGTTCCTCAATGGCTCGCGCGGTGACGATCACCGTCTGCAGCAGCAGGGGAAATGGCTGATCGTCGGATTGCTGGTGCACTTTGGAAACATCTAGCACTGCGAGCAATCCTCCCTGAGGATCGAAGATCGGCGCGCCCGCGCAACTCAACCGGGCGTGCCGGCCGCGAAAATGCTCGGCACAATGCACGAGCACCGGCCGTCGATCCGTGATGCAGGTGCCGATACCGTTTGTGCCTTCGACCCGCTCTGACCAGACGCCGCCCAGCCATATGCCCCACTGCTTGAACTCCTGGTCCTTGCTCTGGTCGCCACGATGGTGGATGGCCACTCCATCGCTGTTGCACAACAGAACTACGTAAGACTGCGGGCGAACAATGGCATAGAGGCGGTCTATCTCTTCTTGGGCTTGGAGCAGAAAGCCAGTCAGGGGTTCGCGAGAGATCCTGAGCTCACGCTCTGTGAGCAAGTGGGGTACTGAGCTGCTCCGTGGGTCAACATGAAAGTCGAGCAGACACCTTCGCCAGGAATCGTCTATCGCTTCTGGTTGGAAACCCTCGCTCGCGCTCTCAGCCACCAACTCAATGCGCTCCTCGTGTGACACAGCAACGGTGGAAGAGCTGGCACGCAGCTGAGCGACTGTGTTCATTTACCTCTCAACTCTCCCGGCGTGCCAAACTTGCCGCCGAGACCCTTGAGCGCCGGCCGGAGGCCTGCTCAAATCGCGCAAGAGTGGATAACTTACTCCAGCAGGCTGTGCCATTCAACCATCGGCAAGAAAATGCGCCCGCGGGCGTACGTAGCACCAACCTCACATCAAGGCCTCCCGCACCAGCGCCGGCCTCCAAGGCGTCGTTACGCGGGCGCGCATCCGTTTTGAGCCGAAACGAAATCTGTACTAAACTCCACGCGCGCGCCGCGCCACAACTCTATGCCCTCTTCTCCGAATGTTCCCGAACCTCGCTGGCCCGCCTTCATCGCGATGCTCGCGGCCGGCGGCGTGTACCTGGCGCTGCCGGAGCGCCTCTCGCTCGGACCCGGCTGGGGATTGCTCGCGATAATCCTGGTCTTGATGGTCCCCATCGCTGTTTCGAACCGTCGCGGCGACTTTCACATCACCAGGCCACTGGTGGTCCTGGCCAACGGTGCCATCACCCTCGGCATGATTGCTTCATTGGCGCTGCTGATTGAGGGCATTCCCCAACATCGCGATTCTCCGGCGGCCCTGCTGCGCGGCGCGATCGCGCTGTGGGTCACGAACATCGTCGTGTTCGCATTGTGGTACTGGAAGTTAGATGCGGGCGGCCCTTCGCGCCGCGACGCCCGCACCAGTCGTTTGAAAAGCTCCTTCCTGTTTCCGCAGATGTTGAACGAGGAAGGCCGGGATCCCGACTGGTCGCCGCAATTCATGGACTACCTGTTCCTGGCGTTTAACACCAGCACGGCCTTTTCGCCGACGGACACGGCCGTTCTTTCGCGCTGGGCCAAAGCAGGCACGATGTTGCAGTCGTTGATCTCGCTGGCGATCGTGGTGCTGCTAGCCGCGCGCGCCGTGAATATTTTCTGAGTGTCTGGTTTCGTCCGAAGAACGCCGGGACCCGGGGGGATTGCAATGCTAGCATCCAGCAAAATGGTCGGCTTCGTTCCCACACGCGATTCCCAGCAAGCGCGGGAATTCTACGAAGGTAAACTGGGCTTCCAATTTGTCAGTGACGATCCCTTCGCCCTGGTGGTCCGCGCGGGCGACAGCAAAATCCGCGTCGCCAAAGTTCCTCAAGATTCCAGGCCCGTCGCTTTCACCATTCTCGGCTGGGAAGTGCAAAATATCGAAGCAGTCGTCGCTTGGCTCAAAGGTCGTGGTGTGGCGTTCGAAAAATATCCGTTCCTTCAGGATCCCGAGCTAGGCATCTGGACAGCGCCCGGCGGCGATAAGGTTGCTTGGTTCAAGGATCCCGACGGCAACATCCTTTCGGTCGCCCAGCACGTCTGAATCGCCCTGCACGGCGATTCACCCTTCGATCGGGCCGTGCCGCAACGAAGGCTGGCGGCGCACTGCAATGCGCCATTGGTATTGTCCGCAACCCGTAAGGAGGCGCCATGACAAAATCGTTGATCCTCGGAACCATCCTGGGCGGTTTGGCGGCCTTCCTATGGAGTTCCATTTCGTGGGAGCTCATCGGCTGGCACGAAAAAACCATGGTCGCTTTTCACAATGAAGACGAAGTCTCCGCAGTCATTGCCTCGCACGCGACCGAGGACGGCACCTACATTCTGCCCAGCATGCCGCCGACTGCAGGAATGACCTCAGAACAAAAGAAAAGCGTGCTGGCCGCGGTGATGCAGAAGATGCAGACTGGCCCCATCATGGTCGCAGCCGTGCGCCGCGGCGGTTTTGGCTCCTACGGTCGTGGCCTGATCGTTCAGCTGCTCGACCTGCTGGCTGCGGCCTTTCTGCTCACCTGGCTGATGATGCAAACCACGGGTTTGAGCTACACGCGCAAAGTAGCATTTCTGGCGATCATAGGCCTGGCCGCCAGCGTCATCGTTGATCTTCCCGATTGGAATTGGTGGGGCTTCTCGGGCGCCTACACGGCCGTAAACCTAGCCGATTCGACGCTCACCTGGCTCGTCGCCGGCCTGGTCATCGCCAAAGTCGCAAAACCGGCGACGCATTAGTCGCGCCGGTCGTCTCCGACCGTAGTTCGTGCTGTCTCAATCCGCGCTGCCGCTGCGGACGCAGATCGTTGTCAGCCGCAGGCGCCTCGTCGCCCTCGGCCGTACCCGGAGTTCATTGACTTGCACTCCGGCGCTGTGATAACCATACTCGCGTTCTTTTATTAAAGGACTTTCCCCGACTTCGGATGGCGGCCAAAACCCAGCGGATCGAAGTCATGCTTGAGACGCTTCTCGAGAGCGTGGACCTCGCGGAAAGCATTTCCATGCGCGTGGCCGAAGCCGCCGGCTTCCCCGAAGAGGAAGTCCACAAGATCGGCATGGCCGTCCGCGAGGGCGTGATCAACGCCTACAACTACGGCAATCAGCAGGATCGCCAGAAGAAGATCATGATGACCGTTGAACTTCAGCCCGACAATATGATCGTTCGCGTGCTCGATCAGGGCAAAGGCTTCGAGCTGACCGAAATCCCCGACCCGCTGGCGGAAGAAAACTTGCTGCGCACATCCGGCCGCGGCCTCTTCCTGATGCGCGCGTTCATGGATGACTTCAGAGTCGAACGCGGGCCCGAAGGCGGAGCCCACTTGATAATGATCAAGAAACTGCCCCAGCCAGTTTCTGATAACGGCAAACACAAACCAGAGTAGAATCACTACACGAGGATCCCGTGGCTCTCCAAGGAACACGCCGCCAGTTGGGCGACGTAACGATTGTTGATTTCAGCGGCAAGATTACCCTGGGCGAGGGCAGCGCCATGCTGCGCAATACCGTGCGCGAGCTGATCAATTCCGGCAACAAAAAAATCCTGCTCAGCCTCTACGACGTCGATTACATCGATAGCTCCGGCATCGGCGAACTCGTCAGCGCCTACACCACGGTAAAGAACGCCAGCGGCGAGCTGAAGCTGCTGCATCTCACCAAACGCGTGCACGACATCCTGCAGATCACCCGCCTCTTCACTGTCTTTGACGTCCAGTCCGAAGAGAGCGCCGCGATCCGCAGCTTCAAATAGTTTCACCCGGGCAGCACTCGCCCAGCCCATGTTGCAGTGCGGCGGCTTGCAGCCGCTTTCATCGAAACTCGATGCGCGGCAACAAAACGATCCAGGCGAGGCTTCGCTCGCCCCCGCTCCCGCCGCACTTTTACGCGTCAGCCGCGGCAGGGGCGCTGCTTGCTGCGCCCCAGCTTGCCACGATGTCCGCTTCGTGATCCGTTCCTTGGAATGCTTCGCGAATCGCCTACCTTCGATGAGCAGTGCGCCAGCACACTGCGGTGGATGACGTAGCGGCCGGTTCGCCCCGGATTTTCCGGGACAAACCGGGCAGCCTTTTCACCCGCATCCGTCCCTTTCCTCCGATTGCCGCAGCGCGTCCCTGCCTTTATGCTAATATTTAGCTTTACGATTTCGCTCGGGGTGCACACTTGGCGCAGCATATTTCCCGCAGGGAACTGAAAAAGGACGAAGTTCGCGAAACTCTGGCGCACGGCGCCGACGCCGTTCTTTCCCACAAGCAGTTGACGCTCTACATTTTGCTGGCAGCGCTGCTGGTCGCCGTCGGCATTTTCGGCTGGCAGACCTACACCGAGCGCCAGACCGTGAAGGCTACCGCGGCTTACGACGACGCCATGAAATCGTTCCAGGCGCGCATTCGCACTGCGGCCGAACCTGCCCAGCCGGGTGAAACCACCTTCATTGACGAAAAGAATAAATATTCCGACGCCGTGCAGAAATTCGCCGCCGTCAACGCGAAATATGGCCACACCCGTCCGGGCCAGCTCGCCGCCTACTACGCCGCCTTGTGTGATGAAAAGCTCGGCAAGAACGACGAAGCGAAGAAATGGCTGCAAGGCCTGTCCGAAAGCGGCGTCGAGGATTTCGCCGCCATGGCGCGCTTCGAGCTGGCGCAACTGAACGACCGCATGGGCCAGGGCGATGAGGCCGTCAAACTCTATCAGCAACTGATCGCCAAGCCCGTCGTGCTCGTGCCCAAGCCCGTAGCGATGCTGGCGCTCGCCGAACACTACGGCGCAAAAAATCCCGCCGAAGCCAGCAAGCTCTATACCCAGATCAAATCCGATTATCCCGATACACCGATCGCCGACCAAGCCACCCAGGAAATGAATCTCCTGCCCGGCAAATCCTGACCCCGCGCTTGCTTAAGGCTCGGACTTTTTCTTCGCGCGCGGCAAAATTTTGACTATGCCGTTGACTCGCTAGCGGCCGCCCCTCCTTTGGGCAGGCATCGTTGCGCTTGTCTTTGTGAATCGCCCTACAGGGTGATTTATTCTAGAATGATGCGAAAGAATGCTCGCATCCTACGCCATGGACGTCGGCCGCACCCGCGGCCGCCGCTTTCCGGAACCGCAACATCCCTATCGCAACGATTACGCGCGCGACCGCGACCGCGTCATCCACTCCCGCGCCTTCCGCCGCCTCGAAGCGAAAACGCAAGTCTTCACCACGCGCTTCTCCGATCACTTCCGCAATCGCCTCACCCATACCCTCGAGGTCGCGCAAGTGGCCCGCACCGTCGCGGGCGCTCTGCAGCTAAATACGGATCTCGCCGAATCACTGGCGCTGGTCCACGACATCGGCCATCCGCCGTTCGGCCACGCCGGCGAAAAACAACTCGATCTGCGCATGCGCGCATTCGGTGAGCGCTTTGACCACAATCTTCACGCGCTCTATATCGTCGAACAGTTCGAGCAAAGCTATCTCGATTTCACCGGCCTGAATCTCACCTTCGAAGTCCGCGAGGGCATCATCAAACATTCGCGCGATTATTCATCGGCTGAATTTCCTCAGCTTGCCGAATATCTGCTGGACCAGCGCCCCCCGCTCGAATCCCAGCTCATTGATTTCGTGGACGAGATCGCCTACAACACCGCCGACCTCGACGACGGTTTCGAAGCTCACCTGATTGATCTCGATCAGCTGCGCGCCGAAGTTCCCATCTTCCATACCGCGTACGAAGATGTGGACTGCCGCTACCGCCAGGCCAAGCCTAAATTGAAATTCAACGAAGCCCTGAAACGCGTTCTCGATCTTCTCGCGACGGACCTGATCGAAACCACGCAGACCCGTGTCGAGGAATCCCTAGTCCGGTCCGTCGAAGACATCCGCCGCCAGCCCGAGCGCCTCGGGGGTTTCTCAGCGGCCATGGCCAAGCGGAACGGCGACTTGAAGCGCTTTCTCTTCGCCCGGCTCTATTCGCAACCGTCCATCGTCGAAGACCGCAACCGCTCCGTAGCCGCGCTCGACGCCCTTTTCTCGTTTTTTCTCGATGACCCCAAGCGCATGCCTTTGCAGTACGCCGCACTGGCCCTGCACCAGCCGCCTCACCGCGTCGTCTGCGATTACATCGCCGGCATGACCGATCATTTCCTGCTTCGCCAGTGCCACGAACTGCTTGGCGCGCCGGCAACCTGAATCGTGGCTCTGCCAGCGCAGCGCCGATGCGGGGAACGCCCATCCCCCGATGGGCGAACCGCAGGACGGTTTCCAGCTGCTCGCCGTCGGCTCTTGGCGTTCGCCCCTCTCCGCGGCCTTTCGCCCGATTTCCCGCCGCTTTCTCCAGCGTAAAATAGTCATTGTCCGTTTAGTGTCAGCGAAACGATCTCCCTAGGAGCCTTCCTTGACAACCAGGTCACTGGACTTATAATTGCATTTGCTCTATAAATACGGGGAAAACCAATGTTTCTGGATGTCAACGAACTCGCGCTGCGCAAGATACGCATCCGGAAGAGCTACACCCCAGGTACGCTCGATTTCCATTCCGGTGAATTCCACCAGGTCGAGCCGCTGGAAATTCGCGCCACCGCCGAGCTGGTCGAAGGCCAAATCCGCATCTACGGCAATCTGCACACGCGCGTCGAGCTGATTTGCGCCCGCTGCCTGGATACCGTCGTAGAGGAAATCAGCCGCGATTTCGATCTTTTCTACCGCCCCATGACCTCCATGGCCGTGGATGAGGAATTCCACCTGAATCTGGACGACACCGAGGTCGCCTTCTTCGAAGGTGACGGCCTGTTCCTGGCCGACATTCTGGCCGAGCAGGTAAACTTGGCGCTTCCCATGAAAGTCATCTGCCGCAGCGATTGCCGCGGCCTCTGCCCGCACTGCGGCGCCAATCTAAACAACGAAGAATGCCGCTGCGAAAAGCATGCCTCGGACCCCCGGCTTGCCCCGCTGGCCCGTCTCAAGCAGGACTGGTTCAAAAAGCAATAAGACGCTACAATACCTTTTCCATTTCGGCCGCTCTGGTAGCGGCCTGTCAATTGAGGAGCTGGAATGCCCAATCCAAAACGTCGTCACTCGCATGCGCGCAAGAACAAGCGGCGTGCTCACGATTTCCTTACGCCCTTGTCCTTGGCCGAATGCCCCAACTGCCACGAGAA
>Ga0210394_10002540_pt1 | contig 24815 bp, 22 predicted proteins | sample IncBWC12MmetaG_FD_160121 | JGI IMG/M metagenome (GOLD analysis project Ga0210394, IMG submission 160121) | Forest soil microbial communities from Barre Woods Harvard Forest LTER site, Petersham, Massachusetts, United States - Inc-BW-C-12-M | ecosystem: Environmental > Terrestrial > Soil >... | reverse complement strand
CTCGGGATTATGATAGTGAGCTTCGGTCGCCGGCGGACGGATCGTAACTACGATATCGGAAGGCTGGAGCCCCAGCGTAGCCTTCAGCGAGGGATCAGGATTAAAGAACGGAGTGTAGACATCCTCTTTGATTCCCGGGTAGTGCAGCACATGATCCTTGGGTAAGCCATTCTTTTCGAAAATGTGGGAGGGAATGACGTCGGGCGTCATCACCCACTTCTTTCGCATGGAACCTAACCAGGTCGTGAGGCGGTGGTCGGCGTATTCGTAATCTGCAATCGTAATGCTCGGAATTCCGAGGATTGCGGAAACTACGAACGAGGAACGGGAACCGTGCGAAACGCTGATGGCTGGCCTTTCCCGCAGGATAAGCGGCAGCATCTGCGACACCCGGATACCCAGACCCATCACTTTGGCCACGCGATTTTTTCCGTAATGATGACCGATAGTCCGATATTCCAACCCGGCCATGTCTGCCAGCTCGCAGACCTGGAAGCAGTCGCGGGCGGTGAGCAACACTTCGCATCCGCGTTTTTCCAGTTCCTTAATGATGGGATCGAAGAACGGTACATGCGGAGAATTTTCCAGGTCGATCCAGACTTTCCGGTCAGATCGCCGTGGTTGTCCAGCACGCTGTCCGCCCTGGACTTGCATTTCAGGCGCGCTCTGCTGCGCTTCAATATTTCTTGCTAATTGCGTGGGGGACATTTTACCTTCCTGCGACGGTAGCCAGACGCGAAACACACTGTGATGTCTGCTCGGCTATGCGTACTTGCATTGCTTCAGTGAGTTCAGGAAACATGGGCAGCGAAAGAATCTCGGCAGCGACGCGCTCGGTAACCGGGAAGTCTCCCCTGTTATACCCTAACGTCGCGTAGGCTTTCTGCAGGTGCAGCGGAATAGGATAGTGAATGCCAGTGCCAATACCGGCCTCCCCCAGGTAATCCTTTAATTGTTCCCGGTCTGCGACTCGGATCACAAACAAGTGGTGTATAGGTCTGGAACCGCTGGGTTCGGATGGCAGCCTGACACCCTCGCATTTGCCAAGCAACTCGCGATAGCGTTTTGCATGTTTTCGCCGAGCGTTATTCCAATCAGGCAAGCGCTTGAGTTTTGCGTGCAGCAGCCCGGCTTGAAGTGCGTCCAATCTGCCGTTGTAGCCTTCAATGTCGTGGTGATACTTCTTGGCTTGGCCATGGTCGCGCAGCATGCTGATTTTCTTTGCGAGGCTGGCATCGTTGGTGGTCACCGCGCCAGCTTCGCCGCAGGCTCCCAGGTTCTTTCCAGGATAGAAGCTGAAGGCTGCCGCGCGGCCCATCGATCCGGCCTTCATCCAGCGATTTTGCTTGCGCGAAAAATATTCGGCTCCGTGAGCCTGGCAGGCGTCCTCGATTACGAGGAGACCGAACCGCTCCGCCAATTCTTGAATCGCATCCATGTCGACGGTCTGCCCGTAGAGGTGGACCGGAACGACGGCTGTGACTGGCCGGCGGCTGCGACGGCTTATCAGCTTGCCGGATTTGTCTTTTTCGCACTTCTGCTCTAAATATTCTCGAAGTTTTTCCGGATCCATGTTGTAGGTGCGCTCGTCGACGTCGACGAATTCAGGAAGGGCTCCGGCTTGCGAAATCGCTTCGGTTGTCGCAATGAAAGTATGCGGTACAGTCACGACCACATCGCCTGGCTGAACGCCGCATGCCATGATGGCAAAGCGCAGGGCATCGGTACCGCTGCTGATAGCTACCGAATGGCTGGTGCCGCAGAAAGCAGCGAATGCCTTTTCGAATCCTTCCACCATGGGACCGCCGATGAATCCGGCGGTGTGCAGAACCTGGTGGAAGATGGCTGTGAGCTCCTGCTCCATTTCAACGTGAGGAGTAACCAAATCCAGAAAAGGAATGCTGTTTGAATTATGAGAATGGCTCACTTTACGACCTCCGCGATTTGTTCGATATATCGCAAAATTCGGGCTGGATTGCCCACTACGATGCTGTTCGGGGGGACGTCTTTGGTTACTACGCTGCCGGCTCCGACTATAGCGTTTTCGCCGATTGTGGTGCTCGAGAGAATAGTTGCGCCCGAACCGATCGACGCGCCTTTCTTAATCACGGTTCGTTCGACTTTCCAGTCGGCTTCGGTCTGCAGGTTGCCTTCGCCGGTCGTCGCCCGGGGGTATGAATCGTTGATGAATGTAACTCCATGGCCGATGAAAACGTTGTCCTCGATGATTACGCCTTCACAGATGAATGTGTGGCTGGAGATTTTGCAGCGCTTGCCGACGGTGGAATTTTTCTGGATCTCGACGAAGGCGCCGATCTTCGATTCATCGCCGACTTCGCATCCGTAGAGGTTGATGAACTTGGACAGCTTGACGTCTTTTCCGAGCTTGACGTCTGGCGCGATGCATACGTGCGGGTTCATAGTCATGTTTGCTAAGAAGATCTGGTGAGTTTGCTGCGAGAGAAGTTGTTCAATCCGCTTCGGCAGCGGCTCGCTCGGAGTCGTAATACCAGGTTGCGACGGGTGATGTCAGCGCGCCGAGTTGGAATTCCTGGTGAGCGGCAACGAGCGCGGCATCCATATCCTTTCTGGCAACCAAAAAGGAGATGTTGCACTCGGATGCGCCGTAAGCGCTGGCGATAATATCTACGTTCCCGCGTCCCAGAGCGGCGAAAGCGCGGCCGATCATTCCTGACATGCCGCGCAACTTCTGGCCAACCACGGTGACGATTGCAACCGTTGCATCGAGCGTGATGTGTTCCGCCTTTTCGTGGACGAGGTCGTGAGCAAATTCGTGACGCAAGGCTTCGACAGCCCGTTTAGCCACGCCGGCTGAGACTACCAGGCATACTTCATTCTGCGAAGACGACTGTGAAATCAGAAGCACGTCAGCGCGCACAGCAGCAGTCGTTGCGAATGTGCGCCCTAGAACATCCTGCACTTCGGCGAGGCCCGGACCTCCGACCGTGATCAATGCGGCATCACCGATCGCCGTGATTGCAGTTACTCCGTTGGCGCTTGCCGGGCCGATGTGCGTTATTTTCGTTCCCGGATTTTCCGGCTCAAACGTGTTCCGAATGCGAAGCGGGATACCGCGTTGCATTACCGGGCGAAGGGTTTTGGGATGAAGAACCTTGGCGCCGAAATATGCCAGCTCCGATGCCTCGCGATAGGAAATTTCAGAGATCGTACTGGCACTTGGTACCAGGCGCGGATCGCATGTCAACAAGCCGTCCACGTCAGTCCAGATGATTACCTCGTCCGCATCGAGTGCTGCGCCCAGAATGGTTGCGGAATAATCCGAGCCGCCGCGGCCTAATGTGGTGAGCACGCCTTCTTCACTGGCGCCGATGAACCCAGTTACCACCGGGACCATGGCTTGCTGCAAAAGTGGATGCAGATGTGCGTGGCAGGCTTCTCGGGTCAGATCCATCCACGGCTCAGCGCCACCGTAATAGGAGTCGGTGACAATCAGTTTCGTCGCTTCGACGGATTCACTGGTTACTCCGATTTCCACGAGGACAGCTGCTAACAGCGGAGCCGAGAGGCGCTCGCCCAGGCTGGATATGGCATCACGCGTCCGGGGCGTCAGCTCGCCGAGGAGATTGGTTCCTTTACACAGGCGCTCGCCTTCTGCGAAATGCTTCTGCATTCGCTCGCTGATGCGTTCTCGCTCCGCATCGGAATGAATTAAGGCCTCGATTGCAATTTCGTGGCGATACCGCAGCTCGCCAAAAATCGTGTCGACTGCGTTGCAATTTCCGGCCTCGGACTCCAAGGCTGCTTCGATCAATTTATTGGTGACGCCACTCATGGCTGAGACCACGACCACGATGTCGGTTTCTATGGATGCGTCGCGGATAATGTCGGCCACTTTCCGGATGCAAGACGCGTCACCTACCGAGGTCCCACCAAATTTCATGATTCGCAGTGGCCGGTTTAGATTTCTGCGGACTTTTCCTTGGAGCTCGGAAGCCGTTAGCTGCGTAGAGGAAAAACCGGAAGTCCTTGCAGAATTCGAATGCAAACTACGATGACCGCGCAGCGGGCGAGCGAGACTGGCTGATTCGGAATTTATTTTGCTTCGCAATCGGCCTCCACTGCGGCATGTTCTGGCGGAACGGTTAGTGGCAAAGCGGAGGGTCGAACCGCTGGCAAGTTTTGTTTCGCATACCACGCCCTTTGCACCTGGCTTCTACGGATGCAGTCACTCACCAAGGCTGGCTCGTCCCAGGGAACGTCGTGGTAGGCAGATCGCAAAAACTCGCTCCGGGGATCTCTTATCCATTCCTGGGGAAAGAGTGCGATCGTTTCTGCCTCGGTAATTTTTTGACTTGCGGGGACACCGTCTCCGGAGATAGCTGCGTAGAGCGCTGCCGGAAGGTCGCGTCCTGCGCCAAGCCCCAGGTGTCCAACCTGAGTGGTGCGTGGGTTTATTTCGATAAGATAGGCATCGTCGGTGTGCGCTTCCAGGATGAAATCAAAACCATAGAGTCCTGAAAGATTGAGCCGCCGGGCCATCTTCTCCACTGCGACCGACATTTCCCAATGGTCGATCAGGCGCAGAACGGCAGCATGTCCGGCCACATGCATCTTTTCCAGCACTTCGAAATGCAAGCCGGCGAGAACAGAACCTTCCCAGCAGAATATGGTGCTGGTGGCTTCGCGTCCCTGAACAAACGCCTGCGCGTTTATGACGAATCGATGGCGCAGCAACGACGGCCACAGCAAGGTTGTATCGTGATCGACGATCGCCCGCTTAGCCGCCCTTGCAAATAGTGGTGGAGCTTGCAGGATTCGCAGCACTTGTTCTGCTTCTTCCAGGGTTTGCGCGATCCTTACTCCGTTTCCACCCGAAGTACCGTCCGCTTTCAGCACTAACGGAAAACCAATAGCCAGTTTCTTGAGATCCCCGACATTCTCGACAACGGTGGTTTTCGGGACTCGAATGCCTTCCTGATGAGCCGCGTGCATGAAAGCATTTCGCGCAAACACCACGGGGAAGCTTTCGGGTCCGCCCAGTGAATGCTCTATCAGATTGCAAATTTGCTTCCCCGCATTGCTTTCCTGTTGCTCTCGGCGGTACAGGTCATGCAGGTGGCGGGTTGCGAGGTCATCCCCAGGAACGATGAGATCCGGATCTGCGGCCATGATCGCCTTCTTGAATGACATCAATGGCGCGAGGCCGCGGTAAGTATGAATCTGACGCAAGGCGTTAGTCTTGCGGACCGGATGGCCAGCGGGGCAGACAGCCTCCACGGTGCATCCGGCGTTGGCTAGCGCCATCGCCAGCCGAGCCGTAGGCACCCAACTGGAAGTCGTGGCCAGCAGGACTTTCGGCTGTACTTTTGTCCAAGTGTGGGTACGCGCCAATTTTGCTTTCACTAACAGGAGAAGGAGGAAGGAAAATTAGAGGCGAACGAATGCCCCTCTTTGTTTGACCGATTGGTTGGCGGCTTCGAGAAGCTTGACCACGCGAAGGCCGGCGGCGCCGTCGTTAAAAGGTGTCTTGTCATTTGCAATGCAATCGACAAAGTAAGCAAGTTCCTGCTTGAGCGCCTCGATCTGTTCCACTTGCGGAGACCACATGTCCCCAGAACGATAATTCACCAGCAGGTTATAGAGCCCTTCGCGGCTGGTGATGTGTACTCCTTTGTCATAAACCTTGATCTTCTCATCAGCCTCGAGATCGTTCCAGACCAACATCTTCTTCTCGCAACCGATCAGCGTGGTGCGTACCTTCACTGGCGACAGCCAGTTGACGTTGATGTGGGCAATAATTTTGTTGGGAAAATAAACCGTGATGAATGCGACGTCTTCGTGGCCGTTCAGATGGGTCTGGCCGGTCGCGGAAACAGCTTCGGGAGTTTCCCTGATCAGATGATCGATTATCGACAAATCGTGAGGAGCGAGGTCCCAGATGACATTCACATCGTGCTGAAACAAGCCCAGGTTGACGCGGGTGGAATCGTAGTAGTAAATCTTTCCCAGCGTCCCTTCGTCGAGTAGTTGGCCAATCTTTTTCACCGCTCCGGTAAACAGGAAGGTGTGATCGACCATGATTTTCAGATTCTTTCTTTCCGCCAGTTCTATCAGCTCTTCTGCCTGGGCCGAGTCGCTGGTAAATGGCTTCTCGACGAACACATGCTTTCCGTTTTCCAGGGCAGCCTTGGTCAACTCGTAATGAGTCCACACCGGAGTCACGATGGCAACCGCGTCGATCTCAGTTGATGACAGCAGGTCAGCCGTTTCCGAGACAACTCCGATGTGCGGGTAGGTTTTGTGAATGCGTTTGCGCGCTGCCGGGCTCTTGTCGCAAACTGCCACCACTTCTGAGCCATCGAACTGGTCAAGGTTTCTGACCACGTTGGGCCCCCAATATCCATATCCGACCACGCCAAATTTGACCACTCCATCTCCGCGCTCTTTAGGCAGGGATTCAGTCGGGAGCGGCCGCAAAAGGTGGCTCGCTGGTTGTAGTACCGTTGACATGAGTCTCCTTTAGTACGCTCCGTCTCCAAACACCACTGCGACGGGAGTCCGCATTAGAATTTTCAGATCCATCCAAGGGGACCACGTTTTGGCGTACCGCAAATCAAGACGAACCATATCGTCGAACTTAATGCGGCTGCGTCCGTTCACCTGCCACAACCCGGTGATACCGGGCTTGGCTTCGAGCACCCGGCGGCGGTGCCAGATGTCGTAAGCCTCTACTTCATAAGCGATGGCAGGACGCGGTCCAACCAGGGACATCTCGCCTTTGAGCACATTGATAAACTGCGGCAACTCATCAAGACTGGTTCGGCGGAGGAAGCTGCCGATGCGGGTGATTCTGGAGTCTTTGGTCAGTTTGTAAACGCCGTTGCCAGTGCCGTTTGATGGCTGACTCTTAGCACTGCCTGCAATCAGTTGTTTGACGTAGGCTTTATGCTCGCTGGGATCGTTGTTGACATACATCGACCTGAACTTCAGGAAGACAAATTGTTCGCCGTACTGTCCGACCCGCTTCTGGCGGAAGAATACGGGGCCTTTCGAAGTCAGCTTGATGGCAATGGCAATCACGAGAAGCACAGGCAGCAAGAACAGCAGGGCTAAAGCACTGCCGACTGTGTCCATGATTCGCTTGATGCTTGAGAAGAGTTTCCTGCCATCGTCCCGACGGATCAGGTCGGGATAGAGTTTCGGATTGCTGGGCCGTTCGAAAATGCCGTGATTCCATTCTTCCGGAAATAAGTGGAAGGAAATGCTGATCTGGTTGAATTGGTGCGAGCTAAGGTTAGTGCGCAATGTCTCGCTCACCCTGGTCATGAGAGTGGTCAGGATGGTTTTGCGATCGTCCTCCCCAAACTCCGTGAACATAACCCCAACAACCGCGTCTTTCTTGTACCAGCCGGTAACGTCGGTCTCCCGGGTGGACAGAGAAAGTGCTGAGAGAACCTTGTCCAGCGCCTTCTCGTTATTATCCGAGTAGAGACCGTCTCCCATATCCAGCAGCATCAACAGAAATGGTTTTCGCGAGCGCTCGGAGCGCTTTCGCTCGAGCGATATCACTCTATGGAAAGCGGACTCGTTTAAAACGCCGGGTTCGTTAAGCGGCAAAACGTCTGCCGGAATAGCATCCATTGTCAAATTGACTGACCTACGAACATTCACGACTGCACTCCTCTTCCTGCCTGCTTCATTGGCGCACAGGAACAAACGGCGTACCTGGTTGAATTTGTTTTATGTTTAGTTTCTGTGGAGGGGAGTGAACGGGACTGGAACTGAAACAACTCGACTCTGAGGGATTAGAAATTTTAACTTACGATGGGTGATTCGCCGAGACCATCGATTTGACGAGTAACTCCCGGACCGTAGCGCTGGTAATAATTGCTATGATCGGTGTTTGACGACGCATTCACGATCGCGCCCAGCAGCTTGGACTGTTCAAGCGCCTGTAGGCCTCGCTGGAGCATTCGCCTCTTTGTGATTCCTTCTCTGGTTACCAAAAGTATCCCATCTGCCAATCGCGCCCAAACACTGGTATCGGCCAAAGGCAGTATCGGTGGAGAATCGATAATGATCCAGTCAAACCAGCTTGACAGTTGGTTCAAGAGTTCGGAAAGCCTGCCGGATTGCATCAGTTCAAGCGGATTTGCCGGTGGCCGGCCAGCCGGCAGAAACCACAAGTTCAGACTTTCTAGACGATAGATATGCTGAATCGGGCGGGGCTCGCCCTGCAACCATTCACTGAGACCCGGGAGACTCCGCAGGCCAAACTGTTGGGCCAATGACGGACGCCGTAAATCTCCCTCCAACAGCAGAATCTTGGGTTGCTGCCTACGGCCCAGAATGGTCGCTAAATTGGCGGCCACGGTGCTCTTGCCTTCTTCGGGGATCGTGCTGGTGATCAATAGTTTTTTGAGCAGACGGCCGTGCTGCAGCTGTCTTAAACGCACGCTGAGAAAACGGAATTTCTCCGCGCCAAAGCCTTCCTGGGCGGTAAAGCATACTAACTTGTTGTCCGGCGGTAGCGATACCGGCAATGAGAGGAATTGACTCAAATCATCTTTCGCGAAATTGGTGAACTCCGGCTGAGCAAATTCCTGCGCAGGTAAATCCTTCGGCGCAGAAGCAGCTTCGCGCTCTATTACCTGCAAAAGTTCGGTCGCAATTGCCGGGGGCGTTGATAGAGTGCCCGACCGTTCCGATTCGGACTTGTGTAGCGCCTCAAATATACGGCTCATGTTTAACGGCTCCGTTGGCTGCGGCTGCCCGCGGTTCGTGCGGGCTCGATTGCAATTTTTGCAAGTACTCATGCAGGAGAAGGAGTGTCTTCGCTGCCCGGCGTGCGTCCCCGTCCTCATTGGCTTCCTGCTGCAGCGCAGGTTGGTGGACGACTCCAAGACGGAAGTCTGCGGCTATATCTTCGATAATATCCGGCGTCACGCTCTGCGCCGCCCGCGCGTAGGACGTAATCAGTGCGTTTTCACAAACTGTGTTGATCAGCCGCGGAAAGCCGCGGGAGTGGCAATGAATTCTTGCAATCGTTTCAGTCGGAAAAAGATCAGCGCAGGTAGAAGTTTCTCCGGCGAGTGCCAATCGGCGCCGAATGTAGCCTATGGTTTCTTCCAGGTTTAATGGCTGAAGCTGTGAGCGCAGCGCAATCCTCTGCTTCAATTGACGAAGCTCGCTCGAGTCGAGCTTCTCGTCCAATTCGGGCTGTCCTACCAGCAAGATCTGAAGTAATTTTTCGTTCGTAGTTTCTAAGTTCGTCAGCAAACGGATTTCTTCGAGCACCTCTGTCGACAAATGGTGGGCCTCGTCGACTACCAGCACTGTAGTGAGTTTCTTCTGATACCGGGAGATAACATAGTTACTAAGCACTAAGAGGAGTTCGCTTTTGTTCTTTCCCGTCACATTAAGTCCGAAATCCCCGGCAACATACTGGAGAAACTCAACTGAAGAGAGCCGGCTGTTGAAAACGTACGCGTAGGCGACGTCGCTCTGATTCAGCAATTTCAATAGGCAGCGGACAAGCAGAGTTTTACCTGTGCCAACTTCTCCGGTCATCACCACGAATCCCTTATGGCGTCGCACGCCGTAATATAGGGCCGCCAACGCTTCATTGTGTCTGCGAGTGGGAAAAAGAAAAAACGGGTCCGGGGTAATCTCGAACGGATTACGCTTCAGGTTGTAGAACGCTTTATACATGGACTGCGATTAGCCTCGGAAGTAGCTTATTGCTGATCCGGCAAGAATAGCCGCAAAAACCAGCGCCGCGGCGGCCCAGCTTACCCAGACAGTCCGGGTTTGCTTCCTTTCTTCCTCCGCGCTGGTGATAGCCGGAATGTCTGAAATCACAGGGATCGGCAGCATTTCCTTCAGAGCTTTCTCGTCATACAGACGATCATCAAAAAATTCTGTCCCACCCGCCAGGGCAGCACCCAAAGCAATTCCAATACCCAAACCGATGGCACAAAACTTGAGGCGATTTGGAAAATCAGGTTTTAAAGGCAGGCTGGGAGGATCGATCATCTGAAAATGTTCGCCCTGTTGCAGTAATTCCATGCTGGTCGCCATCTGCGACGAGTTCTTTTTTTTCAACAGCTCGTCGTAATTGGCCTTGGACTGCTCATAGCCACGGGTAAGATCCGCGAACTGCTGTTCTCGCACTGGCTCCTGATTCAAACGTGCCTGATAATCATTGATCTTGGCTTTCAAAGCCGAGATCTCTTGCTCTTTGTTTGCAATGTCGATTTGATTGGCTCGTAACTGGCCCTGGAGCTGGATCGTCGCCGAGCCGTTTCCGCTATCCATTTCGTCGAGAGATTGTGCAACCGGTTTGCCATTTGACGAAGCCTTGACCGCGGCGATCTTTAGCTCGGCGAGGGCCTGGTCGCGCATTTTTTCTGTCTTGGCAATCTGATCTCTCAACTTTCGAACATCGGGATGACGATCGGTGTAGTGCGAGCTGAGATCGGCGAGTTGCGCCTTAAGTTTTTCCAGCTCTTGCTCTAAGGCGGGGATACCCATGGGCGTGCCGTCTCCAGTCTTAGCTGTTCTCTGCAGAACACCGGATTGCTCCAGCATTGACTGTAAATAAGCGTTCTGCTGCCGGTCAGCATTGAGGCCATCTTCTTGGTTTTGCAGTTGGGATTGCAGTCCGGTGAGGATTTGAAGATTGCTGGACAACTGACTGGGCAATTCGCCGAGGTGCTGATCTTTGTAAACTCGGACCTTTTCTTCCTGCTCGGCCAAAGCCTGTCTGGCCGTTTCCAGCTGTTGTTCTAGAAACTTCGTCGTGTCTTCCGATTTCTGTTGACGCAATTCCAGATTCTCGCTGATGAAGAGATTTGTCAGCTCCCCAGTCACCTGCTGAGCGACGTGAGGATCGTGAGCAGAATAATAGATGTTGAATGAGGTAATCTGATTTCGTGTGTCGCGTACCAGCTCAATCTCGATATCTTTGCGCATACGCTCGACCAGCTCATCCGGATTTAGCCGGCCGCGTTTATCTGCATACAGATTGAGCTCATCGATGATGTGCAAAAGGCGCGTACGACTCAATATCTGCTGGGTAATGCTTTGCAAGCGTGCCTGCAAATCATCCGTCACGTTGGGAGTAACGTAATCTCTTGGCATGCTCGGTTGTTCGACCAGAATCAGCGTGCCCGACTTATATACGCGGGGCAGAACCCAACTTGCACTCCAGACCACCAGCCAACCAAGAAAAAAAGGTATCAGGAAATACATATGTCGACGGCGAATCACGTCGGCATACTGCTGGAGGTTGACGCCTTCTTCCGGTTTCTCTTCTAACTCATCTAGCATAAAGTTTCTCGTGCTATTCGCCGAGCGGACGCGAGAACTGATACGAAATACTGACAGCCACGCGATCTCGGTTAGGAGCTGCGGACAACACAGCTACGTCGCTATAGCTCTGGTGCAAGTGCATATATTGCAATTGCAAGTTCAAATGCTCTCCGACCTGGCGCTGCACGGACGCGCTGCCCGAAACTGTATGCCCGCTGGTGTTGAATATAGCCAGTGGATCCAGCATGTTGTTGTCCGCGTAACTTCCGCCCAGTGATGTGCTCAAGTTGCGAATGATTTGCCGGCGGACTGAGGCGTTCGCGCTTATCGCCTGAACCGCTCCGGATAAACCGCCGCCATCATTAATGGCTCGCGAGGCGCTGACGGCAAAACTGGTCAATCTTCCTTGCCAGCCCATGCTGGCCCCGCCGACTGGAGACCATCCCGTCGTCGTCGGCAAGCCAAACTGCCGAGTGTTGGCCTGCTGCGGACCGCCAAACAGAGAAATGGAAACGGTCGGTTTCAGATAAAGGGTATAGAAAAGGAAGACGCTATGAGCTGTCGTCTGACTTTGTCCGAGCGTCGGATATGCCAGGAAATTCTGGTATTGATAGGTTGCGCCGAGGTAGTGCATTTTCGACAGGCGGCGATTGTAAAAAGCCGAGCCTGCTCTTGAACTTGAATCGCCAAGTCCAGGGACTTGCGATTGATTCGGATAGTGCAGGTTCGCAAAAGTTCCGCTCGCTCCGACCATGCCATTGGGACCAAACTGGTAAGTGAGCGAAGCGTTCGCAGTGTTCGAGAGCACGTCAGCGAGTGGCGCGATTACGGATTCATTAGGAACAAACACCGAGCCCGAAACCGGCTGAGCAAAATCCTGATTCGGCTGATTGAGCACATTCGATGTTTTAAGGAAAGAATCCCGCAAACCGAGGGTCACATGCGGACTGAGGCGATAGCTCAGATTTATCCCCAGATTCTGGTCGGCTTGATTCAACCCGCTGGTCTTCTGGTAGAGAGTAAATCCGGGACTATAGTTGAACACCCAGTGAAAGCGCGAACGCGTCTGATCGAGTGAAATTGTCGGCCAAACCGAATAACTGACGTCGCTCACCGGTTGTCCATTGGCGCTGCTGGTCGCGTCGGTATCGTATGCGCTGCTGAACACCAATCCTCCGCGCAGGTAATTAGCACGCGTCTCGGAGCTAAAACCCATTGAGTAGCCTTCCCCACTTATCGGGGCCGGCATCAACATTCCGGTGCTGCCTCCGGTGCCAGTTGCGGCGACTGCGGCACTCGAGGTGTCGACCTGCGCCCAAACGGACGCGCAGAGCAAGATGATTGCGATCAAGATTTTAGGTAGCATGTGTAATCTCACGGGACCACAACGGTGTCGCGCGGCTGGAGCTTTATGTTCTGTGCCGAGTTCTTGCCCTTGATGACATCCTTATAGTTAAAGAGCAAGCGCGACTGCCCGCCGTCCGGATTCTGGCGGAGGATGTAGATGGACTTTTGCTTGGCAAAGTCACGGAAGCCGCCGGCTGTCGCAATAGCGTCCAACGCGGTGGAAGAGTTAGTCAGCGGGTACGAACCGGGCTTCGTGACCATCCCGAGAATATTGAATTTCTGGCTTTTGACTTCCGTGACGATGACGGTGACTTCAGGTTCGGAGATAAAGCTTTGCAACTTGGTGGCTAGCTCCTTCTCCAGTTGACGCGGCGTCTCTCCGCTGGCTTGCACTTCCCCGGCTAGAGGTACGGATATCTTCCCATCCGAACGAACCGGAACCGTACGCGATACCTCGGGCTCTTTCCAAACGTTGACGGCCAGAACGTCATCGGCACCAATGATGTAAGTGTCATCGTGTGCATGACCTGCGTTAGCGCCATTATTTGCGTCAGCAGCGGTTGTCTGAGCTTCTGACTTGGTGTTCGCAGCGTCAGTTTGCGCCGGCAGCCATGCAGAGATCAGTATGCACATGCCGAGCATTCCTATCCTGCGGCATACCCTTTTGGTGTGGTTTTTCATGATTTGTTCCAAACTGAGCAATGGTGTCTCCCGGCGAACCCTAAACTCGCTTTCCATTTCCTCGAGTTCCATTAGCCGAAAATGAGGAAGGATGGGTTTCCGACGAGCTCATGTGATATTGCTCGATCTTGTAGAGTAAGGTCCGATAGCTGACCTTCAGCAATCGCGCCGCAGCTTTCCGGTTCCAGCCCGTCTTCTCCAGAGCCGTAGCGATGGCGTTTCTCTCCGCTTCGTAGCGGACGCTTTGTACCAGAGACTTCAGCGAGTTGAGACTGGCCGGCCGCTCCTCGTCTTGTTCGGCAAAATCCTGCCTCGCAAAATCTTGGTCGGCAAAACCTTGGTCCGCAAAATGAGTCTCCCTGATAGGGTGTAACGTCGCAGCGGCCTTGCCGGTCTCAGGGGGGTGCTCTGACCTCGGTGTGGCGAAGATTAACTCTCTATCTCCCATCATCAAATGGCGCTTCACAAACTCCTCAAGCTCATGAAGATTTCCTGGCCAGGAATAGGCATGGCAGGCGTCGAGCACGGAAGGTGAAAAAGTGCGCGCAGGCAGACCGTAATGCTTTGCCAGATGATGCATAAAATGACGAAGCAGCAGTGGAAGCTCATCTTTCCGCTGTCGCAACGGTGGCGTCTGCATGGTGAAGGCGCTCAACCGATAGTAAAGGTCTTCACGCAGCTTCTTTTCAGACAGCGCGCGGTCGATGTTCGCGCTGGTAGCCGCTAGAATTCTGACGTCGGCCCCAACCGTGGCGCCACTGCCGGGACGGAAGAACTGTTTGTTCTGCAATACTTGCAATAACTTGCTCTGGACGCTGGTGGGCATCTCTGTAACTTCGTCCAGCAGAATCGTCCCTTTTTCACACAATTCCAGCTTGGCCGACTTGGATCGGACTGAACCGGTGGAATCGCTTCGCTCGTAACCGAATAGTTCAGTTTCCAGCAGATCGCCAGGCAGGGCCGCACAATTTACCTTAAGAAACTTGAATCCGGATCGGACAGACAGCTTGTGAATGAGCCGGGCAGTAGTATCTTTTCCGCTGCCAACTTCTCCCAGAATAAGCACGGGAACACTGGCTTGAGCCAGCAATTCTGCCTGGGCGCGAAGTTTGCGCATGATGGGACTGGCGCTTACAAAAAACGCCTCTTCGCTGACCTGTTCAATGTCGTCGCTGGCGATCTCGACGGCGATGCCTTGCCTCCGCGAATTCAGCTGGCCGGAAATCGTGGTTTCAAGCTTCTTGTCTTCGAGCGGCCGGACCAGATAATCCTGGGCCCCCAGCCGAATTGCTTCATTTTTTCGCCCGGCATCGTCGGGATAACAAACCAAAATGATCGGCAAGTTCGGACGAAGCCTTCGCAACCAACGCAAGATGTGCAGGCTGTCTGCATCTCCCCGGGGCAAATCCAGCAAAAGCAGATCGGGAGTCGTACCCCCTTGGACCGATTCCAGCGCTTCCCAGCCACTACCGACGGTTTCCAGTTGCCAGGAATTCGCTTCAGCAATCGACCAGAGCGCACGAGCCACGCCGGGATCCTTACTGACAACCAGCACGCGTGCGGCTTCGATTGAATTTTCTATCATGCAGTTGGAAATTTCTTGAATTAGCGAAGAAGGGGTTGCAACTCTTAAACAGGTTCGACGTCGTAGCCCTGAATACGAACTGCTAAAGATCTTTGAATGGCGTCTACGGATACCACCAAGGTATTGTCATCATTTCGCGTAACCAGGATGCCTTCAACACCCTCCATTGCGCCCCCACGTACTCGCACCCGCTGTCCGATCTGAAGAAATGGATGAGTGCTCCAAGGAATCTGCTGTCCGATTAGAGTGCGAACCGCGTCGATTTGCGATTCCGCAATCGGCGTACCCAGACCGGAAGCGCCCACGAACCTGAACACACCATCGATTTTCAGTACTTGCAATCGCTGCTCTCCGGTCGAAGGTAATTTCACGAAGACGTAGCAGCCAAAAAGCGGCACTTCTACGGATTTCCGCCGATCGCTCCAGCGATGCACTTCTGTGACTAATGGCAAGAAGGTGTTGATGCCTTGTTCGCGCAACCGCTGCGCGATCACTCGTTCGTGGCGAGCGCGAGTGTGCACCGCGTACCAATTTTCCGTGTTCACTTCAGTCATTGGCGGGGTGTTCGGGAGCTCCCACGACTGGTTGCCGGCACTCATAGCTTCGCCCTCTCAGTCACAATGTGACCTCTAGGCCTTGGGACTAAATCCAAACGAGGGGAGGATCGACTTCAGGGTCGTGGGGGTCGCACTTCACAACTTCGCGTCAATCAGCGTTACCTTGGCAGGAATGCAAATTCCGCGGCTCATCTCTCCGCGGTATGGCATTGCTTCCCTGGTTTGCTGATTGAGTTATCACAATCAAGATTCTTGTGGCCGGGCAAAGGGGGATGGGAACAAGTTCTGTACCCGAAGTAAACGTAGGCTATAGCCCTATGCAGGTAGCTGCAAGAGGTACCCGCGCTCCGTGGCGAAAGTCTCATGGGAAATGGGGTAGCGGTTCTCGGTGCAAACAGACGATGCGCTTAGAGAAGGTTTTCTCATGAATCGGAGAGGTTCGGCCCTGATTCGTCAAGCATTGCTTTCAGCGCTTCCCATCTCGGTCCGAAACTGCTAGCGACATTCGGCTGATTTCAAAGGAAATAGCGGATTTATTGAAAATCGAACCACGGCGGGAGCGGCGGAATACAACCCTCGCAAAACCCGATGTGGCGTCATTGGCAACCCATCGCAAAACTTTGCGATATTTTGCTTGCTCCCGCGTGAGTCATAGAGTAACCTATGATTGCGTTTTGGTGGCGTTCATCGATTTTTTGATGTCCTCTAGCAATGCGCTCGCCTTGTTCATACCTTCCCCAGATAGAACAAGTCCGTTTCCCCCGTGGGCGGTTTCCCCGCGCCTTGCACGCTGGTCGCATTCGGTCGAACTTATGGAGACGGAACCTTTGGGGCAAAAGAGCATTCGAGTTCTCATTGCAGACAGTTCGCAGATTCACACTCGGTTGCTCGTGGACGCGCTCAAACGAGAGCCGGGACTGGATGTCTTTTGTGCGGACTGCGATTCTCAGGCTCTGGTAGCAACCGCTGCAGAACAAAGAGCCGACGTTGTCGTGATCAATTCCCATCTCGACGAGGAACCGCTTCGCGGGTTTGAGGTTTTGCGTGAACTGCGAGCGTTACACCCTCAGATCCGCGGCGTAATGCTGTTGGATTCCTCGAAGCCTGACATTGTTCTACACGCCTTTCGCGTTGGCGCGAGAGGAATTTTCAGCAGACGTGACTCTATCGAATCGCTTTGCAAGTGCGTTCGGAGTGTCTACGCCGGCCAGATTTGGGCCAGTAGCCAGGAGATGTCGATGGCTGTGGAGGCCCTGGCATCATCGCCATTGGTCCGTGCAGTCGATGCGAATGGCTTGGAGTTACTCTCCAAGCGGGAGATGGAAGTTGTTCACTGCCTTGCCGAGGGACTCACCAACCGTGAAATCGCACAGCGCCTTGGGCTCAGTCAGCACACGATTAAGAATTACTTGTTTCGCGTTTTCGATAAGCTGGGAGTCGCCAATCGGGTCGAGCTATTGTTTATGACTCTGACTCAGGCCCACCCTGCGCAGTCCCTGACCTCATGTCTGTTGACGAACCCCGCTCATGAGAATGGCCACAATGAAGCAAACTTGGCCATCTGTCAGAAAGCCGCGGAGCAGGGACTGGCGCCCGCACAACTCCTATTGGCTGAGACCTATGCTGCTCGATATTCTGGATCGAGTGATCGGGTGGAAGCCTACATGTGGTACTTAATCGTCGGCGAACAGGTAACCCGAGCCAAACACCAAGTCAGCGAGAGCATGTCAATGGAGCAATTGCTCGAGGCCGAACACCGAGCAGCCGAGTGGATGAAAAACAGAAGAAAGCCAACATCTTCAGCCGAACGTCCGCAGGAGTACCGCCCCAAAAGGGATAAGGACTCATCGAGCCGCCTGATTTTGAAGTTGTGACACCAAAGATTGCGCCATAAGTAGCTCAGCCCCGCTACTAACCACGCCCCATTGGAAACCAGCCGGTCCGGCTTGTCGTCAGTGATGAACCGGTAGGGCAATGGTCACTTCGGCCGGCTCCATGTCAGAATCAATTCCCTGAGAACTGTAAATATTAGCGATCTGAAGGCGCAGCTCAGCGCCCATATTCAGCTCGTCCGGGATGGCGAAGAGATGCTGGTGTGCGACCGCAACAAGCCGGGGGCGCGGATCGTCCCCTGCCGTCTTGAAGGCCACTCCGAGCAGGAGCAGCGATTGGTCGCCCGTGGCGTTCTCACGCCGACGCTCAAGAAACGGCCTGCGTCGGTCTCGTGGCAAGAGCTCCCCAGGAAATGTCTCCGATGAGGTTATGGAGCAAGTATGGCGAGAAGAACGGGAAAGCCGGTAGCGCGGCGTTCGGCTTCTTGGGATGCGAGCCCATTGATTCCTCTCTGCGACCGTCAAGGCATTACACCTCGGGCCATCGCACAATATGAGAGCTACGATGCAATCGTCTGGTGGGCAACCCCTGTTGAGATTGCAAGCGCCCTCGCCAGACTCGTGAGAATGAAGCAACTAGACTCCGGTGATTGGACGAAGGCCCGCAAGCTTGCGAAAATCCTTGCTGCTTCATGGTCCTTGATCCAGCCGTCGAACATCTTGCGCTCCAAGGCGGTACAACTGGTGGAGCGCTACGACTTGCGAGCCGCCGACTCTCCTCAGTTAGCAGCGGCTCTGGCTTGGTGCGAAGACACCCCTCAAGAACGTGTCTTTCTGACCGTCGATCGAACGCTGAGGGAAGCGGCCCTGCTCGCCGTCTTCGACGCCAAGGATATCTGATTTTTAATCTCTCGCGCGGTTGCCGGCATACACGTCGGATAGGCGTAGATATGCGCGCCACCCAATCCGACGTCGCGTAAAATTCGGTACTCAATCCCGCATTTGTATCACGAACGCAAGAAAGAGGGTGCGGCGGCCACGCCTTGAACTCCGCGGATCCGAAAGTTAGCTGTTCCGAATCTCGGATCCAGAGACTCTCTCTCAACTATCACGGAACACGAAGAACCCCACCCCAAAGCCGATGATTGCGAGCGCCCAGAAAGCAGGCGAATGCAGCACGTAAGACTGACTGCCTGCTATCGGAACCAAGCCAGTTGTGCCTTGTTCTTCCGCGAGGAACGTGGCCTTCGAGTGCACCCAAGCGAGGAAGCAAAGATAGGTGAGTGCGGAAGCGCAAAGTCCAGCCAAAATCGGTTTCAGGTAGAGCATGCACGGATTGTACGCCGAGGTCTGCGTTAGACTCAGCGCTTCCGTTCTGTTATACCCACATTTCCGGTAGGCGCGGCGACGCGGCAGGCGCTCGAGATCCTGGTATTCCTGCGGATCTTCCCCAAGCGCCTCGAAATCTGTGAGCTGTCGAATGAATAAACCGGGTTTGAGGGCGTTCCTCCGAATGCAGGCCTTGCCGCGAGATGTCCTCGGACCGGTTGATTTTTTAGCGTTTTCCAGACAAGTCCCGCGGCTATTGCTTAGAAATGATTTGTGCGGACTTCTTGGCGGGTGCAAACCTCGACAACGGCGATTCGCATGTCCTCCTGCAATCGATCCTGCGGTTCTTCAAGTTTTCTCCCCGGCGAAGAAAAGAAGATGTTTCTCAACCACTTTGCCGAGAAGGCGTCGTGAATTCGCCTAGACAGAAAAGTCCTCGTTTGCGGCTTGATCCCGAATCGTACGACCAACTCCGCAATGCGGTGTTACGTCGCGACGGTTGGAGATGCCAAGCCTGCGGTGCACTGTCCAACCTCGAAGTTCACCACAGGAATTTTCCGCAGTCCACTCCGGAGAGGACTCTCAGCAGAACCTGATTACGCTTTGCGCCGCGTGCCATGAGGGCGTATATCTCAGCTGAGTCAATCATTAATGGCAATGCGAACGTGTTCTGTCTTGGACAGCCAGTTGAAGTCATGGGTTCGTTGGAGGAATAAGTGGAAAATGGCTGGCTTCGGCACCGGGTTGACTCACTAACACATGGTAAGGCCCGGAGGAACCAGCGTTGGTGGGGACGGCACCGTGACTTGCCGCCGGACTTGCTGCGCCGGGAATTTGACACAACAAAAAACGGGGCGGTTTGAGATCCGCCCCGTGATACCAACTAGATCTCGGCTGCCTAAAGAGAAAACCGCTTCACACGCGCGCGAATCGACCGCGAAGGAATGGCCCTAAGCCAAGCAGCCCGGTAACCATGAGGAGCATTGACGAGGGCTCCGGCGTGGTCCCTAGCCGCACCACGCTAATATCATCCAACCCCAGGTAACCTGGATCATCGCGAAACAAAAATTCAAGCGAGCTTGCGCCCGTGGCTGTGAAGTCAAAAGTATATTCCGTATACGGCTGCTGGCCAATGTTCGATTCGCTAAATAGTGTAATTCCATTAACCTTGGCCGTGAAGTCGTTCGGAAACCCGCCGTCGCTCATTAACCAGAACTGCAACTGGTACACGCCAGCGGTGGTTCCAAGGCCTTGGGTGAGGGTGCCATCGCTCCCAACGGGACCAAGGTAGGCGCCGAAACTACCGGAGTGAGCGTAGGTGCCCCCGGTCACACCGGTTGCCCCAGTGTTGCCACCGTGGATCCAATCCGTGAAGTCGCCTGTCTCAAAACCGCAGTTTGCGACCAGATTGCCGGCTATGTTATCGCAGATGCTAGTCGGCCCCGCGAGGAGCGGTACCGGTAGGGTCACACAGAGCAAAACCACTAATCCCACAGCGAAGAGAAGCCCAGATCTACGCGTCATGCTGTTTTCTCCCTTAAGGTAGCAAGCTGCAGCTACTAAGTGATTCGTTTGCTCACTGGAAGACCAGTCAGCTGTCATTTTGCAATTTTAGTACCACATTATTATCGCTTCTGGGTGAATAACGAAACCAGTCTCATCCTATTGATCTTGCTTCGCTTAACTGCGATTGATCATGGAAGAATCACTTTGAGTAGTGGTTCGTATGCATAGAGTTTCACATAAGGAGAATCGGATTCCTTGAAATTACCATTCGCCCGGGTAGCTCGAAGGTTTGGATCTCTGCTCGCGCCAAGCATCTGTGGTGTCCGGCATGAGTTGGCAAGCCCGCCACTTGCCGGTTTGAGCAAAGTTACGAACCGTCCGTTTCCCCAGTGGAGACGCCCGCAAGTATCCCCGTTGGCGCTCTGTCGGATAAGTTCAGAGTTTGCAAAAGGCATGTGTGGCCCAATCGTCTATGCTAAGCAATCGCGCTACGGGATTGGCGAGACAGGACGATGGGCATGCTCCATAAGCGGACTGGCGTGCTAGGTCGTGATGGCAGCGTCCCGCCGTGGTCGTACCTGGCAGTTCATGACCCACAGGAACCACAGATAAGAGCCCCGCAGATCACAAGGTTTATGCCTCGAGAAATGCTACAGCAGCAGCTTGCGGCGCAGCAGGCTGGCCATACCCACCAGTCCACTGCCTAGCATGAGCAACGAAGCTGGCTCCGGTGTCACCGCCGCAGTGTTGTAAGTCAAAAACGCAATAGGGACACCGTTCGTATAGCCGAATATCTCAGTTTCCAATGATGGTATTAGTCCGCTCACAGCGCCGCCGAAGACAAACGTTGAACCAAGGTGGGCATTCAGAGCAGCCAAGCCTGCGGCATTGAGAGTGATGGTAATGTACTCCGAGACGCCGGTGTCAGCGGCACTCACGCTAATCGAGCCCAGCGAGGGCCCGGTCGCCAGACCTCCATAGCTGATTGAGGAGGCGGCGTACAAGTTATAAACCGCCGCGGAGTTAAGGTTGAAGTCCTCTCCGTCGTTCCAGATGCTGATGGTTGCGCTGCTGATGTGGCTAGAGGGCAGTGTAAGAGCGACAAAATCGTTATAATAGGTGCCGAAACTATTACCAGCGAAGGTGTTCGTGATGAATGAAGTGCTGGTGTTGTTGCAACCCCCGCCTTGGTTACACCAACCTTCACCAGTTGCGCTAACCGAGCCGGCCGAAGCCAGGGAGGCAAGAAGAAGCAAAGTGGCAACTACTCCGAATATTTTCATGGTTCGTCCTTTTCGTTGGCCGGCGGCCACGCTAAAACTCGTTCGAACGCTCTCGTGCAGGATACCGCGCGAGCAGCGATCCAAACCTTCGGTGCTACCCGCGTGAATGATCCACAGATTTTGAGCCTCGAGAAAGGCTACAGAAGCAACTTGCGGCGCAGCAGGCTGGCCATACCCACCAGTCCACTACCTAGCATGAGCAAGGAAGCCGGCTCCGGTGTCACCGCTGCAGTGTTGTAAGTCAGATACGCATCAGGGGTACCAAATGTATAGCCGAATATTTGACTTACCAATGCCGGGTTCATTCCGCCCGCGCCCCCGAAGATAAACGTTGTACCGAGATGAGCATTTAGAACAGCCAGGCCTGCGGCATTGAGAGTGATCGTAATGTACTCCGAGACGCCGGTATCAGCGGCACTCACGCTAATCGAACCCAGCGAGGGGCCGGTCGCCAGACCACCATAGGAGAATGCGGTCGCGGCGTACAAATTGTAAACCGCCGAGGCGTCGGTGTTGTGGTTCTGTGCGTCGTTCCAGATGCTGATGGTTGCGCTGCTGATTGGGCTAGATGGCAGCGTAAAAGCGAACCAATCCTGATAGAGAAAGCCTTGGCTGCCAGCGAAAGTGTTGGCGAGAGCCGAAGTGTTGGTGTTGTTGCAAAAGCTGTGATTGTCACACCAGCCTTCACCGGTTGCGCTAACCGAGCCGGCCGAAGCCAGGGAGGCAAGAAGAAGCAGAGTGGCAACTACTCCGAATATTTTCATGGTTCGTCGTTTTCGTTGGCCAAGCGGCCACGATTAGGATCTCCCCAGTGCACGTTTACGACCAAAGCTTTTCTGCGCAAGCTTCCAATATCGAATTGCCTCCAGTCAATGCGTAGGACTTTCGCATTTGCTATGGCTTACACCGTGATAACTATTCTTGCTGCTCTTTTTTTTAAATAGTAAAAGCGTCGCAGGGAAAATCGAGATGCAAAATTTTGTAATTTGGCAGAGGCTAACTGTGGTAACGAATTGCCCAAATTGAGCCGCCCAACCGCGAGATGGAAGCCGCGCTTCCGATCTAGTCTTTAAATTCGCGGCTGGAGATAAGCTTCAGAGAAATCGCCGCGGATGATTATGTCTTGTTAAACTGCGAAACTCCGAAGCCTTCGAGAAGGGTGCCAGGGGCGGTATTTGGCGCCGCCAAAACTGATTCAAACGCGTCCTGGTTTTAATCCACTGTTTGAAATCAAAACGCAAATCGTAGAGACTGCGAGTTAGCCCTAGATTCGCGATTTTCATCGCCAATGTCGTGCAGCTTCTTTTGCAAATCCTGGCTTTCCCAATAAATTGTGCTGGGGATCTATCAAGTCTCGTCGGTCGATCAAATTCTCCATCGATTCGTACGTAACCAGGGACCCGTGTCCGCGTGATTAACGACACCGTTACAGAAAGTGAGTTTCAACGTCACTCTTAATTACTTGAGTAACATTCCGCTACCCAGCATAGATGTCAGTGATTAACGGCAACGCCGCGTCCCACCGTAGTCGCATTGTCCAATGCTGGCAGTGGATCGCCACTTTCAGAGGTAGCGTAGCGTTTGCTCCTGCCCAACACTCTGGGCAGAGTCAAACCTAGCCCTCTTTGCGGCGTCGTTCGTCCGACGGGCGGTCGGACAGAAATTTCTCGAGGATGAACTCTATCTGCTTGTTCAGCGAACGATGTTCACGCTTTGCGAGCTCGGCAAGCCGATCCTTTAGCCCTTGTCGAATTCTAAGCAGCAACGCAGCAGTACGCTCTGGCATTCTCTGACCGCACCTGTTACAAGCGAAGCCGTTGCATAGGGCGATATCTTTGTGATATCATTTAGATATCAAGAGAGGGTATCTCTAATATGCCGGCTTCCCGTGTTGGACCCAAAGCAAAGCTAATACGTGACAACGTGCGCACAGTCAAGGAACTTTATCCCCACGTCACTAATTCGCAAATGCTAGCACTTCGAGAGTTGAGCCGAACTTTACGCCTCTCGGTACGCGTTGGCGATCTGCTTATGCTGGACGGAAGATGGTATGTCACTCATTCCGGCTTGCTGCGAATCGCTCAAAGGCGGAAGTGTTCCAGTATAAGCACGGAATTAGTGGAAAAGGTTTCCAGTCCTAGCGAGGGCCGTTGGGTCTTTAAGGCAACTGTCCTCAAATCGGAATCTCAGAGCTTCATCGGATACGGCGACGCCGACCCTTCTAATGTTTCAGCCTTAGTTCACGGCGCTGAAATGCGCGTAGCCGAAACTAGGGCTGTCAATCGCGCTTTGCGCAAAGCCTACGGAATCGGCATCTGCTCGGTCGAGGAGATCGGAGCGCCTGCCTCTCAACCTGCTTCGCGTCCCGAGTCAAAGAAGCTGCCGCAGTCGGCAAACGGAAACGGTTACGGCGGTCGTACGGTCCGCGATCGCCTCTGCCAATTGATTCGCCAGCATCAACTGGACGCCACGTTGGTCAAGTCCTACGCCACCGATTTCTGTGGCGTGAAGACCTTGCGCGAAGCTACTCGCGAGCAGGTCGAGAACTTCGTCGCCCACCTGGCGAATTGGGCCGATAAGAACCGCGACGCGCTGCTTTGTCAGCTCAACAGTTACCTGGGCGCGAAAGAAGGTGCAGCATGAGACACCGCATCCAAGGCTTACACGAGGCAGACCAGTCTGCGGCGGGCCAGGTTCGTGATGGTCTACTTCTGGTCCGGGTCGAACGGGCACACCATCAATGGGACGCGCGGAAACCGTTTTATCTGTTCCGCTTCTCGGTTCTTGAACCGAAAGAACTCAGCGGGCATACAATTTCCGCTCGGCTCTACTGCACACAGAGAGCGCTGTGGAAACTGAATTGGTTTCTGCGCGATTTCGGCTACGACACCGAACTGCTCGGGCGCGATGAAATTGACGAGAGAAGCCTGGTCGGCTTGCGGGGAGTCGTCAAGATCAGCCACATCATCGTGAACGGCGCAGCTCTGCTCAATCTGGATGGCTTTGCGCCCGCCAGCCAATGGGAAGAATTGTCGAGCGCGTCACCCGCAAATGTGAACCGTTCCGAGGTGGCGTGATGACATATAGCTACAGTCAAATCAGCCAATACTTGACCTGTCCCAGACGCTATCGCCACCGCTATCTCGATGGCTGGCAGGAAAAAGACACTCGCGCTGCGATGCTCTTCGGGCGAGCATTCGAACAGGCCTTGGGCGCCTACTTTCGCCGCGAGGACGCGGCAGCCGTCCTATTCCGTGAATGGTCTGCTTATCGAGAAAACCAGTTGCATTACTCACACAGTGATACCTGGGATCGAATGCTGCAGCAGGGAATTCAGCTCCTGGACCGGTTCTGCCAAGACGACCGCATCCGCATTCGCCAGCCGCGGCGCAATCTACAG
>Ga0210394_10002539_pt1 | contig 24817 bp, 17 predicted proteins | sample IncBWC12MmetaG_FD_160121 | JGI IMG/M metagenome (GOLD analysis project Ga0210394, IMG submission 160121) | Forest soil microbial communities from Barre Woods Harvard Forest LTER site, Petersham, Massachusetts, United States - Inc-BW-C-12-M | ecosystem: Environmental > Terrestrial > Soil >... | reverse complement strand
TCGCAACTGCAAGCGGCCAGGCGTGGTATTTGCTCCAACGCCACGTAATTCGAGCAGCACCGTAATTCCTTTTCCCCGTCCGACGTACTGCCGAGCTTGTCCTGCGGTTCCACCGGCCGGTTCAAAAGTGCTGGGCAACGAGAAATTTGCGGAGGCGGCTGTAGCTAGCGGATAAGCGGCAGGAACCGCAGGACCTGGCGCCTGAAGTGAAGGGGCGGGGCGGTTTGCTTGCGAACTCGGGGTCGCTAAACCGGGGGGCCCAGCCTTCAGGCCCGAGGTCAAACCCGCCAATCGAGGGGCTTCGATGGAAGACGGGCTCGTTCTCGCAAAGTGCAGGGCGCGCAACGCAACTCGGCCCATGCCAAGAAAGCTTGCGGCTACCCCAAAGGAGAATAAAACCCAGGCAGGATAGCGTCTGGGAGCCATAACACCCTCCGCTGGAACATGGTTCTTTTTCCAGCTTGGGCGTCTCCAACACCGCAGACGCAACGGCCCTGATTGTGAGGACCCAAGAGACTGCTGTAAGGGGTTGAGCCGACTATCTACCGACTGAACGGGAATGTCAATCATTGCCGGCGCCAACTCAGCCGCGGGAGATCAGAGCTTGGCCTCGGCTTCCGTTCCCCACGCGAAATTTTCTTCTCCCAGCGCCAGCTCGAGCATGCCATCCACCGGCAGGACTTCTATCGGCAAACCACCTTCCCACAGCGCCACGCTCAGCAGCAGCTGTCGGCGTCCTCGCAGATCGAACAATTCGCGCGCCAAGGCTACTTCGATGATCTTTCCGAATGCCGCAGTCACCATCGTCTCCGGATGCAGCAGACACGCTCCGCCCTGCTCCACCACGCACCCGGCGAACTTCCGCTTGGCCACACGCGCCGTGATACGCGTTTCGCGTGAATCCCACAGCGTCAGCCGCAACTGAAAATCCGGAATTTCTGCAATCGCTTCCTCCACAGGATCCACGCGCAGATAAAAATACTTCTCACCGAAACCGTAATAGAGCCCGCCCAGCACGCGGGTGCGACCGTGCATCGTACCGCCGCGCGGATCGGTGGCGTACAAACCCGCGCCCAGCCATTCGAAGTAGCTGCTCTCGCGGCCGTCCACGGTTACCTCCAGATAGGATTCCGGCGGCTCGCGGCGGCCCAGTTCCGGCGCCTTCTTGATCGGATGCGCTAGCACGTCGGGCGCGGGTTCTCCGAGCGCTGTATAAATTTCCGTCAGGTGCTTGCGATACAGCTCGTCAAACTCCGCATCATTCGCAGAGCCATGTTCCGGGCCGTACCACCAGTTCCAGTCGCTGCCTTCAGCGGCCAGCACTGCTTCATACGCACGCTCGAGCTGCGCGGGCGTCGCTGCTCCGGATTTACGCTGGGCGACCCGCTCGTACATTTCGCGCGCGTCGCGCAGTAGATCCCACGCGCGCACATCCTCGCGGTGGCCGATCCACACGTCAAAATTCGCGTTGATCCACGACGCCGGAAAAATTCCCGGCATGCTGGGCGCGTTGGCATTCGCTTGCACGGCCTCGCTCGCCGTGAGCGCGCAAATATCAGTGTCGTTCTGCACGCGGCGGTAGAATTCCCGCAGGAATTGCCGTCCATTCTCCGGGTAATACTCCCAGGCATTTTCGCCGTCGAGGATAATGCTGACCGTCGCCGTGCGTCCGGGCGGTTCGCGGTCCCCTATCGCGCGAATCCTGCGGTGCAGATCCTCCGCGGCGGCCACCGCTCCCATGCGGCTGTAGACGAATCCCACCAGATCCGAAATATAATGGTCGCGGAAAAATCCGTACATCTCCTTCCCGCCGTGCTGCAATTTCCACGGCGAATAGAGGTCCGGACCATTTTCCGGATATCCGCCCGCGTCGCGCCAAAACCCGATATTGCGCGTGCGACCCAGCACGCCTTCGTCGGTCGCGAACCACTTGAATCCCAGGTCCGCGGCAATCGCCAGCGCTTCGTCGGAAACCGAGCCCTCCGAAGGCCACAATCCTGCGGGCGGTTTGCCAAACACGCGCTCGTGATATTTTCGGGCGCGCAGCAGCTGTTCGCGCGCATCGCCGGGAGAGCGGAAAGGCGGCTGCGGCAGCGGCGTGTGCGGATTGGAAACGCGGGCAATGTCCGTATCGCACAAAAGCGGCAGGATCGGATGGTAGTAGGGAGTGGTGGAAATTTCGATTTGCCCGCTTTCCGCCGCGAGGCGATATTCCGGTAGCACCGCGCCGAGCAATTCCAGCTGCTTTTCGCGCAACAGCGTTTTGTCCCGCTCCGTGAAGCCCGTCCCCTTGGTTGCCAGCAGGTTCACCACCGGATCTTTCGCGATGTATTCCTCGTCCATCCACGCCAGTTGCGAAAGCAATTGCAGATCGCGCCAATCCTGTTCGTTGAAACGCGCAGCGCATGCTTCGGCGCCCGCGGAGCGCACCTGTCCTTGCAGGTCGGAAAAGCGCGGCCAGCGCTGCACGTAAATTTCATTCACCTGGAACGCGCGTTCCAGTATTTCCCTTTTCTGCTCGAGCTTCAGCGCGTCGGCCAGCGCAAACGCCAATTCAAACCACGGCTCGCGAAATTTTCCGCTGGCGTATTCCTCGATCTGCGCGGCCAACAGCGGGACGATATTGAACGTCGCGTGTACGCCTGGAAATTCTCCCAGCACTTTCACCATGCCCCAGTAATCCTTCAGGGCGTGCAGACGCGTCCACGGCAGCATGTAGCGCCCCGACACGGGATCGCGATATTGCGGCTGGTGCATGTGCCAAACCAAAACCAAATTTACTCGGCCCAAATCCCTATCCTCCGCATCTCCGTTAACACAAAACTTAACTCGCCCGCACGCTCAGAACGTCCATGCTAGAATCCCCAAGCGCAATCATGCGCCTGCTCGATAAATACATCGGTCGCGAAGTCGGCTCGCACGCCATCCTCGGCCTCGCTGTCTTCACTTTCGTTTTCTTCGTCCCACAACTGGTCCGCTTGATGGACCTGGTCGTCCGCCATTCCGGCGGCGTCTTCACCGTCGCACTGATTTTTCTCTGCTCGCTCACGCCGGTGCTGGCGTTTACCATCCCCATGGCGGTCCTGGTCGGCGTGCTAATCGGGCTGGGGCGTCTCTCCGCCGATAGCGAAATCGTCGCGTTGCACGCTTCGGGCATCAGCCTGCGCCGCCTTCTCGTTCCTATCGGGATCGTGGCGCTCGGCTGTAGCCTCGGTACGCTGGTCCTAACCTTCTGGCTCAGTCCCGCGGCCATCCGCACTCTGCAACGCCTGGAAGAACGCCTGCTCCTCACGCAGGCGCCCTACGCGATCCAACCGCGCGTTTTTAACGAGCAAGTTCCCCACTTCATATTATACGTACAAGACGTGGAAGCCGCAGCGACGCGCTGGCGCGGTGTGTTCCTGGCATCCTCCGGGCAGGCCTCCACCACCAACGTGACCATTGCCCAGGATGCGCAGGTGGTCATCGACCCAGGCAACAACAAATTTGAACTGCACCTGGGCAGCGGCAGCACGCACGAATACGACCCGCACGAACCTCAACACTACAATGTCACCACATTTGGCCAGAGCGAAATTCCCGTGGAGATTTCCAGCCCGGTGGCCGGACCCAAGAACGTGGCCGTTTTGGATTCCGAGCGCTCGATTTCCGAATTGCTCGCCGAAAGCGGGCCGCACCGGCGCGATGCGCGTGTCGAATTCCACCGTCGCATCGCTTTCCCCGCTGCCTGCCTGGTGTTTGCGCTGCTGGGAGTGCCCATCGGCGTGCGTCCGCGGCGCGGGGGGCGCGCGGCCGGATTGATTCTGACGCTGGTACTGATCGGCGGCTACTATTTTCTTTTCGTAACCGGCGCGCACATGGCGCAGCAAGGCTCGGTCGCGCCGTGGGCGGGCATCTGGGCCGGAAACATCGCGGGGCTGATACTGGGCTTGATCTTTCTGCGTCGCATCGAAACCATCCGCAAACCTAATCCGATCGTGGCGTGGCTCGACGGCGCCTTCCGGCGGTCGCGTCCGACTCGTCGCCGGGAGTCCGATGCTGCGCCGTTCCCCATTTCAAATGGTGCTGCGGCAGGCGGTCGCGCTGTCACGTCCCGCGCGGATACCCGAAAGATCGTTCCGGAGGGGTCCGCCGTCGCTTTTCCGATGCTGATTGACGTCTATTTGCTGCAGCAATTCTTCTATTATTTTCTGGTTCTGCTCGCAGGCTTCATCCTGATATTCGACGCTTTCACGCTTTTTGATCTTCTCGGCGACATTTCGAAAAATAATATTCCCGTTTCGATGGTCCTGAATTATTTTCGTTACCTCATACCGCTGATGACGTATCAGCTGGCTCCGCTGGCCACGCTGGTCGCGACGCTGGTCACCTTGGCGGTGCTCGCAAAAAACAACGAAGTGATCGCTTTCAAGGCGAGTGGTATGAGCCTCTATCGCTTGGTTCTGCCCCTCACGCTCGCCGGCTGCGTCATCGCCGCGGGAATGTTCCTGCTCGACGACACGTATCTTCCTTTCGCCAATCAGCGTCAAGACGCGCTGCGCAACCAGATTAAAGGCCGGCCCGCGCAAACGTATTTTCAACCCGCCCACCAATGGATTTTTGGCGAGAACACAAAAATTTATAATTACGAGCTCTTCGATCCCGACCAAAACCTCTTCGGCGGATTGAGCGTCTTCGAGCTCGACCCGCAAACTTTCCAGATTCGCCGCCGCGTCTTCGCCACACGCGCTACTTGGGTGCAATCCGAAAACATCTGGGCCCTCACCGGGGGCTGGATCCGGGATTTCGACGGCGGCAAGGTTCGCCAGTACACCCCCTTCAAGGTGCAATCGCTTCCGGAGATCTCCGAGCCGCCCAGCTATTTCCGGCGCGAGGTTCGCCAGTCATATCAGATGAACTGGCGCCAGCTCGGCGAATACATCCAAGGCCTGAAACAAGCCGGGTTCGACACCGCGCGGCTCTCCGTGCAGTGGCAGAAGAAATTCGCGTTCCCGTTGATTGCCGGGATCATCGTTTTTCTGGGAGCGCCCTTCGCCTTCCTCACCGGAACGCGCGGCGCCGTCGGCGGCCTGGCTGTCGCGGTCGGCGTCGCCATCGTGTATTGGGCGACGGCCGCGCTGTTCGAGGCGATGGGTTCGGTGGGCCAGCTCCCGCCGCTGCTGGCCGCCTGGTCGCCGGATGCAATTTTCGGATTTCTTGGCGTGTACTTCTTCTTGAAGATGCCGACGTAAACTAGAAAATGCGCGGTGGTATTTAGCGTTCCTTCCGCTGACGTGCGCGTAGACCAAAAATCATAATTGAAGTGTTTCTTCAGGTGGCAGCGGGATCTTAGCAGGGCGCATTTCCGAGACTTAATGCATAACTTGAATAGAATTATTCGCGTCTCAAGCAATTTCGCTGCACCTCGCTTGCAGAAAAATGTCAATCGTCCCGACGAGCTTCTCAATCCTAATTAGCAGTTCAGTTTAAGCGGCCTGTACCAAACCAATCCGCCAGCTGGTTCAAAGTACTATTGCCGCGAATCGGAGCTAGATAAAAAATACGTCAACTCGGGGTCAGGGATGCGATCAAGGGCGATCGTCCCTGCGTCCGGCTTGGGGACTCGGAATGAAATACAGTTTACTGCTGATGGGAATCCTGTTCATCGCGCCGCAGTCCGCGCCGGCGAATACGCCCGCGTATGCACACTGCGGAACCTACGACTCCTATATCTTGCTTTATAGGTCGATACAGAAGTTTGAAGAGCTAGGAAAGCTGCACTGTGGCGAAAGCGTCGCAATCATCGGTCGGGACGGCGATTTCACTCAGGTGCAAACCACTGATGGCAGGCTCGGCTGGGTGCCCACGAGCGACCTGTCCACAACCGCGCCTCCGCCTCAGGCGGTTTACACGTTCGGGTGGACCGATACCCGCAAGCCAGAACCGAAGCCCGAACAGCCGGTGAGCCAGACACCCGAACCAGCACCAGTTCGGAAATCTATTCAGACGCTCGCGCAGACGACTCTCGAGGCGCCCGTTGCGACGCCCGCGCAGACGACTCTTGAGGCGCCCGTTCCGACGCCTGCGCAGACAACTCTCGATGCGCCCGTTGCAACGCCAGAGCAGACAGTTGTCGAGGTGCCCGTTCCGACGGCCACCCCGACAATCGTGCAGCCGACCGTCGAGCCGACCGTCCAGACCGCCGAACAGCCTGACGAACGTCCCGTTGTCGCGCGAGCCAGCGAATCCGCGCCTTTGCTCACGAATGTGAACATAATGAAAATGCAGGGCGCGCGCATGAGCCCCGATACAATCATCGCGAGATTAAATGCGGCTCGGTGCGATTTCGACACGTCGTCCGCGGCCCTTCATCGTTTGAAGTTATCCGGCGTGTCCGACCGCATTATTCTGGCGATGATGCACGCTCCGGCCGCATTTCCTATGCTGACGCCGGACGGAGCGCCCTCCATCGAAGTAAGAATTCCCAATCAAACACCGGTGCAAGTCGCCGTGAGCAGCGATGTTTCTCCCGACAATCTGCAGGAAGGATCCGTCGTCGAGATGACTGTCGTCGAACCCGTCACGCTGAGCGGCGTCACCGTGATTCCCCGAGGTGCTGAGGCGCGCGCTCGAATCATGGCCGTGCGGCGTTCTAGCATGGGAAGTTCCGGGCAGGTGGTTTGGTTCATGCAGGATATTACCGCCGCAACCGGAGACCGTGTTCCCGCAAGTTTTGCCGGGGTGCAGGACGCAAAGGCAGCCATCGGGAAATTTGCCGGCTATCCGTTCTTCCTGTCGGAGTACCGCAAAGGCGCGCCGGCCATCGCGGCTTCCTCCGACCATTATACGTCGCTGGTAGATGGCGACATTCGCCTGCGCATTCCGCGATCCACAAACGTTGAACAATCCGTGGCCAAGGTTCAAGCACAACCTCAACCTGTAGAGCAAGCCGTTCCGGCCGCAACCGCTGCGCCGGTGTTCCCTGTGATCGTGCAAACGCCCGATCCACAAGCCGCTGTCAAACCTTAAAGCGAAACTGAAGGTTTAATTGACGCCACGCTTCACAGATGACGCGCCGCGGAGGTCCGCTAGAGGGTCCCTTTAACTTTTGCTCAGAACGCAGAATCTAAACCGTCGCGCGAATTGTCGGCCAGCCCACGCTTAAACGAATCCTCTACCTATTTTCGATCGCGACGCACATCGCCACCCGGTGTGTCATACCGCACAGAGCCTCGCGCTTTTTCTTTCCAGTCAAATTTCGGCGGGAGCGGCGCCCAGACAGGCATCTGCCGTTCACGTCGCTCAGGCGCTGCGCGGCCCGCGCAATATCCGCCCCGGCAAAAACAAAATCCCGCGCAGCAAATCGAACACGCCGTCCACCGCGATCCCCACAATCCGGAATGGCAGCAAGATCAGCCAGACAATCGGGTACAGCACCAGCGCCAGCAACGCCAGCGGCCAGCACAGCACCAGTAAAATACACCAAAGTAGAAATTTCACCATCATCTCCTAACTCCCGTTCCTTCGCGACGTGCTCACGTCACGTCCTCACACCAATTCCCCATCACCCGTATACTATTGATACGCGCGAAAGCGCAATTTCGTTCACTAAACCGCCTGGCGTGGCAGCAGCGACCGGATCTTCTGGATTACCAGGTCAATCCCCACATCGTTGTGCCCGCCCTCCGGAATGATCAAATCCGCATATCGTTTCGAGGGCTCGACAAACTCTAGATGCATCGGCCGCACCGTCTTCATGTATTGTTCGACGACCATCTGCGTCGTGCGTCCGCGGTCGCGTATGTCGCGCACCAGCCGCCGGATAAACCGCAAGTCTGCGTCGGTATCCACGAAAATTTTGATGTCCAGCAACTCGCGCAGCGCCTTATTCTCAAAAATCAAAATCCCTTCCACAATAATCGCCGCGCGCGGATCGATGCGCACGGTTCCCTGCAAGCGCTGAAAGTTGGCATAGTCGTAGGTGGGACGTTCAATCGCCTGCCCAGCGCGCAATTGCCGCACGTTCTCTGCGAGCAGCAGCGTGTCCATGGAATCGGGATGGTCGAAATTTACCTTGGTGCGCTCAGCGAACGGCATCCCAGGATAATCGCGATAATAATTATCCTGCGGCAGTACCACGACGTTGGTTTCTGAGAGCGCCTCGATAATTCGCCGCGTGATCGTGGTCTTGCCGGAGCCCGTGCCACCGCAAATCCCGATGATCAGCGGACGGCCATCCATCGTCTGCAATTTCCCTGGCGAAATGGTGTGCTCCTCGCCGTATGGCGCGAAACAACGTCTCAACTAGGCCGGGAAATCCGCCACCACCGCTCTCCGCAGCGCTTTCGCTACGCCTCTGTGGTAGCAGCAAGTCCTGTGCACCACTCTCGTGCCGCGATCAACGCTTCGCTTTAGCCGGCTTCTTCGCCTTCTTGCCTTCGATCACCGCCTGCGCTGCTGCCAGCCGTGCCGTCGGCACGCGGAAGGGTGAGGCGCTCACGTAATCCATTCCCACGCGATGGCAGAATTTCACGCTCTCGGAATCTCCGCCATGCTCGCCGCAAATGCCGATCTCCAGGTGCGGCCTCGTCTTGCGCCCGCGCTCGATACCCCATTCAATCAGCATGCCTACGCCAGCAATGTCCAACGTCTGAAACGGGTCTTCCGCGAAGATCCCCGCCTTGCGTTCGTCCACATACTCGGGCAAGAACCGTCCCGCGTCGTCGCGCGAAAGCCCCATGACCGTCTGCGTCAGATCGTTGGTCCCGAATGAAAAGAACTCGGCGACCTCTGCGATCTGATCCGCGAGCAGTGCCGCGCGAGGCAACTCGATCATGGTGCCTACCAAATAGTGAAGTTTCACTTTAGACCTAGAAATAATTTCCTCGGCGACCTTGCGGGTCTGGTCATCCAGAATTTTCAGCTCTTTTTTGTCCAGCGTCAGCGGATGCATGATCTCAGGTATCACCTTAATGCCGCGCTTTTGGCAATCGATCGCGGCTTCAATGATCGCTCGAACTTGCATCTCCAGAATTTCTGGATAGGTAATGCACAACCGGCAGCCGCGATGCCCTAGCATCGGGTTGGCTTCATGTAATTGTTCCACACGACGAGCAACCGCTTCAGCGGATATACCGATTTCCTTCGCCAGTTCGGCCTGCTTGGCTGCGTCGTGTGGGACAAATTCATGCAGGGGCGGATCGATCAGGCGAATCGTCACCGGCAGCCCATCCATGACCTCGAATAGCCCGATAAAATCCCGCCGCTGGAACGGCAGGAGCTTGTCGAGCGCTGCGCGGCGCGCTTCCGGCACCTCCGCCAGGATCATTTCCTGAATCGCGCGCTGCCGCTCGATGCTCTTCTCCGGATGCTCGAAATCCTTGAAGAACATATGCTCGGTGCGGCACAGTCCGATGCCTTCCGCTCCCATCTCGCGCGCCACTCTCGCATCGTGAGGCGTGTCGGCGTTTGTGCGGACGCCGATACGGCGAACCTTGTCGGCCCACTTCATCAGCGTAGCGAACGCCTTGGGCGGCTGCGGGCGCACCAGCTCGATTTGCCCCGTGTACACCGAGCCGTCGCCGCCGTCAAGAGTGATCCACTCGCCTTCGCGCACCGCCTTGCCATTGCAACGAATCGTCTTTTTCGCGAGATCAATATCCAGTTTCTCAGCGCCCACAATGCAGCACTTGCCCCAACCGCGCGCCACGACTGCGGCGTGGCTGGTCTTGCCGCCCGTCGCCGTTAGAATCCCCTGCGCGACGAACATCCCTCCCACATCCTCCGGACTCGTCTCATGTCGCACCAAGATTACTTTTTCACCACGCGCTGCCCACTCCTCGGCCGCCTGCGCCGTAAACACCGCCTTGCCCACCGCCGCTCCCGGCACCGCGTTATTCCCGGTCACCAGCAAGCGGCTGGACAATTCCGAGCGCGACAATTTCTGATCAATCACCGGGTAGAAAAGCCGCTCGACGTCCTCCGGCTTTATTCTTTCAAGTGCTTCTTCAACGTTGATCAGCTTCTCGTTCACCATGTCCACGGCAATTTGAAATGCCGCCGACGGCGAACGCTTGCCGGTGCGCGTTTGCAGCATGTATAGCTTGCCGTTCTCCACCGTGAATTCCAGGTCCTGCATGTCGCGATAATGTTTTTCGAGCGTATGCCGCACGCGCTCAAGCTGCGGATACACCTTGGGCATGCGCTTGGCCATTTCTTGCAGGTGCATCGGCGTGCGAATTCCCGCCACCACGTCTTCGCCCTGCGCGTTCAACAGGAAATCGCCGAAGAAAGTTTTCTCGCCGGTCGAGGGGTCGCGCGTGAAGCAGACGCCTGTACCGGAATTGTCGCCGGTATTCCCGAACACCATTTGCACCACGTTCACCGCCGTGCCCAGCAGCCCTGTGATTTTCTCGACGCGCCGGTACGTCACCGCCTTCTCGCCCATCCAGGAATCGAACACGGCGCCGATTGCTCCCCACAGCTGCTCGTGCGGATCATCCGGAAATGCCTTGCCGGTTTTCTCTTTGTAATAAGCCTTGTACTCTCCGACCAGTCGCTTCCAGCCCTCGGCGCTCACTTCTGTGTCGTCCTTGACGCCGAGCGATTGTTTCATCGCGCGCAGGCGGTGCTCCAGGTCTTCCTTGGGCAAACCAATCACGACCGATGAATACATCTGCACGAAGCGGCGGTAGGCGTCGTATGCAAAGCGTTCATTCTGCGTGGCGCGCGCGAGGCCCTGCACTGCGCGGTCGTTGAGTCCCAGGTTCAGAATCGTCTCCATCATCCCGGGCATGGACCGCGCTGAACCCGAGCGCACGCTCACCAGCAACGGATCTTTTGCGTCGCCGAGCTTCTTCCCCGTGAGCTTTTCCAGGCGCGCGATGCTCTGGGCCACCTGCCCGCGAAGATCCTTGGGATATTTCCGGCCGTGCTTCAGAAAATAGTCGCAAGTCTCGGTGGTGATCGTGAACCCTGCCGGCACCGGCAGCCCGATGCGCGTCATCTCCGCGAGTCCGGCACCCTTGCCGCCCAGAAGATCGCGCATTTCGCCACTGCCATCTGCCTTGCCTGCTCCAAAGAAATAAACATATTTCATTTGTTGGTCTCCAGATTCACTTTAAGTTTGCGAAAAATATCGCACGTGGCGGCTGCCGCATTTCTTTCACGAAACACTTGAGCAAAATTCGTCGACGCTCCGACAACTAAACCGCCGCTTCAATCCGCGCGGAGTCACCTCAGATATCACTTCGCTTCCTCACCGCCGAGTTCCGAGAAATCTGCAATTGTAGAAAATTCTTTAAGCAGCCCCGCGAGCAGCGCCACGCGGTTCCGCCGCACGTTCTGATCCTCAACCATCACTAGAACCTGATCGAAGAATAAATCCACCGCGGGACGGAGTCCGGAAATCGCCTCCAGCGCCTCGCGATACTTCCTGGCTTTTTTCTTGATGGTCGCTTCCCCGCCAATTTGTTGCGCCGCGTTATACAATGCGCGTTCGGCTGGCTCCCACAGCAGATCGGGTTTCACCACCAGTTGCGATTTATCCATTCCCGCCGCGGACTTTTCCAGAATATTGCGTATGCGCTTAAACGAAGCCGCCAGCGGCACGAAATTTTTCATGTTGCGGATGGCTTTCACGGCCGCCACGCGATCCACTGCGTCCACCAGATCGTCTGCCCCCGCCGCGAATGCCGCATTGATCTCGTCGTAGGCGAACCCGCGCCGCTCGCGCAGTAGGTAGCGCGCGCGCTCCAGCAGGAAATCCAGCACCTGGCTCTGCACTGCTTCGGAAGCTTCCGTGTGCGGCGCGTTATCTTTCAGCGCTTTGGCGGCGGCGGAAATCGCCGCGGAAAGGGAAAGCGGCAATTTGCGCTCCAGAATAATCTTCACGATTCCCTGCGCCGCGCGACGCAGCGCGAAAGGATCGCTCGAGCCTGTCGGCACAGCGCCCACGGCGAAACACGCCACCAGCGAATCCAGTTTGTCCGCCAGCGCCACCGCGCATCCCGTCAAATTTCGCGGCAGTGGATCATCGAGCCCCAGCGGCTTATATTGATCGTACACAGCCCAGGCGATATCTTCCGGCTCGCCCTGAGCGCGCGCGTAAAGCCCGCCCACCACGCCCTGCAATTCCGGAAACTCGCCGACCATCCCCGTCACCAGGTCGCACTTCGCGAGCTCCGCTGCGCGATCGGAACCAGCCACGTCTGCCAGCGACACCCCGCCGCTGAACCACTGCTCCGCCAGCCAACGGGCCAGTGAACGCATGCGCGCGACTTTGTCGCCGTAGCTTCCCAGGCGCGATTCGTACGTCACCGCCGCAAGCTTCGGCAAATAGTCGCCGAGCTTGATCTTCTGATCCGTCCGCCAGAAAAATTGTGCGTCCGCGAACCGCGCACGCAGCACGCGTTCGTGCCCGGCCCGCACCAGCCCCTTGGGGTCCTTCGGCAGATTGATCACCGCCAGAAAATGCGGCGCCAATTCCCCGTTGCGCGATTCCAGCCCGAAATACTTCTGATGATCCCGCATCACCGTCAGCAGAATCTCGTCCGGCAAAGCGAGATACGCCGGATCGAAATCTCCCACGATGACGCTCGGGTATTCGTTGAGATAGGCCACGAGCTGCAGCAGCTCGGCATCTTCGTGCGTGCGCAATCCGCCGCGGTTGGTAAGCGCCCGGATCTCCGCAGCGATTTTGCCCTCGCGCTCCGCAGGCCGGCACAATACAAAGTTCTTCTTTAATCTTATTTCGTAATCCGCCGGACTCTTTATTGGAATATTTTTCTTTCCCAGGAAGCGGTGCCCGTCGGTGTGATTCCCGGCTTCCACTCCCGCGAACGAAAAAGGAACGACTCTGCCGTCCAGCAGCGCCACGATCCAGCGAATCGGCCGAATAAAGCGCGGCCCGTGCGCGCCGGTCCAATACATCGAGCGTGGCCAGGAAATTTCCTGAATCACTTGCGGCAGAACTTCCGCGAGAATTTGTGCCGCGGGCCTGCCGATCACGACTTGCTTCGCGCAGAGATATTCGCCCTTCGGCGTGTTCACGATGCTCAGCTTCGATACGGGAATTCCCTGCTTCTCGGCAAAACTCATCGCCGCGCGTGTCGGCTCGCCGACCTGGTCGTACGCCACAGACTTCGGCGGACCGGTAATCTCGCGCGTCACATCTTCCTGCCGCATGCGTACACCACGCGCGATTGCCACCAGTCGCCGCGGCGCACCGAAAGTTTCAATTGAACTCTCGGCGGATTTTTCTTCGAGCAATCCATTTGCTAGAAACTGTTTCTGAAGTAACGCTTTAAGTTCTCGCGAGGCTTTCAAGATCATTCCGGCCGGAATTTCTTCACATCCAATTTCAAAAAGAAAATCTCCGCGCGATTTCCCAGCAGCCCCGCCCGCTCGCTTCATGCGACCACCTTCGCCGCATCCGGCGCGCTGCTAGAAGTCTGCTCCAGCCACGCCGCTGCCACGCGGATCGCAAGTTTGCGCACGCGCGCAATCATCGCCGCGCGTTCGGTCACCGAAATCGCGCCACGCGCATCCAGCAAATTAAAAAGGTGCGAGCATTTCAAGCACAGGTCGTAGGCCTGCAGAATCGGAAAGCCCTTCTTTTGCGGACCTTTCAGGCTCGCATAAGCTGCCAGCAAGCGCGCTGCCTCGGCTTCAGCCAGGTCGAACTGCTTGCGCGTGGATACGGCGTCTGCATAATCGAAGCTGTAAGCCGAAAATTGCTGCTCTTCGGCCAGCCGCACCTGCCGGTAAGTCACCGTCTCCGACCAACGCACATCGAAAACGTTGTCTACGCCTTGCAGATAGGAGGCGATCCGATCTAGCCCGTAGGTCAACTCCACGGAAATCGGGTCAAGGTTCTGCCCGCCGCTCTGTTGAAAATAAGTGAACTGTGTGATCTCCTGCCCGTCGAGCAGCACTTGCCAGCCGATTCCCCAGGCTCCGAGCGTCGGCGATTCCCAATTGTCTTCCTCGAAGCGAATATCGTGTTCCCGCAAATTGATTCCGACGGCGGCAAGGCTCTCCAGATACAAATCCTGCACGTCCGCAGGCGCGGGTTTCAGTATCACTTGAAGTTGCGTGTGCTTGTAAAGCCGGTTGGGATTTTCGCCGTAACGTCCATCCGCGGGACGCCTGCTCGGTTGCGCATAAACGACGCGGTAAGGTTCCGGCCCCAGCACGCGCAGAAAGGTTTCCGGATGCATCGTGCCGGCGCCGACTTCAATGTCATACGGCTGCTGAAGTATGCAGTCGCGGCGCGTCCAATATTCTTCAAGCTTTAGCAGAAGATCCTGAAAGCTCAAGCCTTTGACGAGCTTCGCCGCAGGTTTTGCTTCCGCAATCTTCTTCAAGTGCTTCTTCACGCTAAGGACTCCAGAAGTTCCCGCGACTTCAGCTTGCGGTCAATTTGATGTTCGATGACGTCGAGCATAGCATCGCTCAGGTCACGCGCGGCGCGCGGCGAAATCATTTCTTCGCTGAGCCGGTCCAGCCGCTCGCCCAGCATTTTCCGCGCCGCGGCCAGCACCGCCGGCGAGAGCGCCCGCATTCCTGGCCTGCGGCACTTGCTGCAGGAGATCGCCGAAGCGCTCGGCGAAAAATAAGCCGCTTCCTTCGGGTCCAGCTTGCGCCCGCAACGCGCGCAAGCATCCAGCGTCGGCAGCCACCCGCCCAACTTCACGGTCCACAGGACGAAATAGGCCAGCGGCAATTCCGGCTTGCCGGTCTTCTTAATGGTCTGTGCGGTCAGCAACAGCAGGCGAAAATTCGCATCGGAAGGCTCGTGGTCCGGCAGCACCGTCTCGGTCACTTCGCTCAATATCGCCAGCGTCACGCCCGAGCCGTAATCGCGGAAGGCGTCCAGAAACGATTCGACCAAGTCGCACTGGTTTATGCGCACCAGCTCGCGATTTTGCTTCTCGTAAAACCAGATGTGCACGTGCGAGAGCCGCTCGAGCGTTGAGCCAAAGCGGCTTTTGGTGCGCCGCGCGCCGGAAGCCACACCGCGAACGCGGCCCATCGAACGCGAAAGAAAGCTGACCAACCGGTCGGCTTCGCCTAGCGGATAACTCTGCAGGATGATGGCCTCGGATTCGTGAACTGGCATCAGGGTGCGAGCGCGCCGCCGTGCACCGAAGCGATCCGCTCCTTCCCGCTCGGAGCGATAACCCTCTATGCCCAACCGCGCGCATGCGAAACGAATTTTTTTATCACAGCGCGGCATCCGGCGCAATTGCAAAACGAATTTCCCGCGCCCTGCTGGGATTTTCTGTATCCTCGCGGGCGTAGGAATCATCATTGTCTGTTGAAAACGCCGCCACCTCAGATACAGTGCCCTAGATAATGCTGGGAAAGCCGAAACGAATAATGCCTGACCGTCCGGTAACCAATCCGTGATCCCTCTGCAAGATTTAACGCCGCGCCGTTCGTTCCCGGTGGTGACGCTGCTCCTCATCCTGGCGAACACCCTCGTGTTTCTGTACCAGATTTCGCTGCCACCGCAAGCCGCCGACGCCTTCATCATGACCTACGGCGTGGTACCCTACAAAATTCAGATGGCCCTCGGCGGCCGCCACTACACACTGCAAGAAGCCTTGCTGCCGCTGTTCACCTGCATGTTTCTGCACGGCGGCTGGCTGCACATCATCGGCAACATGTGGTTCCTGTGGATTTTTGGCGCAAACGTTGAAGATCGCATGGGCCCCATCGCCTACTTGCTCTTTTACCTGGTCTGCGGAATCGGCTCCAGCGTCGCGCAGACGCTATTTTCCTGGGGCTCGCACATTCCGTCGCTCGGTGCCAGTGGAGCCATCTCTGGCGTGCTCGGCGCCTACATCATCTTCTTCCCCGGATCGCAAATCTCCACGTTGATCACTTTGTTCATCCTCTGGTTCCGGGCGCGTATCCCGGCTCTGGTTTTTATTGGCTTGTGGTTTGCCATGCAGTTCCTCAGCGGCATTGGTTCGTTGGGACCAAGGGGCACGATGGCATCGGGAGGCGTCGCATGGTGGGCGCACGTCGGAGGATTTCTGCTCGGCGTGCTAATTGCGCTGATCATGTCACTTACCACTCGAAGTGCGGCGCGTAACCGATTCGTCGCCTAGCCGACAACTCGAGCGTTCGTTGAGTTCTTCGCGCTGCAGTACTAAACCGGAATTTTAGAGATCGTGGCGTGTCGCAAACGATGAATGATATCTGAGATTTTACTTGAAACCTCATAGGCCGGACCCTCTGCGCACAAGATGTGCCCGCTCCGAAAAATCCAAGTGACTTTTTGCGCTGGCATGCGTTCTACAAGTGAGGATCGTGCGACAGAAATCTAAAGGTGTGCTCGAAGGCACGAGTGAATCCTGCATCCGATTCGCAGCCGGCACATCCATTGCTGCGCCCGAGGAAACTAGCTCCCCTGGGGAGCGAACCCAATATACAATGTGCGCACGCAATTGGTTCGACGCGCACGGCGTTACTTCTGCACCCTGTCGCGCGTAATAGGCTTTGTAGTCCTCGCGCCCAAGCGAAGGAGCACCGGCCGTACATGTCCACGTCGTCGCAGGCAAAACCTGACCTGAGCACGTTGCGCATCGATAAGACCCAGCGCACGACTACCAAGCGCGGGAAGCGCTGGGGAATCGTCGTGGCGTCGCTCGTGGTACTGGCGCTCATCGCCGGAGCCGCCTGGGCCTTGCGCGATCAGAAGCCAGTTGTGGAAGTCGCGGTCGCACAGAAGGCCGCCACCGGCCGCCCTGCCCTGCTGAACGCCAGCGGCTACGTCACTCCGCGCCGTCGCGCCACAGTCGCCGCGAAAATCACCGGGCGCGTCACCGGCGTCTTCTTCGACGAAGGCGTGCACGTAAAACAAGGCCAGATCCTGGCGACACTGGATGATTCCGACGTGAAGCGCGCGCTCGAATCCGCCGTCGCCGACCGCAATTCCACGCGCGCGCAAATTGCCGACCTGGAGGTGCAGCTCAAGAACGCCGAGATCGAATTGCATCGCGCGCGCGAATTGCAAAGCGCGGGGGTGCAAAGCCAAGAAGTCCTCGACAACGCTACCACCACCGTGGATAGCCTGAAGGCGAAGATTGCCCTCACTAAAGTTCAAGTGGCCGGCTCGGAAGCACGCATCGCCGAAGCGCAGCAGGCTGTAGACAATTGCGTGATTCGAGCGCCCTTCGATGGCATCGCCGTTTCAAAAGACGCGCAGGTCGGCGAAATGATCTCCCCCGTTTCCGCCGGCGGAGGTTTCACGCGCACCGGCGTCTCCACGATCGTGGACATGAACTCGAACGAAATTGAAGTGGACGTCAACGAGGCCTATATCTCGCGCGTCGAGCCCGGCCAACCGGTCACCGCAGTTCTGGATGCCTATCCCGATTGGCAGATCCCTTCGAAAGTGCGGACGGTGATCCCGACCGCCGACCGTCAGAAAGCTACAGTGAAAGTTCGCATTTCGTTCTTAAAGCTCGACCCGAGGATTTTGCCCGACATGGGAATCAAGGTCACCTTCCTCGGCAATGAGCCGGATAAGCCAACCGGCGGCGCGCCTGCCGCGCTGATTCCTTCCGGCGCCGTGCGTGACGAGAGCGGCCGCAAGATCGTTTTCCTTGTGAAGGATAATCAGCTGGAGCGACGCGCCGTCACCCTGGGCAGTACGCGCGGCAGCGACGCCGAAATCATGGCAGGCCTTGCGGCGGGCGATACGGTGGTCGTCAAAGGCCCCGCCGATTTGCACGATGGTGAAGCGATTCAGATCAAGAAATAGGAGCGCGCAAAATGGTGCGAGTGGATGGCAGTGGCAGCGCAAATAGCCTGATCAAGATCCGCGGCCTCGACAAGAAGTACAAACGCGGGGGCGAGGAGATCGACGTCCTGCGAGGGCTGAATCTCGACGTAGACCAGGGCGAATTCGTCGCCTTCATGGGCCCCAGCGGCTCCGGCAAGACCACGTTGCTCAACCTGCTCGGCGGGCTCGACGTTCCCTCGCACGGCAGCATTACCGTGGCCGGCGATGAAATCACGCACATGTCCAGCGGCAAACTCACCGAATGGCGCGCGCGCCACGTGGGCTTCATCTTTCAAATGTACAACCTGATCCCGGTGCTCACCGCTTTCCAGAACGTCGAGCTACCCCTGCTGCTCACCAAACTCTCGAAGTCCGAGCGCCGCACGCACGTCGAAGCCGCGCTCGGTATCGTCGGCCTCGCCGATCGCATCAACCATTACCCGCGGCAACTTTCCGGAGGTCAAGAGCAACGCGTGGCCATCGCTCGCGCGATTGTTGCGGATCCTACGTTCCTGCTCTGCGACGAGCCGACCGGCGATCTGGATCGCAAGAGTGCTGATGAAATACTTGAACTATTGACGCGCTTCTCCAAAGAACACAACAAGACCATCTTGATGGTCACGCACGACCCCATGGCCGCAGAAAGAGCTCAAGCAACACTTCACCTTAACAAAGGCGTGCTGGTAGAAGGCGCACGCGTCGGGAGCCTGGCATGAAATTCCTTCCGTTGATTCTCGCAAACCTATCCCGCAAGAAATTGCGCACCACGCTGACCATCGGCTCCTTCGCAGTCGCGCTGTTCCTGTTCGGATTCCTCGCCGTCATTCACGGCGCATTCAACGGCGGCGTCGACCTCGCAGGAATCGACCGCCTCATGGTCATCAACAAGGTCTCGATCATTCAAACGCTGCCGCGTTCCTACGGCGACCAGATCCTGCGCATCCCCGGGGTCAAATACGTCGCCATCCAAACCTGGTTCGGCGGGATTTATCAGGACCCCAAGAATTTCTTCCCCAGCTTCGCGGTTGATCCTGTCACCGAGCACCTGGTGTTCCCGGAATTTGCCGTTCCCGAAGACCAATGGAACGCTTTCCTGGCCGATCGCGAGGGTGCAGTCGTCGGCGCGCGCACCGCGAAACGTTTTGGCTGGAAAGTAGGCGACCGCGTCCCGCTGAAAGCCCCGATCTACGGCGGCACGTGGGAGTTCAACATCCGCGGCATCTATAACGATCCTCGCGAAGGCGCCGATCTCACGCAGTTCTGGCTGCGCTACGACTATCTCGATGAGCGCCGCACCGTCGGCAAGGGCGACGTCGGCTGGTACGCCGTAAAGCTGGACTCGCCCGACGATGCAGTGCGCGTGGTAAAGGTGATCGACGATACCTTCGCGAACTCACCATACGAAACTAAAACCGAAACGATGCAGGCCATGGCCGCTTCCTGGGTCAAACAGGCCGGAAACATCGAGTTCCTGATTCTGGCGATCGGCGGAGTCGTTTTCTTCACGCTGTTGCTGGTCACCGGAAACACCATGGCTCTGGCGGTTCGTGAACGCATGGGCGAACTGGCGGTGATGAAGGCGGTAGGCTTCTCCGATCGCTTTGTTCTGTTCATCGTTCTCGCGGAGTCCGTGCTGATCGCGGTAGTCGGCGGTGCGATCGGCTTGGGCTTCTCGAAACTTTTCACGTTGAGCGGGGATCCCACGGGCGGGGTCCTGCAATCCTTCTTCCTGCCCGCTTCCGCGATTCTGCTCGGCATGTTGGCCGCATTCGCCGTGGGAATTCTCGCCGGAATATTGCCGGCCAGTTCCGCGATGCGTCTGCGCGTCGTTGACGCGCTTCGGAGGATTTGACAGATGGCGATTCCGATTGTTTACAATTTGCGCAGCATGCGTGCGCGGTGGGTTTCGGCGATCGTTGCGGTACTCGGTATCGCCGGAACAGTGGGAGTTTTTCTGGCGATGCTCTCGCTCGCGCGCGGCTTTCGCGCCACGCTGGTTAATTCCGGCTCGCCCGACAACGCCTTGATTCGCCGCGCCGGCGCTTCCAGTGAAATGGATGGTTCGATCGGCCTCGATCAAATCAAGGTGATTCAGGACGCACCTGGCATCGCGCGCGAAGATGGCCGGCCGCTGATCAGCCCTGAAGTAGTGGTGGTTGCGGCTTTCCCGCTGATCACTACCGGCACCGATGCGAACGTGCAAGTACGCGGCGTTTCTCTGGAAACGCTTAAAGTGCGGCCCAACATACGAATGATTCAGGGGCGCTTCTTCCAGCCCGGCCTCACCGAACTCGTGATCGGAAAAAATGTGGCGTCCACCTATTCCGGTCTGGAGATGGGCAAGCCCACGAAATTCGGCGGCGGGATATGGAATGTTGTGGGCGTTTTTGACGCGGGCGGCAGCGCGTTCGACTCGGAGATTTGGGCCGACAGCCGTGTCGTCAATCAAGTCTACAAGCGGCCCGACGAATTATTTCAATCCGCCACCGTGCGCCTCACTTCGCCCGCGGCATATAACCAGTTGAAGGATTCGCTCAGCACCGACCCCCGGCTGACCGTGGAAATGGACCGCGAGATTGAATACTACGCCCGGCAATCGCAGGTGCTGACCACGCTGATCACCGTGCTGGGAACCCTCGTCGCTATCATCATGGGAATCGGCGCAGTAATTGGTGCGCTCAACACCATGTATTCTGCCGTTTCCGAACGGTCCCGCGAGATCGCCACGATGCGCGCCATCGGCTTCGCTGGCAGCAGCATCGCAATATCGTTTGTGTTTGAAGCCGTGTTGATCGCGCTGATTGGCGGTATCGTGGGCTGCATTTTCGTCCTCCCGCTCAACGGCTTTACTACCGGCACCATGAATATGCAGACATTCTCGCATCTAGCGTTTGCGTTCAAGGTGACGCCACCGCTACTGGCTATCGGAATCGTTTTCGCCTTACTGATGGGAATCGTCGGCGGCGTTCCGCCCGCGGTGCGCGCTGCTCGCAGACCCATTGCGGTCGCGCTGCGCGAACTGTAACTGTTCATGGAAGAGCCAGAGTGTGGCCGCTCGAGAATCTTCGGGGGTTGTGGCTTTAGCCACGACGTAAGCCCTACAAAATCGATGTGGCTTCAGTCGCGGAAGTACCGGCGATACGCTTCCCCGCTAGACCCTTACGTTCCATCGCGAATCGTCGTCGATGCGCCGACAACTCGAGAATTGGTCGAAGCACACGGCGTTCCCAAATACATAAAGTGAATCCTTCATTTTCGACGAGCATTTCTTTCCGCATAAATCTGTTCCGACTTCGGCGAACGAGATTAGAATAGCGGTTGCTCCCAGCCCGGCTTTGTTGTTACGAGCGATCTTCATTTTTGGCAGCAAGGGAGGCATCGAATGGCGATTCGCAATTCTGGGTTTGCGCCGAGCCGACGGCTCGGCGTGTTCCTCGGTAGGGTGATTCTAATCGGCGCACTTCTCTTCCCGCTCGCGGCGTCTGCGCAGCAAGCTCCGACCGGCAATCAAATCATGGGCGAGGTCGGCTTCACAGCCACGACCAAACCTGCTAAGACCGCCGGAGTTTGGGTGGACGGCCAATACGTCGGCTTCCTTAATGAGCTGAAAGGCGACAAAAAGATTCTGCTTCTGCCGGGAGAGCACGAAATCTCCGTGCGCCAGACCGGTTACTTCGAACTGACTCAGAAGATTGTCACCGAGCCCGGGAAGAAAACCGTAATAGCCGTTCGCTTGGAGAAGAACCCGCAAGCGCAGTTCTCCGCAGTCACCGGCGAGATCAAACTAGAGGTTACGCCGGAGCGAGCCGCCGTGTTCGTTGACGGCCACTTCGCCGGCACCGTGAATCAATTTCGCGGAGTAGGTCGCGCGATGCTCATCGAGCCGGGAAGCCACCACATCAAGATTGATCTGGTCGGCTACCAACCCTTCGAAACCGACGTCAAGCTTTTGGCCAAGCAGAAAATCACAATCAAGACAGATCTCGCTCCGGGAACTATTCAACAAGCGGATCCAGCCGTGAAAAATAATTAACGCGTTTGTAGAAGCTGGTGCAGGGTCGCAAAGTACAGCGAAAAAACCAGGGATAGGCTCGCGACACGCAAGTTAAAGAAATACATTAAGCGCTAGCTTCGAGGGGCAACTGAGCAAAGCACTCTAGGGTTTTTGTTTTCTGAGCATTGCCCCAAAGCCCTTCTCTGTGACCTCTGGGTTAAATCTTTGAACGCCGAAATTAACTCACAACGCCAGACCTCGCGACGCTGTCCGCCACCCAGTCTGCGATCTCGCGGGTGGTAAGCACCCCGCCAAGCTCCGGCGCCGTCTTCCCTTCTTTCAGCGCCATACGCACCGCCTTGTCAATCGCCTGCGCTTCCGCTGGCCATCCCAGAAACTCGAACATCATCCCCACGGTAAGAATCGCTCCCATCGGATTGGCGATGCCTTTGCCCGCAATGTTCGGCGCCGAGCCGTGCACCGGCTCGAACAACGACACCTGCCCCGGATGAATATTGCCCGAAGGCGCCAGGCCCAGGCCGCCCGCCAGTTGCGCGCCCAGGTCGCTCGCAATATCGCCGAACAAATTGGAAGTGACGATCACCTGAAATTGCGCAGGGTCGCGCACCATCTGCATCAGCAAATTGTCGATGTACTGGTGGCTGGATTCGATCCCCGGGTATTCGCCGCGAACTTCCTTAAAAACGCGCTGCCACAAATCATGCCCAAACGTCAGCGCGTTCGATTTGTCGGACATGCACACGCGCTGCAAACCGCGCATCCGCGCAAACTCAAATGCGTAACGAATAATGCGCTCGACGCCCTTGCGCGTGTTGACGTCCTCTTGAATCGCGACTTCGTCCGCCGTTCCTCTCTTGAAGTTTCCGCCCATACCGACGTAGAGACCTTCGGTATTCTCGCGAAACACCATGAAGTTCACATCTTTTTCGGCGCGGTCTTTCAGCGGCGTAAAGCGCTTGTCGAAGAGCACGCAGGGTCGCGCATTGACGTAGAGATCCAGCTTGAATCGCAAACCCAGCAGAATTTCCGCGGCGTGAATATTCGTCGGGACGCGCGGATCGCCCATCGCACCCAGCAGAATTGCGTCGAAATCGCGCCGCAACATTTCCACAGCGTCCGCCGGCAGCGTCGTGCCGTCGCGCAGATAGCGGTCCGCGCCCCAATCAAATTCGGTAAGCGCAACTTCCCTGCCGCCGGACGCCGCCGCGGCCTTCAAGACCTTTACAGCTTCAGGAATAACCTCTTTGCCGATGCCGTCGCCGGGGATTACGGCGATACGCTTGCGCGCGCTGGACGCAGTAGTTGCATTCATGCCGTCGCGCAAACTAACATGCGGGTCCGGTGCTGTCAACGCGGGCCAGAGCGCGTGCCAGAGCGCGCCGCGAAAATATTCTAGAAACGAAGCGTCGCGGCCAAGCATCGAAACAAACGGCTAAGACCAATCCAGCACAGTCGAAATCCTAATCCCCACGGAGGAATCATGGCAAAGATGCGCGTCGTGCAAGTGCCCAAGGCCAAGGGACCGTTTGAGATCGTGGAGCGCGAGATTCCGGAGCCCGGGCCCGGCGAAGTCCGCCTCAAGGTGCAAGCTTGCGGCGTCTGTCACAGCGATTCGGTGACAAAAGATGGTCTGTTCCCCAACATCACCTATCCGCGCATCCCGGGGCACGAAGTCGCGGGAGTGGTGGACGCGCTCGGCGCCGGCGTCAAGGGATGGAAACTCGGCGACCGCGCGGGCGTCGGCTGGTACGGCGGCCATTGCGGATATTGCGATTCCTGCCGCCGCGGGTATTTCGACTTGTGTTTGATTGACCGCCAAGTCACCGGCATTTCACGCGATGGCGGCTACGCGGAATACATGGTCACGCCGGCGGCGACGCTGGCGCTGATTCCGAACGACGTCTCGCCGGTGGATGCCGGCCCGCTGATGTGCGCAGGAGTCACGACCTTCAATTCCCTGCGGCATTCCGGCGTGGGTCCTGGAGAAGTTGTCGCCGTGCTGGGTATCGGCGGCCTGGGACATCTGGGAGTGCAGTTCGCGGCGAAGAGCGGGTGCAAGACGGTGGCCATCGCGCGCGGGGCGGACAAGGCCGAGCTGGCGAAGAAGCTCGGCGCGCATGTCTATATTGACAGCGACAAGCAGGACGTCGCGGCGGAGCTGCAGAAACTGGGCGGCGCGAAGACGATCCTTGCGACCGTCACCGGAGCAGACGCGATGAGCGCCGCATTTGGAGGTTTGGGCATTGACGGCAAGCTGATGGTGCTGGGTGTGCCGAATGCCCCGATCCAGGTCAATCCCATCACGGCGATCTTCAGTCGCGCCGCCTTGCGAGGCTGGTCATCGGGCAGCTCGATTGATTCGCAGGATACGCTGCGATTCAGCGCGCTCACCGGCGTACGACCGATGACGCAAGTTTTTCCGCTGGAAAAAGTGAATGACGCCTATGACATCATGATGAGCGGCAAAGTGCGCTTTCGTTCCGTGTTGAAGATCGGCGCATGAGGCAATTGTTACTCGTAGCGCAGAGCGACCATGGGGTCCACGCGCATGGCGCGGCGCGCGGGGATGTAGCACGCGAGCAAGGCGACGGTGCTTAGCAGCAAGCCGACGGCGGCGAAGGTGAGGAAGTCGGTCGCGCCCACGCCGAAAAGTACAGTGCGAAGAAACCGCGTCAGCATCAATGACAACACCAGGCCGCAGGCCAAGCCCGTGAGGATCAGCCGTAGGCCGTTGCCCAGCACCATGCGGAATACGTCGGTGGACTGCGCGCCCAGAGCCATGCGCAGACCGATCTCGTGCGTGCGCTGGCGCGTGGTGTACGCAATCACGCCGTATATTCCCACCGCGGCGAGCACCAGCGCGAGCAAACCAAATGCGCCCACGAAAGTTCCGGCAATGCGCTGCCCTGTGCTGGCCACTTGCACGCGCGATTGCAGCGTGGATTCGTCAAACACCGGCAGATTGGCGTTCAGCTCGTGCACCGCTTTTTCCACCGCGCCCGTGTAAGCGAGGGGATCTCCAGCAA
>Ga0210394_10002534_pt1 | contig 24833 bp, 25 predicted proteins | sample IncBWC12MmetaG_FD_160121 | JGI IMG/M metagenome (GOLD analysis project Ga0210394, IMG submission 160121) | Forest soil microbial communities from Barre Woods Harvard Forest LTER site, Petersham, Massachusetts, United States - Inc-BW-C-12-M | ecosystem: Environmental > Terrestrial > Soil >... | reverse complement strand
CCGGCGTCCGCGGGCACGTCAAAGCCGTCCCCCAGCAGCACCTCGACATTGTCGCAATGCAGCTTGGCAAGCCTCCCCCGGGCGCGATCCGCCAGCGTTCGGTACCGCTCGATGGTCAGTACGTGGTCGGACAGTTTGGACAGAACGGCTGCCTGATAACCCGAGCCGGTGCCGATCTCGAGCACCCGCTGCGTCTTCTGCAGGTCCAATTGCTCGGTCATGTAGGCCACCACAAAGGGCTGGCTGATGGTCTGGCCGCAGGCGATCCCAAGCGCCGTGTCGCGGTAGGCGTCGGTGCGGTCGGCCGGCTCGACGAACATTTCGCGCGGAACGTCTTCCATGGCGTGAAGCACCGCCTGATCGCTTATCCCGCGCCGCCGCAGGCTGAGCTGAAACATCATCTTCTGGGGCGGGGTTTGGGGGTGGGGCATTGGATCCGAAGCCTTGGCTTAGCGGCGGAGAGCTAGTGAAGCGTTTGATGCCACAAACACTCCGATTCTGGGAAACGTATCATTTCAAGCCCCCCTTCCGGCGACCGTGCCCTTCATTCGCACAGGTCGAGATTGCGCCTGATGTGGATATTTGCGATCCTTTGTTCCTGGAAGCGCAAGGATTCCAAGGATGGTTGCGACGCAGTCGTCAGGCGGTTCGGTCTTCCTCGTCGAAGACGAGGTCATGATCAGGATGATGGTGGCCGACATGCTGGGCGAGCTCGGCTACCGCATTGCTGCTGAGGCCGGTGAAATCAACGAAGCCATCAAACTCGCCCAATCGATCGAATTCGATCTTGCCATCCTCGACGTCAACGTCAACGGCAAGGTGATCTCTCCGGTCGCCGATCTCATCGCGGCACGTAACCGCCCCTTTATCTTCGCGACCGGCTATGGATCGTCGGGGCTTCCGGCAGAGTACCGCGACCGGCCGGCGTTGCAAAAGCCTTTCCAGATCGAAACACTGGCGCGCATGATCGATCATGCGCTCAACAGCACAGCGGTTTAACTGCCCCGGCAGGCGCGGCTATCCGTAAAGGAGCGCGTTACTTCAGCGTCGAGGTCAGCGCCGCGGAAAAGGCTTCGTCGGTACGGTCCAGCCGCAGCGGCGTCACCGAGACGTAGCGCGACGCCAGTGCCCAAAGGTCTGTTCCCTCGGCCGGAACGTCAACCTTGGCCAGCCGCTCGAACCCGATCCAGAAATAAGGATTGCCGCGGCCGTCGCGCCGCTCGTCGACTTTCAGGAATCCGAGGTTGCGCTTGCCCTGCCGCGTCACGCGCACGCCGGCCACCTCATCGGCCGCGCAGGCCGGAAAGTTCACGTTGATCACCGTGTCCTTGGGCACGCCGGCATCGATCACCTTGCGCAGGATCGACGGGCCGAATTGCAAGGCGGTATCCCACAGCGGCTTGTCGCGCGTCTCCAGCGTAAACTCCTGCGACAACGCAAACGACGGCAGGCCGAGGATCGTGCCTTCGAGCGCGCCTGCAATGGTGCCCGAATAGACGACGTCCTCGGCGACATTCCGTCCCTTGTTGACGCCCGAAAGCACGAGGTCCGGAAGCTTGGACCCAAGAATGTGACGCGCACCCATGATGACGCAGTCGGTCGGCGTTCCCCGCACCGCGAAGTGGCGGGGACCTACTTCACGCAGGCGAAGTGGGTCATTGAGCGACAGCGAATGGGAGACGCCCGACTGATCGAGTTCCGGCGCCACCACCCAGACGTCGTCGGACAGCTCGCGGGCAATCTGCTCGACGATCTTCAAGCCCTGAGCGTGGATGCCATCGTCATTGGTGCACAAAATTCGCATCGGCAGAACGGCCCTCTTCGATCGATTCCATGGCGCCCTGCCGTCTTATCCGGCTCTCTAGCGGGTGGCAAACCTGTTGTTTTTGCTAAGAGTTTCGTTAGCCCGCGGCTATCGATCATCCGGTCGAGCCGCGACACGCGTGCGAACGCGCCAGACCGGAACCAGTTTGGCGCGCAAGCCTTCGACCCGCATATCGAAATTCGGCGCCGCTAACATCGGTGGTGCCTCCGGAAGAGGCAGATGTTCTAGTTCTACCGGCGCAGCTGGCTTTGCCAGTGGCGACGTCTTTCGCGGCGGCTCGGGATAGTATTTGCGGGCCATCGTGATCGCTTTATCAAAGTCATCCGTGTTGACCCATTTCTCGGCGCGAACGGCGTCCTGAACGCCGTCATCCCACAGCCGGGACGCCTCGATGTCGAACCGGCCCTTCTGTCTCTGATTGCAGGCCTGAATGCCGTGGCCCGTGACCGCCCATTGTTTGCCCACCCAGTAAATGTCACGGTGCAGGGCCATCGGCGTTTGTCGCTTCCGAAAAAATACCTGGGCGCAGTCTGAAACCAAGATACTTGCGTGCGCTGGCTTAGCAACCGGGATCGCAGGCGGCATCGAACAAATAGCGTTAGTGTGGCGGTTTGGACGTTCGCAATCGCTAGCGATCAGGCGCGACCACCTTGACCCCACCCATGTAGGGTTGCAGCACATCGGGCACCGCGATCGAGCCGTCGGCCTGCTGATAGGTTTCCATGACCGCGATCAGCGCGCGGCCCACGGCCGTGCCCGAGCCATTCAACGTGTGCACGAAGTGCGGCTTGCCGTCGCCGGCGCGATAGCGTGCATCCATCCGCCGCGCCTGGAAGTCGCCGCATACCGAACAGCTGGAAATTTCCCTAAAGGCCCCTCCGTCACCCTGCCCGGGCATCCAGACTTCGATGTCGTAGGTCTTTTGCGCTGAAAAGCCCATGTCGCCCGCGCACAGCGTCATCACCCGGTAATGCAGGTCGAGCCGGCGCAGCACTTCTTCGGCGCAGGCCAGCATCCGCTCGTGCTCGTCCAGACTTGTTTCCGGCGTGGTGATCGAGACCAGCTCGACCTTGGTGAACTGATGCTGACGGATCATGCCGCGGGTGTCGCGGCCCGCGGCGCCCGCTTCGGCACGGAAGCATGGCGTCAGCGCGGTCAGGCGCATCGGCAATTGCTTTTCGTCGACGATGGATTCGCGGATCAGGTTTGTCAGCGGGACTTCGGCGGTGGGGATGAGCCCCAGTCGCTGGTTTCTCAGCTCGATAAGGAGCGCCGCATAGGATTGTTGTTCGTCGGCGGCGTCAGCTGAAGCTGCATCTCTGTCCAGAGTCGCGAGGAGTTCACCTTTGATAGTCCAGAACTGATCGTTTTCAAATTTCGGCAATTGCCCGGTCCCGAACATCACCGCGTCGCGCACGAGCAATGGCGGATTGATTTCGGTAAAGCCGTGTTCTCCGGTGTGCAGATCGAGCATGAACTGCCCGATCGCGCGCTCCAGCCGCGCCAGACCTTTCTTCAACACGACAAAGCGCGCTCCCGATAATTTTGCGGCGGCCTCGAAATCCATCAGGCCGAGCGCATTGCCGAGATCGTCATGCGGCTTTGGCGCAAAGGCGTAGTTGCGCCGAGCGCCGAACACATGGTGCTGCACATTGCCGTGCTCGTCGACGCCATCAGGGACTTCATCGAGCGGTAAATTGGGAATTGCTTCCAATTCTCTTGTAAGCTCTATATCCGCAGCTTTTGCTGCCACTTCAAGAAGCGGCAGCTCGGATTTTATTTCGGTTACCTCAGCCATCAACGTAGTGGCACGCGCTTCGTCCTTCGCCTTCTTGGCTTCGCCGATTTCCTTCGAGGCCGCGTTGCGCCGGGCCTGAGCCTGTTCCGATTTGAGGATGGCTGCGCGGCGCGTCTCGTCGATCGCCAACAGGGAAGCCGATAATGGCTCGAGACCGCGCCGTTTCAATGCGGCGTCAAAGACAGCGGCGTTATCGCGGATCCATTTGATGTCGTGCATGTCAGCATTCCTGCGTCATGGCCGGGTTTATCCCGGCCATCCACGTCTTTGCTGCGTTAGAACAAGTCGTGGATGCCCGGGTCAAGCCCGGGCATGACGAATCATAAGCAGCGCACAAACAGGATAGAGAAAAAAGCGGCCAGAGCGCGCCCTACTCCGCCGGCGTAGGATCGGGCGGCGGGCTCGCGGCAGGTGGGTTGGCAGCGGCGGCCTTGGCGGCGGCGGCCTTCTTTTCCACGATGCGCACCGCCCAGATCGAGCCCTCGTAAAGCGCCAGCAATGGAATCGCGAGGGAGGCCTGGCTCAAGACGTCCGGCGGCGTCAGCACGGCTGCGATGATGAACGCAACCACGATGAAATACCGCCGCTTCTCGCGCAACTGCTTGGAGGTGATGATGCCGATGCGCCCGAGCAGAGTCAGGATCACCGGAAGCTGGAAGGCGATGCCGAAAGCGAAAATCAGCGACATGGTCAGCGACAGAAATTCACCGACCTTGGGCAAGAGCTGGATCTGCGCCGTCTCCGGACCGCCCATTTGCTGCATGCCGAGCGAAAACCGCACCAGCATCGGCAGCACCACAAAATAAACCAAGAGCGATCCGAGCGCGAAGAAGAGCGGCGTCGCGATCAGATACGGCAGAAAGGCGCTGCGCTCATGCTTGTAGAGGCCAGGCGCCACAAAGGCGTAGATCTGCCCGGCCACGATGGGAAACGAGATGAAACCCGCGCCGAACATGGCAAGCTTCAACTGAGTCAAAAAGTACTCCAGCAGCGCGGTGTAAATAAATTTCGAATTTTCAGGTCCGGCGACCCAGACAAACGGCCACACCAGCACGTTGTAAATTTGCTTGGCAATGAAGAAGCAGACGATGAAGGCAACGCCGAAGCCGAGCAGCGCCTTGATCAGGCGCGAGCGCAGCTCGATCAGATGATCCATCAACGGCGCTTTACTGGCCTCGATATCGTCGTCGCTCATGACGCTTTGGCATCCCGCGGGGTTTCGGCCTCAACGGCTGCGGAATGGACTTCCGGCGTAACTTCCTGCGGCCGATTGTCCGGTGTGATCGCCAACGGCTCGGAGGCCGGCGTCTCGGCCGGCAAACTTGCGGTTTCCTCCGGCGATGAGGCCGCCTCGACATTTCCGGCAGGCTTGTCTTCGATACTAAGGGCGGAGCTGACGTCCTTCTGAAGCGAGGTCATGATGTCGCCGCCCGCAAATCCGCTCGCAGCCTCCTTGACCTCATCGAAGCTCTTCTTGAGGTCGGCCATTTCCGCCTCACGCATGGCTTCCTGAAACTGGCCCTGGAATTCGCCGGCCATTTTGCGTGCCTTGGCGACCCACTGCCCGACCATCCGCAGAACACCCGGTAACTCCTTGGGGCCGATGGCAATCAGCGCGACCACGGCGATGACGGCGAATTCACTCCATCCAATATCGAACATGAAAGCTTCCGCTCACGCGTGGTCTGCCGCCCGCGGCACGCACAATCAAGGCGTCGGGTTATGATCCGTCCGATAAAGATCAGACAGCCTTGCTGCCGACGTCCGTCCGAGCCGCCTGCGGCGAGGCGTTGTGGTCGATCGACTTGACGGGCTCGGTCTTTTCGACCGCCTTTTCGTCTTCCTGCATGCCCTTCTTGAAGGCCTTGATGCCTTGGGCAACGTCACCCATCAGGTCGGAAATCTTGCCACGACCGAACAGCAGCAGGACGACTGCGATCACGACGATCCAGTGCCAAATGCTAAGCGAACCCATCCTGCAATCCCTCCAAACACGCTGAAATGCGGGGCCCACCGGCCCCGGCCAATCCTTCCGGGAACGTAGGCTCAAGGGGTGCCAAAAACAAGGACTTACGCCGCGCAAATCCGTGTTACGCGGCTAACCGTTAACGCGCCACACGAGCGGCACGCCGAGCCAATGCGAACGCTCAGAAATCTGCCTTTATTGGTTTCCCTGGTCGGTTTCCGGCTCGACCGCAGGCGCCAGGGCGAGTTCCAGATCGCCTGCATCCAGCGGGTCTTCATCGTCACGCAATGCCGGGTCGTCCGACGGTGTCGGTACATCGAAGCCCGAAGGCAGCCGCGAGTCCAACAGGCCCGTCCCCTTGAGTTCCTCAAGCCCCGGCAGATCGCCCAGCGCTTCCAGGCTGAACTGCGACAAAAAGGCCTCCGTCGTACCGAATGTCAGCGGCCGTCCGGGCGTCTTGCGGCGGCCACGCGGGCGAATCCAGCCGGTCTCCAGCAGCACATCCAGGGTTCCCTTGGACGTGACCACTCCGCGGATCTCCTCGATCTCGGCGCGCGTGACCGGCTGGTGGTAGGCAATGATGGCGAGCATCTCGATCGCCGCGCGCGATAGCCGCCGCGTCTCGGTGCTTTCGCGCGTCATCAGCCAGGACAGATCGCCGGCGGTGCGGAAGGTCCATTTGTTGGCGATGCGAACGAGGTTGACCCCGCGCGAGGCATAATCCGCCTGCAACTGCGCCAGCGCGACTTTGATGTCGACGCCATCGGGCATCCGCTTGGCGAGCGTCGCCTGATCGAGCGGCTCTGCGGAGGCAAACAACAGCGCCTCCAGCAACCTCAATTCCTCGGGTCGCGCCTGCGGAATCTCGGGCTCCTCCTCGGCATCGACTTTGCGCTTCTCCGCCAGACTTGCCATGGCAGGGTCTCCTTCTTACTCGGTCTACAGATCCGGCGCAGTCATCGCGTCGGATACGGGTTGCGGCGGACGCCTTCGAAAAAACAACGGTGCGAACGCCTCCTGCTGGTGCAATTCGACCTCACCCTCCCTGACAAGCTCCAATGCGGCGGCGAAGCTCGAGGCAAACACCGTGGCCTTTTGCGAGGGGTGGACGACGTAATGGATCAGGTACTCGTCGAGGCGGCTCCAGTCCTCGGCCATGCCGATCAGCCGTTCGAGCGAGGCCCTCGCCTCGGAAAGCGACCACACCGTGCGTTTGGTCAAATGCACCGAGGCCAGTACGCGTTGTTGGCGTTGAGCGGAATAGGCGGTGAGCAGGTCAAACAAGGTGGCGGTGTATCTGGGATGGCGAATCTCGGCGATGGCTTCCGGAAAACCACGCGGAAAGATATCCCGTTGCAATTGCGGCCGGTTCATCAGCCGGTTTGAAGCTTCGCGAATGGCCTCCAGACGACGAAGCCGGTTGGCAAGCGCAGTCGCCATTTCTTCGGCGCTCGGACCGTCCGCCGTTGCCGGCTCCGGCAACAACAGCCGCGATTTGAGAAAGGCGAGCCAGGCCGCCATGACGAGATAATCGGCGGCAAGCTCAAGGCGGATTTTCCGCGCGGCCTCAATGAACTTCAGATACTGGTCGGCGAGCGCAAGGATCGAAATCTTGGCGAGATCGACCTTTTGCTGACGCGCCAGCGCCAGCAGCAAATCGAGCGGGCCTTCATAGCCCTCGACGTCGACGACGAGCGAAGGTTCGTCGTCGGCGAGATCGGCCGGACGGCCGGTTTCGAACGAGAGAATCTCGGCGGTCATGCGCCTGGTATCTCCGCTTTGCTCATCAGCGCTTCCAACTCGCTCCTTGCAGCCGTTCGATCGAACGGCTGCGGCGCCCGGCGTGACGCCAGCGCCAGGCGAGCGCGCTCAAGTGCTTTTCCCGACAATTCCGGCGTCACGGCGGCGACGTCGCGCATTTCCTCAAAGTTGCCGTTGCAGTGGAGAACGATGTCGCAACCGGCGGAAAAAATCGCCCTCGTCCGTTCCGCAATCGATCCGGAGAGCGCATTCATCGAAACATCATCACTCATCAACAAACCCTGGAACCCGATCACGCCGCGAATCACCTGTTCGACGATTGTCGCAGAAGTCGTGGCCGGATGGACCGGGTCGAGCGCGCTAAACACAACATGCGCGGTCATCGCCATGGGCAGGTCTGCCAGCGGCTGAAAAGCCGCAAAATCGGTTCGTTCGAGGTCATTTCTGGACGTATTCACTTCGGGCAAGCGCAAATGGCTGTCTGCAGTGGCCCGTCCATGACCCGGAATGTGTTTCAGTACCGGTAAAATACCACCCTGCCCGAGGCCTTCGGTGACGGCTCGCGCAATCGCAGCTACTTTTCCAGGCTCGGTTCCATAGGCACGGTTGCCGATGACGGCATCGGCACCGGCCACCGGCACATCCGCCAATGGCAGGCAGTCAACGTTGATGCCGAGTTCCGACAGGTCTGCCGCGATCAAGCGCGCACTCACCCGCGCCGCCGCCAGCCCAAGCGCGGGTTCGAGGTCGTACAGTGACCCAAACAGGGCGCCCGGCGGATAAACCGGCCAATGCGGCGGACCAAGGCGCTGGACCCGGCCACCCTCCTGATCAATCAGGATCGGAACCTCTGGCCGGCCGGCGCACTTCTTCAATTCCTCGACCAGTAGAGCCAGTTGCTTTGGCGTTTCGATATTCCGCTTGAATAGGATGAAACCCCAGGGCCGCTCGGATTCAATGAATGCGCGTTCGGCGGCGTTCAATTCGGTTGCGGATATGCCTGTGATGAATGCGCGCGATTCCATGAGGCGCGGATTAGCCCCGCAAGACGACGGCGGTCAACAAATCGCCCGTCAATTTCTTTGGATGAGACACTGCGGTCCACCCGCCGCCTTGAGGCTGCTGCAAACCTGCGTCGCCTGATCGGAGGAATTGAACGGGCCGGCAAACGCCCGGTAATACACACCCTTCTCACCCAGATCGACGCGCTTCACCACCACCGACTGCGAGCCAAGTACGCTTGGGTATTTGTTTTGCAGTGCCCGATAGGAGGCCTGCGCATCCGCCTCGCTTCGCTGCGATGAGACCTGCACGAGATAGTTGCCACTCGCTGCGCCAGCGCTGGGGGTACTGGGGGCGTTCTGAACCGGGTTCGGGTTGGTAGCCGCCACCCGAACCGGAGGGTCGGCCGCAGCCGGTGCAGCGGCGCCTTGCGGGGAAAGCGACAGCGGCGCATTGGCGTTGGCCGCATTGGGATTGGTAGCCGCCACTGGCGGCCGCTGGGCGGGCGTTGCGGCGGTGCGTGGCGCGGGCTTGGCGGCTGGTGCGGGCGCGCCTGCGGCCGGGGTGCCCGCATCCGCCTGGTCCCCATGAACCGAGAACGTTTTGACCTTGCGAGGCTCGCTATTGGAAAGCGTTCCGTTGCCGGAACTTGCGGGCGGCGGAGCACTCAGGGCAGCACCTGCCGCAGGCGGCGGACCGCCGTTCTGATTGAGCGGCGGCCAGACCACGCGCGGAAGGTTTCGCGCGTTGGGGTCGATGGGTGTCTCCTCTCGGGAGACGATCTTCTCCATGCCATCGCCCGTCGCCATCCGATCGGGCACCTTCGTGCCGTTATCGGTTGGCGCGGGAATGATCTTGGTCGGCCCGGCGTCGGCGCGGATGATCGGCGGCTCGCCGCTACGGGCCGAGCCGGTATAGGTGCGATAGGCAAACGCGCCACCAACTCCGAATACCGCGAGCGCCAGCACGGCAACGACCATAATCATGCCGCCGCGGCGGCGCGGTTCCTGCTCGGCCTCGAAGTTCTGTTCCTCATCGTAAGCGTAGGAATCTTCGCCGTAGGCCTGCTGCGCGTTCTGCGCATCGGAATCGAACCCGCCATACAGCGCATCGTCGTAACGCGACAGGTCCGGCTCTTGAGGGGCATCGGCGAATAAATGCGCGGGATCGTAATTGTCATCGACAGGGGGCTGCTCGGCCGCATAGCGATGCAACGGATGGACGCTGCTCGGATAGTCATCCTGCGGCGGAGGTGGCGGTGCCTCTTGCCTGACGGCGCGCTGAATCCAGGAGGGCGGACTCGGCGGGGGAGCCTCGTCGGGCTCCGCAGGCGCCTCATAGCTATCGGCCTCATAGCTATCGGCCTCATAGTTATCGGCCTCATAGCTATCGTAAGACGCGTTGCGAGCGACAGGCTTCGCATGCGGTTGCAGCGGCAGGTTGGCCCGTCCGATGGTGCTAAACGGATCGGTCTGACCGATCAGGCGCGCGAGCTCCGCGAGCGGATCGCCTTCGGGTTTGGCGGACGCGTTCGGTCCGCCGGCGCGATCGTAATCGTCACCAGCTGGAAAGTGTCTGTCCTGATACCGCTCAGCCATCGTGATGATGCGTCCCCTCAGGGAAAGCCGCCAACCCGCTTTTCAGAAACCAACCGGCTTCTGCCGGATGCCACCCACAAACCCCCCGGCGTGGTGGATTTGAAATTCGCTTCAGTATGCCGCAAGTTCCATAGCGAATGTCAAATCCGAGTGGCGCTCAGCGCATCTCGTTTGGCGCACCGACGCCGAGAACCGCCAGCCCCGATGCCAAAACCGTGACGACGCCCTGCACCATCGCCAGCCGAGCCTTCGTCATCTCGGCATCATTATTGATAATAAAGCGTAAATAGGGCAAATCGCGCCCCCTCGTCCATAACGCGTGAAATTCACTGGCCAGATCATACAGGTAAAAAGCGATTCGGTGAGGCTCGTGGGCGGCAGCGGCGGCCTCGACCGTGCGGGGGTGGACGGCGAGCTTCCGGAGCAGGCTCAGTTCCGCCGGGTCGGCTAGGCGTTCCACGGGGGCCGCCGCGAGGTAGGTCAGCCGCGCGCCCTCCTCCTCCGGCAGGTCGCGCAATACCTCCTCCCGCGCCGTGCGGAAGATCGAGTGCCCGCGGGCATGGCCGTACTGGACATAAAAGACCGGGTTGTCGCGCGACTGCTCGATGACCTTGGCGAGGTCGAAATCGAGCACCGCATCGTTTTTCCGGTAGAGCATCATGAAGCGGACGGCGTCCTTGCCGACTTCATCCACGACCTCGCGCAAGGTGACGAAATCGCCGGAGCGCTTCGACATCTTCATCGGCTCGCCGTTGCGCAGCAGTTTGACGAGCTGCACGATCTTGACGTCCAGCGCGGCCTGCCCGTTCGTCACCGCTTTGATCGCGGCTTCCACGCGCTTGACGTAGCCGCCATGATCGGCGCCCCAGACGTCGACGAGATTATGGAAGCCGCGGTCGAACTTGTTCTTGTGATAGGCGATATCGGAGGCGAAATAGGTGTAGCTGCCGTCCGATTTCAAAAGCGGCCGATCGACGTCATCGCCATAGGCGGTGGCCCGAAACAGCGTCTGCTCGCGATCCTCGTAATCGTCGACCGGCGCGCCCTTCGGCGGCGGCAGACGGCCCTCATAGACGTCGCCCTTGGCGCGCAGGAAATCGATCGTCTCGGCAACGCGATTATTGCCGCTCTCGATCAGCGAGCGCTCCGAGAAAAACACGTCGTGCTTGATGTTGAGCGCGGCGAGATCGCCTTTGATGGTTTCCATCATCATCGCGATGGCTTTCGCGCGCACCACCGGCAACCACTCGCGTTCGGACTTTGCCAGGAGCGATGGGCCGTGTTGGGCCGCCAACGCCTGCCCGACGGGCTTGAGATAATCGCCGGGGTAAAGCCCTTCCGGGATTTCGCCGATATCCTCGCCCAAGGCCTCGCGGTAGCGCAAAAAGGCCGAGCGCGCGAGCACATCGACCTGGGCGCCGGCATCGTTGATGTAATATTCGCGGGCGACATCAAAGCCCGAAAGCTGCAGGAGGCTTGCGAGCGCGTCGCCGAACACCGCGCCCCGGCAATGCCCGACATGCATCGGCCCGGTCGGATTGGCCGAGACGTACTCGACGTTGACCTTCTCACCTGCCCCGATCGCGCTTTGTCCGTAAGCGCTTCCCTCGCGCAACACCGCCCGCAGCGTGTCCGCCCAGACCGACACATTCAAAGTGAGATTGATGAAGCCGGGACCAGCGACCTCAACGGAGGCAACCAGATCGTCGGCGCGCAGCCGCTCTGCGATCTTCTCGGCGAGATCGCGGGGTTTTGCCTTGGCCTCTTTGGCAAGCACCATGGCGGCATTGGTCGCCATGTCGCCATGGCTCGCATCTTTCGGCGGCTCGACCACCACGCGCGACAGGTCGACGGCCGCGCCAAGCTCGGCCGTGCAAACGGCGTGCACGCGCGTGAGCACTTGAGCGAAAAGATGGTGCGTCGATGATGTGTCGGCCATGGCCGCCGCCTAACGTAAATCCGGGGTCGAGTCAAAAAGCCGCTGATGTTCGGTGAGCGCGAAACGGTCGGTCATCCCGGCGATGAAATTGCCGATCCGCCGCGCCCGCTCGACCTCGGTCTCGTGGAGGCTTTCGGACGGCAGCCATTCTGCCGGCAGCGCCGAGGGGTGGTTCTGGTAGCGCCCAAACAGGTCGAACAGCAGCTGTTCGGCCTCCCGCATCACCCGCATCACCCGCTCGTGGCGATACATCCGCAGCTTCAGGAACGCCTTGATTTCGGCTTCGGCTTCCATCATTTGCCTTGGAAAGGCGATCAGCGCCGCGCCATGGTTGTGAACGTCCTCGGCACAGCTCGGCCGGACCTTTTCCAGACGGTTGTGCGCTTCCAGAACCACCGCCCCGATCAGCTGGGAGATCAGCTCGCGCACCAGTTCGGCGCCGCGCCGGCTCTCGTCGAGATCGGGATAATGCCGATCGATTTCGGCGATGATCGCAGCGGTAAGCGGAATGGTCTTGAGATCGTCGATCCGGAACAGCCCGGCGCGCAAGCCGTCATCGATATCATGCGCATCATAGGCGATGTCGTCGGCGATCGCGGCGACCTGTGCCTCCAGCGAGGCAAAATTCCACAGTTCGAGTTCATAGCTTTTGACGAATTCGGCAATGCCCACCGGGATGCCGTGCTCGCGATAGCGCCCGACGGCTAAGCCATCGCGTGCTGTCAGGGGGCCGTTGTGCTTGACGATGCCTTCGAGGGACTCCCAGGTCAGGTTGAGCCCATCAAATTCAGGATATCGATGTTCCAGCGAGGTGACGACGCGCAAGGTCTGCGCATTGTGGTCGAAGCCGCCATGGTCGCGCAAACAGGCATCGAGCGCCCGCTCGCCGGCATGGCCGAACGGGGGATGGCCGAGGTCGTGGGCGAGCGCCAGCGTCTCGGTCAGATCCTCATCCAGCCCGAGTTGCCGGGCGAGCGCGCGGGCGATTTGCGCGACTTCCAGCGTGTGGGTCAGGCGGGTGCGGTAGTGATCGCCTTCGTGGAACACAAATACCTGGGTTTTGTGCTTCAAGCGCCGGAATGCCGTGGAATGAATGACCCGATCGCAATCCCGCCGGAATGGGCTGCGGGTCCGGCTGGGCGGCTCGGGGAACTGCCGCCCGCGGCTCTTGTCGGGGTCACAGGCATAGACTGAACGGGGGGCAGCCATTCCGACAGACACGGGATAACTATCTCCAAACGGGTTTGATTCCGATGCCCGCTGCACTTAACTATGAAAGCGCGGGATACCAAATAGGTATCATGCATGCTATCGGCGCTTTGTCCGATCGGAGCTTCACTATGACCACAGCCGTCACCATCAGCGAACGCGCCGCCCGGCGCATTGGCGAAATACTTAAAAGCGAGGGCGACGGCGCCATGCTGCGGATCAGCGTCGAAGGCGGCGGCTGCTCCGGCTTTCAATACAAGTTCGACGTCGAACATTCGCGCGCCGAGGACGATCTGGTGATCGCCCGTGAAAGCGCGGTGGTGCTGGTCGATCCCGCTTCGGTGCCGTTCCTCGCAGGCTCCGAGGTCGATTTCGTCGACGACCTGATCGGCGCTTCGTTCCGGGTGGTCAATCCGAACGCGACCGCCTCCTGCGGCTGCGGCACCAGCTTCTCGATCTGAAATCAAAAGCCCAATGCGCATCGCCACCTGGAACGTCAACTCGGTCCGGCAGCGAATCGAGAACCTGATTAGTTGGCTGCAGGAATGCTCGCCCGACGTTGTCTGCCTTCAGGAAATCAAATGCACGGATGACGCTTTTCCGCGACTTGAGATCGAGGCGCTCGGCTACAACGTCGTGACCCACGGCCAGAAGACCTTCAACGGGGTGGCGCTGCTATCGAAGCTTCCGTTCGATGAGACGAAGTCGGGGCTTGCGGGTGACGACGAGGATGCCCATGCACGCTTCATCGAGGGCGTGGTTACGCTCAAGAGCGGCGTATTGCGGATTGCCTGTCTCTATTTGCCTAACGGCAACCCGCCCGACACGGATAAATATCCCTACAAACTCAAATGGATGTCGCGGCTTCTCGAGTATTCAAGACAGCGGCTCAAGACAGAAGAACCGCTGGTGCTGGCCGGCGATTTCAACGTCATTCCGCGCGCCGAAGACGTCCACAATCCGGCCGCATGGGTTGGCGACGCGCTGTATCTGCCCTCGACGCGCGAGAGCTTTCAGTCCTTGCTGGGCCTTGGATTGACGGACGCGCTACGTGCCGTGACCGCCGCGCCCGGCCAGTACACGTTCTGGGATTATCAGGCCGGCGCCTGGCAAAAAAACCATGGCCTGCGCATCGATCATCTGTTGCTGTCGCCGCAGGCCAGCGACCGGCTGGTCGATGTCGGCATCGACAGCTATGTGCGGGCCTGGGAAAAGCCGTCAGATCACGTGCCGGTCTGGATCGATCTCGATCTTGAAGCGGCGTAGGCCGCCATCACCTGCTGGCCGGCCGGATCGAAGCATCAGTCCCCTGCACCCAGTGCTCGAGCATTTGGAATGCCATCGCGCGGTCGTCTTCCGACGCTTTCGCCATCGCCTTGTTGTAGCTGTCCTTGATCCAGGTTTCTTCCGGCGTTGCATTTTCGCGCGCCAGCGTCAGCCACATCAATCCGCGCGCCGCCTGCTTCGGCAACTGATCGCCGTTGAACAGCATCTGGCCCAACAGAGCCTGAGCCTGGTGCTGGCCCTTCTGGGCGGCGAGGCCAAGCCACCGTGCGCCGTAACGGAAATCGTCCCGCGAGGCACCCGCGCTCTTCAGGTAGAGCCGCGCCAGATCGTATTGGGCGTCGGCATTGCCGAAATACGACGCCGCGTAGGAAAACATCTCGCGCGCGCGGTCCGGATCGGCCTTGATTTTCGAATTTGGAATGCCGCTGAGATAATACCGCCCAAGCGCCACAAAGGCGTTGGCGACAATCGTGGCCTGCGGCGCCGATGGGCTGTCCTCCGCATGGGTATTGGCGATGCGGCTGAAATACTCGAATGCGCGCAGATCGTCCTGCACCACGCCGTCGCCGTCGGCGTACATCCGCCCCAGCTTGAACTGCGCGATCGGATGACCGCTTTCGGCAGCATATTGCAGCGAGCTGAACGAGGAGGTATCCGGCGCCGATGGAACCGGCTTCTTCGGGATGACCGCCGCGCCCGGCTGGGCCGAAACCACGGGAATGCCCGAATCCTGATTGACCGGGGCGCCGTCGAAGGCGAATCCGGGCGTTGCCACCGGCGTGGCCCCTAAAATCAAAGCAAAAATGATGCGCTCAAATGTCCGCATAGCACAACTTCTCGTTCGCCCCGCCGGGGTGGGTGACGGCGCCTGCCAATGCCGGCCCAACCTGCTGGGCGTACTTCCACAACGCGCCCGACGTATGGTTGGTCGCGCGAGGCCGCCATTCGGTCTTGCGCTGGGCGAGTTCCGCCTCGGTCAATTTTACGTTAAGAGTCCCGGCAACGGCGTCGATCTCGATGATGTCGCCGTCCCGCAGGAGCGCGATCGGACCGCCAATGGCGGCTTCCGGCCCGACATGGCCGATGCAGAACCCGCGCGTCGCGCCTGAAAAGCGGCCGTCGGTGATCAGGGCGATCTTGCCGCCCATCCCCTGGCCCGTCAGCGCTGCCGTCGTCGAAAGCATTTCGCGCATTCCGGGGCCGCCGCGCGGCCCCTCATAACGGATGACGATGACCTCGCCCTCCCTGTAAGTCTTCTTTTGCACCGCCTCGAAGGCGTCCTCTTCCCGGTCGAAGCAGCGGGCGGGGCCGGTAAACTTCTGGTTTGCCAGGCCCGCGACCTTCACGATCGCTCCCTCGGGCGCGAGGTTCCCCCTCAAACCGACCACACCGCCAGTGACGGTGATCGGTTTGTCGGCGGGCCGCACCACGTCCTGGTGCGGGTTCCATTTCACGCCCTTGAGGTTTTCGGCGATCGTCCGGCCCGTGACCGTCAAGCAGTCGCCGTGCATGTAGCCGTTATCGAGCAGCGTCTTCATCAGCAGCGGTATGCCGCCAGCTTCAAACATGTCTTTGGCGACATAACGGCCGCCCGGCTTCAAATCCGCGACATAGGGTGTCTTCTTGAAGATCTCGGCGACATCGAACAGATCGAATTTGATGCCGCACTCGTTCGCGATTGCGGGCAGATGCAGCGCAGCATTGGTCGAGCCGCCGGAGGCGGCGACAACGGCTGCCGCGTTCTCCAGCGAGCGGCGGGTGACAATGTCGCGCGGCCGGATGTTCTGGGCGATCAGCTCCATGACCTTTTCGCCCGCGGTCGTGCAGAAGGCATCGCGAATTTCGTAAGGCGCGGGCGCGCCGGCCGAATAGGGCAACGCCAATCCAATGGCCTCGGATACCGTCGCCATGGTGTTGGCGGTGAATTGTGCGCCGCACGCGCCAGCCGAGGGGCAAGCGACCCGCTCGATTTCATCGAGATCGGCGTCCGACATCTCGCCGACCGAGTGTTTGCCGACGGCCTCGAACATGTCCTGCACCGTGACTTGCTGGCCACGGAAATTTCCCGGCAGGATCGAACCGCCATAGATGAAGATCGACGGCACATTCAGCCGCACCATCGCCATCATCATTCCCGGCAGCGATTTGTCGCAGCCGGCGAGCCCCACCAGCGCATCGTAGGAGTGGCCCCGCACGGTCAGTTCGACGGAATCGGCGATGCATTCGCGCGACGGCAATGACGAGCGCATGCCGTCATGGCCCATGGCGATGCCGTCGGTGACGGTGATGGTGCAGAATTCTCGCGGCGTGCCGCCAGCGGAAGCGACGCCCTTTTTCACGGCCTGCGCCTGACGCATCAGCGAGATATTGCAGGGCGCGGCCTCATTCCAGCAGGACGCCACGCCGACGAACGGCTGATGGATCTGCTTTGTCGTTAGTCCCATAGCGTAAAGGTAGGAGCGATGGGGCGCCCTCTCCGGCCCCTCGGTCACGTGGCGGCTCGGCAGTCTTTTCTTGATGTTGGTCTTGGCGTCCATCGCGAACCTGTTTGCGAAAGCCGTCTCGTCGAGCCCTCTAGTCGAGCCCTGGGTCAACCTGACGAGCGCTGTGGCTTTCAAACCTCTCCCATTGATCTCATGGAGGGGTGTGGCCAAAAAGCGGCGCTAGTGCGAAGGAGCCGGGTTGAGGCTCAAATCTTCCAGAAGTGTTGCAACCGCGACACAATCGTTGCGGTAAAGCCACCCTTCCGTAGGTAAAATTGGAAGACCGGCCTCAAAAAGAAGGCCGGCCTTCGCATTGCAACACTGCTTTGGGGTCGGCGTTAGCGACCGGCCGGGGCCGAGTACCCACCGCTGTAGCGGTACGATTCCTCGTAAGCCGGCGCAGCGAAAGCGTTGCTGTCGCGGAATTCGGTAGCGCGATGGTGAGCTCTGTGGTGGTGCTCGGTTGCAGCCGCGAATTGCACCGTAGACAAAGCAACCAGCGCCGCCCCAGCAATCGTCAAAATTGTATTCTTCATTGTAGTCTCCCATAGTCAGTCGGAGCACGGAGCCCGGCGCCCCGCACGTCGCTGCTTTGCGGACATAGTTGCTGTCACCGCTATCGGTAGCTCGCTCGGAATCACGAAGCAGCGAGCAAATTTATTGGTCAAAAATTTTTTCGACTAGAAATGCATCATCAAGTCGTTCGTCTGATTCCAATCAAAGACTAACTTGAGTTGAATTTCTCTTGCCGCCGGCGCGCCGCGAAGAACGCCCTGCTTCATCGCCAAGCGTTGACGAAATATTCGTCTCGTTGAAGGGCGCCGTGCGCGACTTCGCTATCGTGGCAATGCGCTAAGCACGACTCGACGGCTAAATATTCAGCACACGCCCGTACGCGTCCAGCACCGCTTCCTTCATCATCTCCGAGAGCGTCGGATGCGGGAAAACCGTGTGCATCAGCTCTTCTTCCGTGGTCTCGAGATTCATCGCCACCACATAGCCCTGGATCAATTCGGTCACTTCCGCGCCGATCATGTGAGCGCCGAGCAGTTGACCCGTCTTCTTGTCGAAGATCACCTTGACGAGACCCTGGTCTTCGCCGAGCGCAATCGCCTTGCCGTTGCCGACGAACGGGAAACGGCCGACGCGAATCTCGCGCCCCCCCTCTTTCGCCTTTGCCTCGGTGAGACCGACGGAGGCTACTTGCGGGTTGCAGTAGGTGCAGCCGGGGATCAGATTTTTGTCCATCGCATGCGGATGCAACCCCTTGATGGCCTCAACGCAAATGACGCCTTCGTGCTCGGCCTTGTGCGCCAGCATCGGCGGTCCCGCGACATCGCCGATGGCATAGATGCCGGGCACATTGGTCTTGCCGTAGCCGTCGATCACCACGCAGCCGCGATCGGTTTTCACGCCGAGCTTTTCCAGCCCGAGATTTTCGATATTGCCGACGACTCCAACCGCGGAAATCACCCGGTCGAATTCGACCGCTTGCGGCTTCTTGCCATCGTCGATGGTGGCAACCACGCTGTCGCTCTTCTTCTCGAGCTTCGTCACCTTGGTGTCGGTGAGAATCTTGATGCCCTGCTTTTCGAAACGCTTGCGCGCCAGACCTGCAATCTCCGCGTCTTCGACGGGGAGAATCTGCGGCAAGACCTCTACCACCGTCACTTCCGAGCCCATGGTGTGGAAGAATGAGGCGAACTCGATGCCGATCGCGCCCGAACCGACGACGAGCAGCGACTTCGGCATTTTCTCCGGCACCATCGCCTCGAAGTAAGTCCAGACCAGTTTCTTGTCCGGCTCCAACCCCGGCAGCACGCGCGGCCGCGCGCCGGTCGCGACGATGATGTGCTTGGCCTGGTAGGCGCCCTCGCCGAGCGCGCCCTTCGGTGCTTCGACCGCCGACTTCTTCACGGTGATCTTGCCGGGCGCGTCGATCGACGCCTCGCCCCAGATGACCGTCACCTTGTTCTTCTTCATCAAAAAGCCGACGCCGTCGTTGAGGCGCTTGGAAACGCCGCGCGAACGCTGCACCACAGCTGTTGGATCGTAGGACACCTTCTCGGCGGAGAGGCCGTAATCCTTGGCGTGCTGCATGTAGTGATAGATTTCGGCCGAGCGCAAAAGCGCTTTGGTCGGAATGCAGCCCCAGTTCAAGCAGATGCCGCCGAAATAGGATTTCTCGATGATGGCGGTCTTCAAGCCAAGCTGGGCTGCGCGAATAGCGGTAACATATCCGCCAGGCCCAGAGCCGATGATGATGACGTCAAAAGATGTGTCGGCCATGAGGGCTCCCGTCTAACTCAGGGTCGCCGTGACGCAGCACGGCGATGGATGATGAATTTTCTTATGCGCCATTCCAGTGCGACGATCAAAATCATGATGGCCAGGCTAGTTAGTGCAATCGGCTTCCAGATGTTTTGCGAAAGCGCCTCACTGGAATAGAACGCGGCATGGATCACGTCGAGACCGATGGGGTTGAGTGTTGCGACGGCGGAGAGCAGCATCGATATCCAGGGCCATTGCGTTCGGACATTCAATGTCGCCGCCCTCAGAGGCTCGATCTACATCACACCATCATCATCACGGGATTTTCGATCAGCATCTTGAACGCGCCGATCAGTTCAGCCCCGAGCGCGCCGTCGATCGCCCGATGATCGCACGACAAGGTCACGCTCATCATCTGCGCGATCTCGATCTTGCCGCCCCGCACCACCGCACGTTCCTCGCTGGTACCGACTGCCAGGATCGTTGCATGCGGCGGGTTGATCACGGCGGTGAAATGATTGATTCCGTACATGCCGAGATTGGAGACAGCGGTCGTGCCGCCCTGATACTCCTCCGGCTTGAGCTTGCGGGCGCGGGCGCGCGTCGCGAAATCCTTCATCTCGCCTGAAATCGCCGACAGCGATTTGGTTTCGGCCTTGCGGATGATCGGGGTGATCAGGCCGCCCGGCATCGCAACCGCAACGCCAATGTCGGAATGCTTGTGCTTGACCATGCCGCCTTCGGTCCAGCTCACGTTGCAATCGGGTTTGCGCTGTAGCGCAACCGCCATCGCCTTGATGACGAAGTCGTTGACCGAAAGCTTGTAGAGCGGCTTCTTTTCCTTGTCCTTGGGAGCGGCGGCATTGATCTCCTCGCGCGCGGCCAGGAGTTTGCCGATATCGCAGTCGATCGTCAGATAGAAATGCGGAACGCTCTGTATCGAGGCTGTCAGCCGCTGGGCAATCGTGCGGCGCATCCCGTCGTGCGGCACGATCTCGTAGCTGCCGGGCTCGAACAATGCGAGAATCTGCTTGTCCGACATCGACGGCGCCAGCGCAGGCGCACCCGATGGCGCCCCAGCGGGCGCCTTCAGACCCTTGCCGGATTTTGCTTCCGCCACATCGCGCGCAATGACGCGGCCATGCGGCCCGGTGCCGGTGATCCGCGCAACGTCGATGCCGGCCTCTTTGGCCAAGCGTCTGGCCAGCGGCGAGGAGAAGATGCGTGCATGACCGTTGGCCTGCGGTGCTTGCGATGCCGCCTGCGGCACTGGCGCGGCAGCGGGCTTTGCTGCAGGCGCATTCGCGGGAGCTGGCGGTGCCGCCGGTGACGCGGCGGGTTTGGGCGCAGGCGCCTCGGCTTTCGCGGGCGCAGCCCCGCCACCGGGCCCGGCCGAGGCGCCGGCGGCCTTCACATCTTCGCCATCACCGGCGAGCACCGCAATGACGTCATTGACGGGAACGTCCTGCGTTCCCTCCGGGATCAGGATTTTCGCGATCGTGCCCTCATCGACCGCTTCGACCTCCATGGTCGCCTTGTCGGTCTCGATTTCCGCGATCACATCGCCGGACTTGACCTTGTCGCCCTCTTTCTTGAGCCATTTTGCAAGGTTGCCCTTCTCCATCGTTGGCGACAACGCCGGCATCAGAATGTTGATCGGCATACGGACCTCACAGGATATTCGTTCACGTTGAATTCCGTCTCGTCGGAAGCCAACCAGGAAACGCATTGGGCATCACTCGCCCGCGATGAAAGATTCAAGGCTCGTCTCAATTTCCGATATCACCCTGCCAGAGTTTCTCGTTCGCGGGGTTCGATCGCCACGACTTCATCATGTTGACCGACCGTTCGTCCTCCAGGTCGATATAGGGAATTCCGAATTGCGTCAGGATATCCTTGCTTCCGGGAAATGTGACGGACTCGCCAATCACCAGAAGCGAAAGCTTGAAAAGCCCGATCGCGCCGGCGCACATCGAGCACGGCGACAGCGTCGTATACATGACGGTGTCGTGGAACGAGATCAGGCCGGCATTACGCATGCACGACATTTCGCCGTGCAGGATAACATTCTTCTCCTGCACCCTGCGGTTATATCCGCGCGCAATGATCTTGTTGTCCCGCGTCAGAACGGCGCCGATCGGAAGTCCGCCTTCGGCGATGCTGATTTCCGCCTCTCGAATGGCCTCGGCCATAAAGTCATAGTGATAGGATTCAGCGACCACGGATCACGCCTCTTCAGCGATAACAAACAGCTTTGGCAGCCGCGACCACTTCCGCCACCGAGGGCAGCGCGAGCTTTTCCAGATTGGCGGCGTAAGGCATCGGAACGTCCTTGCCGGAAACGCGCATCACCGGCGCATCCAGATAGTCGAAGGCGTGTTCCATGATCCTTGCTGCGATTTCCGCACCGACGCCACTTTGCTGCCAGCCCTCCTCGACGGTGACGGCGCGGCCGGTCTTCATGACGGATGCGACGATCGTCTCGGTGTCCAGCGGACGGAGCGTTCGCACGTCGATCAGATCGACCTCGATGCCTTCCTTGGCGAGTTCATCGGCGGCCTTGATCGCATAGGACATGCCGTTGGACCACGAGATGATCGAGACATGGCTTCCGCTTCGCACCACGCGCGCCTTGCCGATCGGGATCACGTAATCGTCGAGCTTCGGCACCTCGCCGGAATGACCGTAGAGCATTTCGTTCTCGAGGAAGATCACCGGATTGGGGTCGCGGATCGCCGCTTTCAATAGTCCTTTGTAGTCGGCGGCCGAGAACGGCGCGATCACCTTCAGTCCCGGAACCTGCGAATACCAGGCCGAATAATCCTGGCTGTGCTGGGCGGCAACGCGAGCCGCCGCACCGTTCGGGCCGCGGAATACGATCGAGCAGCCCATTTGCCCGCCGGACATATACAAGGTCTTGGCGGCGGAATTGATGATCTGGTCGATCGCCTGCATCGCAAAATTGAAGGTCATGAACTCGACGATCGGCTTTAGACCCGTCATCGCCGCACCAACGCCGATGCCGGCAAAGCCATGCTCGGTGATCGGCGTGTCGATGACACGGCGAGCGCCGAATTCCTGCAGCAAACCCTGGCTGACCTTGTAGGCGCCCTGATATTCGGCAACCTCCTCGCCCATCAAAAACACGTCCGGGTCGCGGCGCATTTCCTCCGCCATCGCGTCGCGTAGCGCGTCGCGGATGGTCATGGTCACCATTTCGGTGCCTGCCGGGATTTCCGGGTCGGGCGCTACCGTGGTGCTTGGAGCCGCGGGAGCGGCTTCGCTCTTCGGCGCTGATTTCGCCTCGGCCGCCGGAGGCGCTACTTCAGCTGCCTTCTCCTGCTTGGCCGGCGCTGGCGCCTTGGCGAGGTCGGAAGCAGTTTCGCCATCGGCCAGAATGGTCGCAATCGGCGTGTTGACCGCAACGTCGGCGGTGCCTTCCGGAATCAGAATCTTGCCGAGCGTGCCCTCGTCGGTCGCCTCGACTTCCATCGTGGCCTTGTCGGTCTCGATTTCGGCGATGACATCGCCCGACTTGATCGCCTCGCCCTCCTTCTTCAGCCACTTGGCGAGGTTGCCCTTCTCCATCGTCGGCGAGAGCGCAGGCATGAGTACTTGAATGGGCATATCAACTCCGCAATTTTAGACCGCGCACATCCAGCGCCGCGAACGCTTATCGATAAATGTCGGTATAGAGTTCGGACACGTCGGGCTCGGGATCGTGCTGCGCAAAATCCGCCGCCGCGTTGACGGTCTCGCGAACCTCGGCGTCGATTTTCTTCAGCTCGTCCTCGCTCATTTTTGCCGCGAGCAACCGGCTGCGGACCTGCTCGATCGGGTCGCTGTCGTGACGGACCTTGTCCACTTCCTCGCGGGTTCGGTACTTCGCCGGATCCGACATCGAATGTCCGCGGTAGCGATAGGTCTGCATTTCCAGGATGTAGGGCCCATTGCCGGCGCGGCACCAGGCGACCGCCTTGTCGGCGGCGGCCTTCACCGCGCGAACGTCCATGCCGTCGACCTGCTCGCCCGGGATGTTGAAGGAGACACCGCGTTTCGAAAAATCGGTCTGGGCCGAGGAGCGGGTCACGGACGTGCCCATGGCGTAGCGGTTGTTCTCGATGACGTAGATCACCGGCAGCTTCCAGAGCTCCGCCATGTTGAAGCTCTCATAGACCTGACCCTGGTTCGAGGCACCATCCCCGAAATAAGCCAGGCTGACAAAATCATTGCCACGGTAGCGATTGGCGAAAGCCAGCCCCGTGCCGAGCGAGACCTGCGCGCCGACGATGCCATGGCCGCCATAAAAGTTCTCGGCCTTGCTGAACATGTGCATCGAGCCGCCCTTGCCCTTGGAATAGCCGCCGCGACGTCCGGTCAATTCGGCCATCACGCCCTTTGCTTCCATTCCACAGGCCAGCATATGCCCGTGATCGCGGTAACCCGTTATGACCTGATCGCCCTTCTTCAGGGCCATCTGCATGCCGACGACGACGGCCTCCTGGCCGATATAAAGATGGCAGAAGCCGCCGATCGCACCCATGCCGTAGAGCTGGCCGGCCTTTTCCTCGAACCGGCGGATCAGCAGCATGTCGCGAAGGGCGCGAAGCTCCTGGTCCTTCGTAAAGGGCGGCGGGGGCGCGTGAGCGCCATTCCCCTGCTCCTGAACGGTTTCGGTGGCGGCGCTTTTTTTGGGTGAGGCCATGGCGTTTCCGAAATGAGAGAGCGATTGGTTTCTGTCTAGCTCAACTCAAACCGCCATGAAAGGATTGCGTGGGTCCGCGAAAGACGCGCCATGCCGCAGTGCGGTGCGGCACGACATTTTCGAAATTTATTTCGAACGAATTTGTAATTTGAGGATTAGTTCGGGTGGATCGTCCGCACCAGATCCCGCGGGCTGGCATAGTCGAGCTGGTAGCGTGCGCGTTCATCGAGCATATCCGGGTCCATCCGGTCCGACCGGAGCAGCGAGATGCGCTTTTCGCCTTCGCTGCGCTCCCGCTTCAGTCGCGCCAATTCGGAAGTCAGCGCGATGATCTCCTGGTCGAGCTCTTGCTGCGCATTCAACCCATACTTGCCGGTATAGGCGTTGATGCCGAAATAGCCGACCATTCCGGCCGCCATCGTGTAGAGGGCAAGACCGGTGAGAAACGATTTGAGGCGCCTGCGGGAAACCATAGTGGGAAAGATGCGCCCGCCGGGTTAAAGGAATACTAAGCGTCCGCCAAACCGGCGCGATCCCGAGCCGGAAATAAGTCTCGCCTATTTGTGCTGCTTTTCGACGAAGGCGGCGAAGGCGTCGACATATTGCTGAAGCACTTTCTGCAGGGATTCCTTGGTGAGGTTGCCCTTTTCGTCAAAGGCATCCCCTACGGCGTTCAGGTAGGTTTCCGGCTGGCCCATAATCGGACCCGTAATTCCCGGCAAGATGTTCTGCAGGCTCTTGGCCGCGTTGACGCCCCCGAGCGGCCCGGGCGAATTGGAGATGATGCCGGTCGGCTTGCCGAGGAATGAGCTCTTGCCATAGGGACGCGACGCGACATCGATAGCGTTTTTGAGCACACCGGGAATGGCACGATTGTATTCCGGCGTGACGAAGATAACGCCCGCCGACTTCTGAATCCTTTCGCGGAACGCGGTCCAGTCCGCTGGCGGATTGGCTTCCAGATCCTGATTGAAAAACGAAATGCCGTG
>Ga0210394_10002531_pt1 | contig 24844 bp, 21 predicted proteins | sample IncBWC12MmetaG_FD_160121 | JGI IMG/M metagenome (GOLD analysis project Ga0210394, IMG submission 160121) | Forest soil microbial communities from Barre Woods Harvard Forest LTER site, Petersham, Massachusetts, United States - Inc-BW-C-12-M | ecosystem: Environmental > Terrestrial > Soil >... | reverse complement strand
TCGAAGCGGTACTCCCCATCGAGCCAGCCCTTGCCAAAGAGTATCAGCGCCTGGTCGTAATAGTTGGTGCGCTTGCCGAGCGTGGCCTGAAGGGCATCCAGCCGCAATCGATCAAGCTGCTTGTGCAGCGTTGGCGTGTCGTTCACCGCACTCAGGAACGGCAGCGCGGCGCCGGAAAAGCCCATCGGCGAATAATCCGCCTTGATCGCGATCCCGGTGCGCGGATCGACCTTCTCCGGCGGCGCGCCAAGATTCCGTATCAGTGCGGCGTAGGCAGACAGCATGCGCACCAGATCCCGGCTGCTGCCGCCGGACATTCCCGCCCAGAGGTAAACCCGAATTGCATCGTAACTCCCCGACGGAACAGCTTCGGAGTCCTGCGTGACGACTCCCGTCGAATCAACCACGAACTCATCCGGTGCGACACCGGCCGCGAATGCGGTGGGAGCCATGCGCAGATAGCCGGCCCATACCGCTCGCCACGGGCCTTGGGGATCATCCGCCGCCAGGTAGCGGAACATGAAGTCCGGCAGATAGCTTGGATCAATTCGAAAGCGGCCACGGTCGAGCGCGAAACCGAAAGGACCGGGCAGCAACACCGGCCCAGCGCGGCCAGCCTGCACGATCTCATGGCGGCGAATCTGATCGAGGAGCTTGTGGCCCGTGTCGGCGTATTTTGGGGCCTGCCACAGTCGCGCGGCCTCGAGAAGCGTGTAGGCGAGCCACAGGTCTGCGTCCGACGCGGGCCCCTGGTCCTTGACCCCCCAGCTCCCGTCGGCCCGCAATCCCCACAGCCACGCCGGCAGCCTGTCGCCGAGCTGTCCGGCAGCGAGATTGTCAGAGGTCCAGCTGAGCACCTTGTCGAACTGCGACCGCTGATTTGCGACCAGCGCGAAAAACAACGTGTAGGCCTGGCCTTCGGAAGTCGTCTTGCGCTCGAACGTGAGGTCAATGACGCGGCCGTCGGCCTGAACGAAGCGATCTGCGAACGTGTCCCAGTCGGGCCACCCCGAGGCCGCACGGCAGGATACGCAGGCTCCTACCAAGGTCCAGCAGACAATCCGCCTCAGCATTGCAACCACGACGCGCAAGCTCACGGCGACATTGCAGTGATGCGGCGCCTCGCTGTCTGTGCGGTTCCGCACGCAACCCGCAGCATGCCAGATGGCGAGACGGGTGGACCCCTCCCCGTGTGTACGACAGCGAACAGACGCTCGGGCCGGCTACCCGCTAAAAGTCTCGGCTCACTTCCTCACATCGTGTTGGGCGGCATGTCGATGAGCATCGACTGATGGCGGATCATCCCCTCATTAGCCGGGATTCTCCGGTTGCGGTAGTCACGCCGGCCATCCCGGTTGATTTCTACTCTCCCGGTCTGTCGATCCCGCAGATTTTCTCGATCCTCTGGGCCCATCGCAGGCTCGCAGCGGCGACTTTCGTCACGATCCTCACCCTCACCGCCGTGCTGCTCGGCATCTGGCCAAGAACCTACACCGCCATCGTGACGCTGATGGTCAACTATGAAGTCAACGACCCGCTGAACGGCAAGGAGCTGCCCCTGGGGCAGGTCGGCAGCTACATCGCGACTCAGGTGGAGCTCATGGAGACACCGGAGGTGCTGCTCGCGGTCGTCGATCGCCTCCATCTCACACAGGAGCGCAACTATGCGCACGACTACCCCGGTGACCAGGGATCGCTGCGTGAGTGGGTGGCCGCTAAGTTGACCAAGAACCTCACCATCTACCAGGGTCAGATGGGCAGCCAGCTGATTTACATCAAATACTCCGCCGACCACGCCGCCGAAGCCGCGCGCATCGCTAATACGGTTGCCGACGTCTACATCGAGCAGGACCTGGCGCGTTCCACCGGACCCCCGGGCGAGCGCGCGCAACGCTACGCGCAGCAGCTCGAGGAGCTCAAGGCCAAGGTCGAGCAGGCACAGCAGGCGGTGACCGCCTTTCAGCAACGCCATGGCGTAATCGATCAGCTCGATAAAGCCAATGTCGACGCGACTCTGCTCGCAACCCTCGAGGGGCGGCTCCTCGAGGCGCAGAACGAACGCCGCGTCGCCGAAGGGCGCGCCTCAGCCGATCAGTCCCTGAGCGATCAGGTGCTGTCATCGACTGAGATTGAATCCCTCAAGACACAGCTGGCAGCTCAGGAGACCCAGCTGGCGCATCTCGACAGCCTCTACTACCCGAAACATCCGCAGATTGTCGATTTGAAGGCGCAGATTGCGGTCACGCAACGCTCGCTGGCGACGGCTCTCAGGGGCTATGCCGGCAACGCGGCCGCCGCCCTCGGAGTTGCGCGGCGGCTGGAAGCCAGTCTGCAGCAAGCTGTGGCAGAGCAACGCAGCACGCTGCTGGTCGGCGGCGCACTCCACGATCAGGCGGCGAAGTACCAGCTCGAACTCGACTCGGCCAGCACCGTGTACCGTCGTGCGCTGGAAGGCTACGACCAGATCCTGTTCGCATCAGCCGGGCACTATACGAATGTGGCGCTGGTGAGCCGCGCGACTCCTCCGGTCAAGGCCACAAAGCCACGGGTTTTGGCCGGGCTCGCGCTCGGGGGTCTCGCCGCTGTACTTCTCGGACTCGCCTTCCCCCTTGGATATGAGCTCCTCAACCGGCGCGTACGTTGCCGGGACGATCTCGAACGTCATCACCGTCTTCCGGTGCTCATCGAGTTCCCGAAGTACGTCACCGAGATCGACACGTGAGCGGGACCGTTGCGATGCACGGACTGCGGGAGGCCTCCCCGGGCCTGCGCGACGGCGCGACACCGATCAATCCCCCCACGACGCTCGATCCCCGGCTGACCATGGCTCACGATCCGACGCACCCGCGTTGCGAACGAGTCCGGGCGCTGCGAACGGAGTTGCTGCTGAGGCGCGAGCCATTCGAGCGCGCGAACGTCGTCGCCCTGCTGAGTCCCTGTGCGCGCGAAGGCCGCTCGTTGCTCGCCGCGGAGCTCGCCATCGCCTTCGCGCAAACCGGTTGTTCGACGCTCCTGGTCGATGCGGACTTACGGCGTCCGCAGCAACATCTGAATTTTGGTACCGATGTCCGCCAGGGTCTGTCGCAAGCGATCGAGCAGGGCACGGTGCCGCAGCTGCAGACCGTTCGCGCCGTGCCACGGCTGGCGCTGTTGCCGGCGGGAGTGATCCCGAGCAATCCGCTTGAATTGCTGTCCAGCCGCGCCGTCGCCCTCATGGTCGAAGACTGGCGCGCGCATTTCCAGTTCATCGTGATCGATACCCCTCCCGTGGGGCTGTACTCGGACGGACTTGCGATCGCGAGCCTCGTGGGTCGCGTGCTGGCGCTCAGCCGCGCACAGCACACGCCTTACCAGGATATGCAGGATATGTTGCGGCGCCTGGCGGCCACGCGTTCACAGGTTCTGGGCGCAGTGATCAGCCATTTCTGAAGAGCTGGCCAAAGCCGTGGACCCAAGGACTCCGAATACCAGTCAGCCCGGCCACACCAGATGGCTCCGGGACGATCGACATTCCTGGCTCAGTGCGGGATTGATGGCGGTGCTGCTGGTGATGATGATCGTGCCGGAGGGGTTTGATTACGTCACTCTCACGACGCAGGACGCGCCCGGCTCCGGCAGCGCCATCAGCCGCGCACTCTGGCTCATGCTGCTCACCTCTGGAGCGCTCATTGTTCTCTGGCGCATCCGCCTCGCGTCGGTACTGCTGCGGGCACTCAATCCGTTCCTGCTGCTGTTCATCTGCTTCGCCATTGCGAGCGTCGCATGGAGCATCGACCCGTCTCTGACCGTCCGCCGTCTGATCCGACTGTGCACGATCGTGCTCGTGTGCGCTGGATTCGTGCTCGTGGGCTGGCATCCCAGACGCTACCAGGCGGTCGTGCGCCCGGTCCTGACGATCGTGCTCGCCGGGTCGATCTGCTTCGGACTCCTGTTCCCGGAGCTGGCGATCCACCAGGAAACCTCGGTGGAACTCCTCGGTGCCTGGCGCGGACTCGCAACTCACAAGAATGGGCTCGGCGCCCTCGCCTGCATTGCACTGATCCTGTGGTTCCACGCCGGCTTGACACGCGAGGTTCGGCCGCTGCTCGCAGTGGCCGGCGGCGCGATCGCTTTGACCTGCCTCGCGCTGTCACGCAGCTCTACATCGCTGGTGGCCACCGGGTTCGTTGCCATGATCCTGCTGGTCCTGCTGCGTGCCCCCCGCGGTCTGCGTCCCTACCTGCCCTATTTCGTGGTGACGCTCGCTTCGATGCTCCTCGTGTATGCGCTCGCGATGCTCGACCTGGTTCCCGGTCTTGGCACGCTGCTGGCTCCGGTCACCGCCCTCACCGATAAGGGCACGACACTGACAGGACGCACGCAGATCTGGACGATCATTGCCGAGCATATCCGCTTGCATCCGTTTCTCGGCTCCGGCTACGCCGCGTACTGGACCGGGGCTCCTACGGGAGGAACGGACGCATATGAATTCATCCAGCGCATGGGCGCCTTCTATCCCGGGTCCGCCCACAACGGCTACCTGGACGTGGTCAACGATCTCGGCTGGGTCGGTTTCCTGTGTCTGATGGCCTACATGCTCACATTCGTCCGTCAGTCGCTGCAGCTCGCCGCACTCGATCGCAATCAAGCCGCTCTTTACGTCGCCCTGTACCTGCAACAGGCCCTCACAAATCTGACGGAGAGTCACTGGTTCAGCGTGCGCAGTGTTGACTTCGTCATCATGACGCTGGCCACGTTCGCTGTGGCCCGCGGCCTGCTCGATCAGCGGCTGCGCCTGGCGTTCGGGGCACCGGATCTGACCCTTGCCGCGCGCTTCGGCACGGCGGCCCGGCCGCTGTTGCGGCCTGTTCCGCCGCCCCGACAGGGAATCGGAGCGTGACGCCGTGACACGGGCCCCCGACCGCACCGCGTTCGCGACCGGGGCGATTCCGTCCCTGGACGGCGTGCGCGCCATCGCGGTGACGCTGGTATTTTTCGCCCACAATGGACTCGAGAATCTCGTTCCCGGAGGCCTCGGCGTCACCATCTTCTTCGTGCTGAGCGGCTACCTCATCACCACGCTGATGCGGGTCGAGCACGCCCGAAGTGGATCGATCGACTACCGCGCGTTCTACCTCCGGCGACTCCTGCGCCTGATGCCCCCGCTGCTGCTCGTGGTGGTGGCGGCGGGTTTGCTCGCTGCGGCGTCCGAGATCGGCGGTGGCTTTACACCGGCCGGCCTGCTTGCGGCGCTGTTCTACTTCGGCAACTACTACCTGATCGCAAATGACTTCCACGGCATGCCGGCCGGCATCGGCGTCGTATGGTCGCTCGCGATCGAGGAACACTACTACCTGCTCTTCCCGCCGCTCGCGGCGCTGCTGCTGCGCACCGCGCGGGTGCGCCTGTCGGTGACCGTGCTCACGACTCTGTGCGCGCTGGTCCTAGCCTGGCGATACTGGCTCGTCTACCACGGCGCCTCCGAGGCGCGGCTGACGATGGCTACCGATACACGCGTCGATGCCATTCTCGTCGGCTGCCTCATGGCGCTTGCCTGTAATCCGTGGCTCGACCGGGGCTCGGCCGCGCCGAATACCCGCCGCGATCTGGCGCTCGCCGGCGGCTGTCTCGCGGTCTTGATAGGCACCCTGGCTTATCGCAACGAGGTGTTCCGCCTCACGGCGCGCTACACGCTGCAGAGCCTGGCGATCGCCCCGCTGATCTTTCTCGCGGTGGCTCGCGCGGAGCGCTTCCCGTTCCGGTGGCTGAATGCCCGACCGGTGGTGTACCTGGGCACGATCTCCTACACGATCTACCTTTCGCACCACGTCATCGTGCTCGCGCTCGCGAAACACTGGCCGGGGCTGAGCTGGGGGGTATCGACGCTGGTGGGGCTCGCGCTGACGCTGCTGGTGGCGGAGCCGATGCGTCGTTGGATCGAGGTACCCTGCGCGCAGCTGCGCAAACGGCTGCATCGAGCGAGTGCTGCGCGCAGCGTCGCGCCGCAGGTCAACGCCCTGGGGTCGTTGTGAAGTGCGATTTCATCGTGACTCCGCACGATGCATCTCCGGAGGCGGCGATTGGCGCGATCCGCGCCTACGGCGGACCGCTGCTGCTCGATCTCGACGAGACGTTGTACCTGCGTAACTCGACGGAAGACTTCATCGATTCGGCTCGCCCACGCCTGCCGGCTCTGCTGCTGATGCGACTCCTGGATGCCATCAAGCCCTGGCGCTGGACCGGAGGCGATGCCACGCGCGATGTATGGCGGGTGCGCGCCGTGTCGCTGTTTTTTCCCTGGATCGGCAGCCGCTGGAAGCACCGCGTGGCGGGCCTCGCCGGTGATTTCACCAATCGGCGGCTGATGGCGGCCCTCGATGCGCCGGGCGCCATACCCATCATCACCACGGCGGGATTCGATACGATCGTAGCGCCCCTGGTGGCCGCGCTCGGCCTGCCGCGCGCGCAGATCGTTGCCTCGCGCCTGTCGACCTTTGCCGATCGGCGCGACGGCAAGCTCCAGCGGGCCGTCCAGACTCTCGGCGGTGACACGGTTCGCCGCGCACTGGTCCTCACCGACTCGGCTCAGGACCTTACGCTGCTCGACGCGTGCGCCTGTCCGCTGCGAACGACCTGGCCGGAAGCAAGTCGGCATCGCGCACTGAGTGGTGTCTACCTGCCCGGACAGTACCTCACCCATGTCAAGCGACCCGGCGCACGTTACCTGGTGCGCGCCATCCTGCAGGAGGATTTCGCGCTCTGGACTCTGAGCTCGATCGCACTGGCGGGGGTTCCGATGCTTCATGTCATCGGCCTGCTGTTCCTGCTGCTGTCATTCTGGGCGATCTACGAACGCGGCTATGTCGACAATGACCTGATCGCGGCGCGCTTCGAGACGGCGCCCAAGCTGAGCGCTGCCTTCCTCGACTCGCCCGTCGCGACACCACCGTGGCAACCCTGGGCCTGGGCGATTGGCGCCGGCGCCATCGCCCTGTTACTGCTGCGCTGGCCGTCCATGCCCAGTCTGACCGACCTTCTCAAATGGAACGGGGTCCTGCTCGCAACCTTCGGCTGGTTCACGCTCTATAACCGCGTGGACAAGGGCACCCGGGTCTGGATGTTCTCCGGGCTGCAGCTGGCGCGCAGCGCGGCTTTTGTCGCCCTGGTACCTATTGGCCTGATCGGCACGATCGCGCTCGGTGCTCACGTACTCGCAAAGTGGATCCCGTACTACCTGTATCGCCTCGAAGGGCGAGCGTGGCCTACGACCCCGTTCCATCTCATACGTCTGTTGTTCTTCCTGGTTCTGACACTCCTGATCGGCTTCACCCAGGGATTCGCGTCCTTGTATAGCTGGACGGCCGTCGCGCTGTTCGCATGGAGCCTCTACCGGGCACGTCAGGAGCTGACCACCATGGTTGCGGCGATCCGGCGCCTCGACCGAAACCCTCCGCAGGCTCTGTCATGAATATCACCCTGTGCATCGCCACCTATCGAAGAACGGAGCGCCTCGGCGAACTCCTCGACGATCTGCTCCGACAAGAGCGGCCGCCCGATGAGGTCGTCGTGGTCGACAACGATGCCTGCGGCAGCGCCCGCGGGGTCGTGGAACGCTGGCGCGACGCTGGCACACCCTTTCCGGTCCGTTACGACATCCAGGCGATCAAGAACATCTCCCTGACGCGCAACCGCACAGTGCAGCTCGCGACGGGTGCCTGGATCGCCTTCATCGACGACGACGAGCGCGCGCCTGCGAGCTGGCTGAAGACGCTGGAGGCGGCCGCTCGCACTTGCAACGCCGACGGCGTCCTCGGTCCGGTGCTACCCGATGTTCCGGGCGATGCTCCGGCGTGGATCCGCAGCGGCCATTTCTATGACTGGGCGCGCATGCCGACCGGCGCCGTGGTTCCAACCAACAAGCTGCGCTTCGGCAACGTGCTGCTGAATGGCGCCCTGCTGCGCACGACACCCGATCCGTTTGACCCGGCCTTCGGACTGACCGGCGGGGAAGACGGCGATCTGCTCGGTCGACTGGTGCAATGCGGGGCTCGCATCGTGTGGTGCGACGAAGCGGTGGTGCACGAGCCCATCGAGGCCTCGCGCCTGTCACTGCGGTGGCTGTTGCTGCGGGCCTTGCGCGGCGGGCAGGACTTCGCGAGACATCGACTCAACGGTCGCTTCGGCGGGATCAACACCCTGGACCGCGCGACTCTGCTGTTGGTCGCGCTGGGCCAGTCCGCCGTGGCCGTGATGCTTGCCGTGCTTTTCTGGCCGCGCGGCCGCCATCGTTCCGCCTACTGGCTGCTCAAGGCCTCCGCCAACCTCGGCAAGATCTCGATGCTTTTCGGCTGGCACTACCGTGAGTATTCGACCCACATCTCATGATGTTCCTGACCAATCTGATCCTGCTTACGCTGTCGCTGCCGGCGGTAGCGGCGGGCCTGTATCTGCTGCTCCTGACCGTTCTGTCGTCAAGGCCTGAGCCTCGCAAACCTTCCTCGGGGCAGCTGCGTTTCGACGTCATCGTACCCGCCCACGACGAAGCGGCCGTGATTGAAGGCGCTGTCGCGAGCCTGCGCGGACTGCACTGGCCGACCGACGGGTTCCGCGTGATCGTCGTCGCGGACAACTGCACCGACGCGACCGCGACGCTGGCCCGGGCCGCGGGAGCCGAGGTGCTCGAGCGCCGCGACAGCGTGCGTCGCGGCAAAGGCTACGCGCTGGAACTCGCGTTCCAGGTCAGCCAGCAACGCGCCTGGGCGAGCGCAGTGGTCGTCGTCGACGCCGACAGCATGGTCTCCGCCAATCTCCTCGAAGCGTTCGCCGTACGCATCGAGGGCGCGGCGAACGCGGTGCAGGCGCACTACCACGTGCTGAATGCCGGGGCGTCGTGGCGAACCCGACTCATGTCGATTGCTCTGGCCTCGTTCCACCAGGTTCGGTCTCGGGCGCGGGAGCGGTTGCAGCTTTCCTGCGGGCTTCGCGGCAATGGATGGTGCGTGACGCATCGCGTGTTGCGCGAGGTGCCCTACCAGGCGTTCTCGCTCACGGAGGATATCGAGTACGGCATCGCGCTCGGGCTGGCAGGTCATCGTGTGCAATATGCGGACGAGGCCGGGGTCGCCGCCGCGATGGTGTCGGATGCGGGTGCGGCGGGAACTCAACGCCAGCGCTGGGAGGGCGGACGCTTTCGACTGATCCGCGACAAGACTCCGGCGCTGCTGCGCGCCGCCATTGGTCCCGGGGGGCGAGTCTGTCTCGATCTGGCGCTCGACCTGTTGGTGCTCCCGCTATCCTACGTGGCATTGAACGTGGCCGTACTGATCCTTCTGGCCGGCCTCGCCTGCCTGCGTGTCCCCGCGATGGCACCCTGGTTGTGGCTCGGCGTTGCGAGCGCGTCGTGTCTCGCACTGTATGTGCTGCGCGGCTGGCAGCTCAGTGGAGTCGGCAGCCGCGGTCTTCTCGACCTCGCCCGCGTCCCATATTTCATCGTCTGGAAGGCGCTGCTGATGCTGCGGGCGCGCACCTCCCCGGAGTGGGTACGCACCAAGCGTGAGCAGCCTTGAGCAAACTTCCCCACCCGGCTTTCGCCTTCGGGCGGCTGCTCAGCAGCGCCGTGACCAGCCAGGCCGTGCTCTCCGCCGCGAGCTTCCTCGTCGGACTGATCCTGATCCGGCGGACCAGCGACGCTCAATACGGCTTCTACGTTCTGGCCATCAACGCGATCATTCTGATCGTCTCCCTGCAGGGCGCGTTCTTCAATCCGCCTCTGGCGATCCGGCTGAACAAACTCGATCGCCAGGGGCGCGGCGAGCTCGTGGGCGGTCTTTATCGCGAGCAGCGGCGTGTTCTTCCTGGCGTCGCCGTCACCGCCGCCCTTGGCGCTCTCGGTCTGTGGTACATGGGGTTGCTCGACGCCCAGACCGGCCCGCTGGTAATAGTCACGGCCGCCGCCACCCTCGCGACGCTGCACCGCGAATACTTCCGCATGGTGCTGTTCGCCAATCGTCGTCCGCAGGACGTACTGAGAACGGATGTTCTGTATGTGCTGGTCATGGTCGGGGGCGTCTGGCTCGCCACCCGCAGCGCCGCACCGGCGACCATCGCCCTGCTCGCAATCACGCTGGCGGCGGCCTTGAGCGGCGTCGCGTTGTCGCGGACGTTCCACCGCCGGGAACCATGGAACCTCCGCGGTCGGCCGGGGATTCTCCGGGAAATTGCCCCCCTGGCGGCCTGGGCGACCGCCGGTGCCGCGATCCACTGGACCTTCAGCCAGGGTTACACGTACCTGGTCGCCGGTACCCTGGATGTGGCCGCGGTTGCTGCGCTCGCCGGAACCCGCCTGCTGCTCATGCCCGTGAACCTGCTGTCGATGGGCGTCGGCTCACTCATGCTGCCGTTCGCCTCCGGCTGGGTGCATCAGCACGGGACTCCAACAGCGCGGCGGCGCCTGTGGATCTCGGCCGCGGCCCTGGGCGCCGCTGCGCTCTGCTATGCCGTCGTTCTCTGGTCGTTCCGCGAATGGATCTTCACGGTCATTCTTCACAAGCAGTTCGTCCATCGTGACGAGCTGCTGCTGCTGTGGTGCGCCATTTTCCTCGTGGTCGTAATGCGCGATCAGATGAACTACCTGCTGGCCGCACAGGGCCGTTTCCGGTCTCTGACGCTGCTGACGCTCGGCAGCGCGCTGGTGTCGCTGGCGGCGAGTTATCTGGCGATCCTCCGCTTCGGGGTGCCTGGCGCACTCATGGGCATGCTCGTTGGTGAATCGGTCAGCGCAATCGGCACCCTCATGCTGTCGTTTCGCGTGACCGCGCCGCCGGTTGCCGCGGCCGCCTGATCAGGCCGGGGGACTGCACTGACCACCACTATGGATTGCTGAGCTTGCGGCGCGCGCTGCCGCGGGGCCCACTGGCGGCGGGATCCCGAGCGGCATCGCAGTCGCAAGGCCCGCCGCGGACAGGAATTCACAGCGCCCCCGCCGTGCTACGGCAACGAGCATCGCAATGCGCGCACGCTCGTCGCGGTCGGGCTGTGAAATTGCAGCCTCACGTGTCTCACCGGGCCCGGTCTTGCTCCCCATGAGGGTTCGTCGGACTGCATTGAACAGGGCGAAGCGCCCTTGCGAGCCGTCCGACAGGATTCGTCGCTTGCAATCACCGAGCCATCGATGCCAGGACATCACACCGCCCGCGCGGTAGATCTGTGCGATACGGGTCTCGGTGATCTCCGCCAGCCAGCGCGCCTTGAAGTACGTGAATCCCGACAGCAGATTGAAAAACGCGTACTGCCCTTCGATCGCCTGGCGTACACCCATCAGCAACATGGCCGCCCCGGGTGCCAGGCGGCTGTAACGGTCGTCGTAGACGATGTGCAGCGCGTAGAGCCCCGTCAGATACGCACCGGTGATGAGACCGGCGACGGGGAGGCCGTCGAGCAGCAGTATGTGAATCGAGACCCGCATGGGCTGCTTTGCATCGAGCAGACTCCCGATGTAGCCAACCCGCTCCGGGTGGGGACCGATCGTCGCATCCGCCCGCGCTTTCCAGCTGCGCCGCTCGACCATCATATAGAGCTCGAGCAGCGCCGGCGTACTGCCGGCATCCTCCGAGGACAGAAACTGGACTTCGCCGGCGGCGAGGAGATTGCGCAGCTGACGATGCACATTGCCACGGAACTTCTTCGACAGCGATCTGGAGTACGCAGCCAAAGTACCCCAGCGCACGCGAATGGTGCCGTTCGCGAGGCTCGGCCATTGACGCACGACGTAACCGTGCAGGTCGGTCGCAGCTGGCGGCGGAAATAGCGGGGAGCTGTCGTCTTGCTGGAGGAACTCGAGGAAGCTCCACTCCGTCCGACGGCCGAGAATATAGGCGTAGAACGCCTCGCTCACCGCTGCGATGGATTCAGTCTCCGCCACCAGATGGGGCCGGTCGGTATCGTGGGTCACGAGGAAGCGAAGCATCGATATCCGGATTCCCATGACCTTGCGCGTCACGCGCTGCAGCGCCAGATAGCCGACCACTCGCCCCGCGCTCGAGGCCGTGAGAAACCACAGCTTCAGGCGGCCCTCTGGCGCAAAGAGCTCCTCATGGCGAAAGAAGGTCTCGAAGAACTCGAAGGTCGAGAACGGATCGGGTCGGGCGGAGCGGCGATTGAGCTCGTTGATCTCATCTCGCAGGATCGCGGCCTCCTCGAGCGACTCGAAGCAGCGTACCTCGATCATGCGTGCACCTTGCCCGCATTGCCGGCATCGCCGAGGGCGACGACGCCCCCCGGAGCATCAGGTGCGACGCGCAGTGTGGCCTCGTGGCGCTTCATATGCACGGGAGCCAGCCCGGCTCTGCGTGCCAATCCATGAGTCGCCACCTTCAGCCACGCTGCCGGACCGTGCTCCACCACCGACAGGTTCCGAAGACCCAGGCGCACCCGCAGGAATCGATTTGCGGCATAGACGCGAGCGCGCCGCCGGCTCCCCCGGGTAAAGTACTCGGTCGAGAGAGAGACATTGACACTGTCCCCATTGGTAACCCGGTGGGGCGCGTTCTGCGCCCAGGCGGTCCATTGCCCGGCCTCCAGCTCGTAACTGATCGCGCCCTCGTCGTAGGTGGGGTCGAACGGGAGGTATTCGTGGCGCGCGCCGGCACAGATATCCTCCACCGCTTCGCGTGCGGCGTAGCCCGTATCGAGAGCCGGATAAACCCAGATCCGCTTGCGCCCGCGGATATGCCACAACACGGAGGCCGGGCCATCGGCGTGGTAGTAGACAAGAGCCCGCGGCGAGGAAATCAGCAGCGTGCCCTGAGTACCGATCGGGCGGAAACCCGGCAACTGGGCCGCGAGCTGCGCGTAAATCTCATCGATCAGCAGGCGATAGCGCCGGTCGGCGCGATCGACTCTCGTGATATTGAGCCACAGGCGGCCGTTGGTTACCGCCCGCAGCAGTTCGGCGCCGCTCACTCCGTCGTGCAGCGCGAGCCGGTTCTCCTCGGGGCGGGTGACGTCGCTCCCCATCGACAGCGCGTAGAGATATTGCCGGGGAAACCGGTCGAGGAGCTCGATCAGCGCTGCGTCGGAGAACAGCCCGGACTCACGCAGCGTATGTGTCCCGACCAGCGGTCGCCGGCCGAAGTCCTCGCGGGCTGTCGCATCCAGGTAAACCCTGGGCGCACAGACCACCGGCTCGCTGTGGATCTCCAGCGGCGCTCGACGGTTTCCCGTTCCGAATTGTAGAGGGACGGACACATGTAACTATGGCCTTCGGTGGCTGACCAGTCAGTACGGCGGCGCACACAGGACCGTGGCTCTTGCCTGAATTCCCAAACGCGCGGACCGCCGTTGCGATAACCTCGAACGCATCGCCTTGCTTGCGACGCCATGTCACGCCCAACCACCCCCTTGCAGAATGAGAACTTGGCTTCAGTCACACCAGTAGCCATCGTCGGCGCTGGACCTTACGGATTGTCTCTCGCCGCCCACCTCAACGCCCGAGGCATACCGTTCCGGATCTTCGGCCACCCGATGGAGGTCTGGCGCTCGCACATGCCGCAGGGAATGTTCCTGAAGTCGGAAGGATTCGCCTCGGATCTCTATGAACCGGATCGGCAATTCACGCTGCGGCGGTATTGTGAGCGGCGGGGCTTTCCTTACCAGGACGAGGGGCTGCCCGTACGCCTCGATGTCTTCGTTGACTACGGACTCGCCTTCCAGAAGGCCATGGTGCCCGCGCTGACCGATCAACTCGTGTCGCGAATCGAGCGCAAAGCACCGGGGTTTCGCCTCGAGACCGCCGCGGGCGAGACCCTGACGGCTCGGACTGTGGTCCTCGCCACGGGAGTCAGCCACTGTGCCTTCATGCCAGAGACGCTCAGGCAACTGCCGCCCGAACTGTGCACGCACAGCTCGGCACACCATGATCTCTCCCGCTTCGCGGGCCGCCGCGTCATTGTCGTGGGCGGCGGAGCGTCGGCGACCGACATCGCCGCTTTGCTGCACGCGGAGCACGCATCCGTCGAGATCCTCGCGCGCTCCGCGGTGGAATTCCACACTCGGACCGACCCGAACGCGCGGACGTTATGGCAGCGAATCCGCGCACCGAATCTCGGGCTCGGGCCAAATCTTCGCTCGGCGCTCTACACAGCATTCCCGGCTCTGTTCCACCTCCTGCCTCGATCATTGCGTCTGCGCATCGTGCGCCGGCATCTCGGGCCGGCGGGAGGCTGGTTCGTTCGCGAGCTCGTTGAAGGCAGGATTCCGATGCGCGTCGGTTACACCATTCGCGACGCGCAGGCCGTCGGTCAGGGTGTGCGCCTGCGCTGCCACGATGGGGCGCGCAATGAGGTCGAGCTGTTCGCCGACCACGTGATTGCGGCAACCGGCTACCACCCTTCAGTGGATGGGCTCGAGCTGCTCGATGCCGGCCTGCGCGCGGCGATCAGACGTGAGGACGATTCGCCGCTGCTGTCGCGCCGGTTTGAGTCGACCATCGAGGGTCTCTACTTCATCGGCGTGTCGGCGGCGAACAGTTTCGGTCCGGTCATGCGTTTTGCACGGGGTGCCGAGTGGACGGCGGTACATCTCGCCCGTCATCTTGCGACCACCTCCTGAGCGCCGTCGCGGCGCGCGCTGCTACGGGCGCTTCTGGATGGTCACAATGGCCCGCCAGATCTGCCCGAGTGCCGCCCCGGAGGAAGGTCGACTCAATTCGACGGCAAACGACCGGTCCCCAGGCGCGTCAGGATTGGGTTTCAGGGGCACATAGAGCACCCGAACCGATTGGTTGTCGATGAAGCGCGCCGTCCCTGAAGTGACGCCCTCATAGTCCTCGCCGGGCCTCGCAGTGCCAACGACCGTCCGCCACCGGACCACGATGGGATCTCGAACCGCGCCAGCCCTGGTCACCACGAGCACTGCAGCGATGGCGCGATCGCTGACCGTGAGTGTTTCCCGTTCGAAAGTCACCTTCGACCAAGATCGGTGTGCCGGCCGAGCGCTCGCTCGGGCGGCAAATGAGTGTCCGACGGACGCCACCGCCATCGATGCGAACGCGCACCCGCGGCCGGGAATGGCGACTGAGGCGAGCCCGCAGTCGTCCGCCGACCCGAACGCCTGCGCGTGCGGGCCGCTGCGGAACCCCACGAGCGAATCGTCAATCCCTGCTGTCGCGTGAATCCTTGCGTCTGGCGTAGCACTCGCACCGAATGCGCTGCCGGGGCTAGCGGTGAAGGTCGATTTGCCATGGACCAGCGTCAAACAGGCGAGCGCCAGAACCGCAGCACCGGCCGGTCGGTACCCCGCTCCGGCGGCCCACTCTCTGCCATGTCGCATTCGCTCGAGCGCACCCCTGCGGGTCTCGCGCCAGATACCAACCGCGCGCAGTGAGCCGCGGGTGATACGAGCCCGCTTGCTCACCAGCACGCTACGTAGATCCCCGGCCCGCGCTATAGCTCGAGCAAGTCCGGGGCTTAGCCTTGCCGAGGCGCGCCGAGGAGTTGCCACGTGCGGCAGGGTGAGTCCTCCGAGGCGCACGTTCCAGCGCCCCGCACGACTCGCGAGGCTCGGTAATCGAGCGACAGATCGCCGTGCTATGCCTGCGGCGTGCGCGAGGCGCACTCGCCGCGAGTCCAACCAGTCACCAAGGCTGCCGGCGTGTTCGAGCATGCGCGGCTCGAACCAGTCCCGCGCATCTGCCACATACCCAACCAGGGCTTCTACCCCTGCACCTCGCGGCGGGGAATTTTCCTGTGCGAGTCCGCGCTCGAGACGCAGCAGCAGCTCGGCGGCACTGCCGGCGCGTTGGCCGGAGCGCCGATGCATGCCTTCCTTAAGCGCCAGCCAGACCGGGCGCCGCAGGCCCCGCGGACGCCCGCTGCGCAGGTGCAGCGCTCCGATCTCCGCCACGCTCCATCGTCCGAACGGATGTTGCCCGACGAGCAGCTCGTAGGCGATGCATGCAAAGCTGAACACGTCGTCAGTTGATGCCGGCGGCTCACCCGCGAGGGCCTGCGGGCTGCAGTACGCGGAACCCGGCGCACACGACAGCCTCGAACGCCGCCTCGCACCGAAGCCGATGACGCGTACTTCTCCGTTCCCCGTGATCCACACATTTGCGGGATTGAGGTCGCGGTGCACCATCCTGCGCCCATGGATGAGCGACAACACGGCGCTGCAGGCTCGCAAAATGCCCAGCGCTCGCGATACCGGCAAAGGGTTTGGAGCCGAGTTATAGATCAACCTTGCCAGTGACTCGCCGTCCAGAGGTTCCATCACCATGAACCAGGTCCCCGACGCCTCTTCGAGCGCGAAGACCCGCAGGACGTTCGGGTGCCTCAGTGCAGCACAAAAGCGGAATTCACGCCTGAGTCGCTCGCTGGCAGCCGCGTCACTGCGTAATTCCGGACGCAAGGCCTTTATCGCCACATTCGCGCAACCGCCCACCTTTGCGGCACCACGGCGATCGCGGCCCTGATACACGATGCAACTCGCGCCGACGGCCAGGACGGCATCGAGGATGTAGCGGTCGCGCAGCGCCAGCGCATCATCCGTGAAGCACTGGCTCAGATTGTCGCGCAAGAGCTGGGCGCCGGGAACGGAGCCGTGCGCCGCGGCTGCGTCCTCGGCGACCTCTGCGGGCGTCCCGGCCTCGTGCGCCGGGATCCCGGGCGGCTGCGTCATGCTGTCCTGCAGGTACATGCTGCAACCCTCGATTCGGCGCGTTGCCGCGTGCTGCGAGCGGATGCTGAACATCGGCCGCAAGGGTATCTGTGCGCTCACGCACACAGTCGCCGCGCCAAGGCGACCGCGGTTCGCCAGCGCATCCCGTGCCTTCCTATGTGCGCTGACGCACAGATGCGGACGCGGCACGGGTCAATGGTGGCGAAGTCTGTGATATTCGCTCGGGCGCTGTGTGCGGCCGAATACTGTTTGCGAGGTGGAGCGCAGATGAGCGGGCAGCAGCCGGAGACGACGAGTAGCTGCGACGCGCGTGGTGGGCGCGGCTTCGATGCTCAGCACAAGGGCGTCGTGCATATTCCGGTCATGTCCCAGGTAGCGCGACCCGATCGACGGATGTTTTTCGCTGAGGACTCTAAAGACCCGCGGGCAGAGAGGATCCGGGAGCTGCGGACCAGACTGGCCGTTCCGGTCGGTAGCGAGCAACGCAGCGCCATAGCGATTACGAGTCCGGGAGCCGGCGAAGGCCGCACACGACTGGCGGCCGAAGTCGCGATCTCGTTCGCACAGCTCGGGCGCAGCACTCTGCTGGTCGATGCGGACCTGCGCCGACCGCAGCTTCATCTGCTATTCGACGTGAGCAGCGGACCCGGTCTTTCCCAGGGGCTCGAGCGCGGTATCGTGCCGCACCAATACGCGGTCGGAGAAATTCCGGCGCTCCGTTTAGTGACCGCCGGCTCGAGCGTGCGCAACCCGACGGACCTGCTTTCGCAGGACAGTCTTAAATTAATGGTAGACGAGTGGCACAAGACATTTGAGTTGGTCGTGATCGACACCCCACCCATGACTCAATATGCCGACGCCCAGGCCGTCGCGGCGGTCACCGGCAGAGCGCTCACGGTCTCCAGGGCGAACCACACGCCCTTTGCGGGAATCGAACACATGCTGCGCCAACTGCTGGCCGCGGGCTCGGACATCGCGGGCACGGTAATCAGCCATTTCTGAGTCCACGCGCCGCCGCGATTCGCGCGTGCCTATGTGCGGTAGCGCCCCGACACGAGGTGGCGTCAGTGGTTACGTTACTCATCGGCGCTGATCGGGGCGCAATTGTGCGCGCCGTTCCGTCCGAGGGAAGCAATCACCATGAGACAGATATCCAATTCACTTCGCGTGCTCTCCGCGTGCGCCCTGACGCTAGGTCTGACGATGATCGCCCTCCCCGGGGACGCGGTGGCGCAGATGTCGGTGACGATAACGCTCGCGCCGCCCGCATTGCCGGTGTACGAACAGCCGGTGCTCGTGCAAGAGGGTGCGATCTGGGCCCCGGGCTACTGGGACTACGATCAGGAGAACGGCTACTTCTGGGTGCCCGGCACGTGGGTACAGCCACCTGAAGCCGGCCTGCTGTGGACGCCTGGGTATTGGGGCTGGGGTGACGGCGGGTATGCCTGGAACGAGGGCTACTGGGGCCCAACGGTCGGGTTCTATGGCGGCATTGACTACGGCTTCGGCTATTCCGGCCGGGGTTACAGCGGTGGGCATTGGCAGGGCCAGCAATTCTATTACAACACCGCGGTGAGCCAGGTGAACGTCACCAACATTCACAACACCTACACGCAGACGGTGGTCAACAACACCACGGTCAACCGGGTCAGCTTCAACGGCGGCACCGGCGGCGTTGCGGTGCGCCCCAGCGCGGAAGAGCAGGCTGCGGCGCGCGCCCCGCACCAGGCGGCAACGGCGGTACAAGTGCAGCATCGCCAGGCGGCGATGGCTGATCACACCCTCGTGGCATCGGTCAACCACGGTAAGCCGCCGATAGCGGCCACGCCCAGGCCGGCTGAGCTCAATGGTGCGGGTGTCGTCAGGGCGAGTGCGGCCGGATCACCGCGGGAAGCCTCAAAGGCGGTTGCGACCTCGAAGGCCCCGCAGCCGGTTGCCGCCGCCACGCCGACCGAGAGGCGCCCCTCCCCTGTGCATGCGGCGGAGCTGCCCCCGGTAGCCCATCAAGCGGTCCCAAGTACGGGAAATGTCGAACGCGATAAAGCCAATCAGCAGCAGCAGGATGCCTTGCATGACAGCCAGGAGAAACAACGGCAAGAGCTGCAGCAGAAGCAGGCCGCTGATCATGAGCAGGCTGCAAAGCAGCCCGCCGCAAACGCCAATATGAAGGCGCTCGAGCAGCAGCATCAGGCGCAGACGCAGGCACTGGCACAACGCCACGCCACCGAACAGAAAACCCTGCGGGAGACCCAACAGAAGAAGCCTGAGGAAAAAGGCCAGGGCGCGCCGCACAGCTAGTCTGCATGCAAGCCGTCGTCCCCACTCGCGAGGTGTGTCTATGAATCTCCATCTGACCGTCGGACCCCTGGTGGCACTGATCGCTGGCATCCTGATCCTGGTGATGCCGAAACTGCTGAACTACATCGTCGCGATCTATCTGATCATTACCGGTCTGTTGGGACTGTTCGGCAGCGGCGGCCTGCATCTGTAATAGTCCGAGGCCGTGCCGACACCCCGCTAACCCGTCATAGGACCTGCACATGAAGACGCTCTCCCTGGACTGGCTCCTCGTTGCCGGTGTCGTGGTCATCGCATTGCTTGCGCTGGCGGCGTGGTTCCTCTTCCAGAAAAGAAAACAGTCCGCGCGGCTGCAACAACGGTTCGGGGCGGAGTACGACCGAACGGTTGGTGAGCTAGGAGGACGAACCAAGGCCGAATCGGAGCTCAAGGCTCGCGAGAAGCGCCTCGAGCACCTCACCATCGCACCGTTGGCGCCCGCTGACGCCGCCAGGTTCAGTCAGGCCTGGAGCGCCTTGCAGGGCCGTTTCGTCGACAATCCCAAGGGGGTCGTCGTGCAGGCGGACCAGCTGATTCGTGAGGTGATGCTCAAGCGCGGTTACCCCATGGGCGATTTCGACCGCCGTGCGGCCGACATCTCGGTCGACCACCCCAACGTCGTAGAAAACTACCGCGCCGCGCAGACGATCGCGACCCGCGATGAGCTGGGCCAGGCCGACACCGAGGAGCTACGCCAGGCGGTGGTGCACTACCGGGTACTCTTCGATGAAATGCTCGAGGTCCGGGCCGCGACGCAGGAGCCGAGCGTAGCCAAGGCCGAGTCGCTGCACGCATGACGACGCGCTCGAGGGGAGCCGTGCGCTAGCGCACCGACCGCGTAGTCCTGGCAGCGTAATGTCTGAGACCTGGATCTAGACTCGTCCTCGCTCTCCCGCGACTGTTCGACCGGATTCAGCAGGGTTCGCCGGCGCGGTCATCTGCGCTGGCGACCCTCTTTTTTTCCTCGCCGAGCGGGGAGCAACTGGCAGCGATGTGCCCCAGTTGCCGAGCGGCGGGGTCGTCGAATCTCAAGGTGTGCGAGCCGCCCGGCTCACGATCCCGCTGGCAGGCCCTTCAGCAGATCTGCCAGCTCGTCCGCATGCTGCTCCTCTACGGCGAGTATTTCCTTCAGCATGTGGCTGGTCGTGGGATCCAGGTCGCCAAGAAATCCGATCAGTTCGCGATAGCTGTCAATGGCGATACGCTCCGCTACCAGATCTTCCCTGATCATCTCGACCAGCGAGCCGCCCGCCACGTATTCCGCGTGGCTGCGGCCCGTCAGACCGTCTGGCGCGAAATCCGGCTGGCCCCCCAACTGTACGATGCGCTCGGCAATCCGGTCCGCATGTGCCAGCTCTTCATTGGAATGGGTCAGGAATTCATCCGCAGTACTCTTCGCGTCAATGCCGCGAGCCATGAAGTGATGACGCCGGTAACGCAGGACACATACGATCTCAGTCGCCAGCGCATCGTTGAGCAGCCTCAGAACCGCGGTGCGGTCAGCCGAATAACCAGCCGTCACCGCACCGTCCTCGATGTGCTTTCTTGCCCTGGCGCGCAAGGTGCTGACGTCAGTCAGGTCAGTTTGCATTGTCACGAGACTGTCTCCCAGGCTTGCGCCTACCGCCGGTTCATTGCCGCTTCAACATCGCGATAGGCCGCCGTCACGCGATCGAAGTCTGTGAGCACCTGCCGATTCTGCTGGGCATATCCCTCATCAGCGAGCTGACCCTGTAACTGCTGGTAGTCGTCCGCGACCTGGTGATAATCGGCCGCGACATGATCACGCGAGTCGCCCCTGTCCAGGGCGTGCTGAAAGTTGTGCGCTGCCTGCGCCAGCTCCTCCGCGTCGCGGCTGACGCGACCGCGCCGGCCGTCATCGCCCTGATACTGGATTTGCGACGAGAAGTGACTGCTCGCGTCGTCCAGACGTGAGGCGGATGTCCGCAGCGACTCCGCCCGGTTAGTCGCGCATGCAATCAACATGCAGGCCGCGGCGCAACAGCTCAGCGGCACAAAGCCTTTGCGTAGGTAGGTACTCATCAGTGGTCTCCTAAACCTTCTTTGTCGGGGCTGCGCTGCCGGTTTTACCGACTAAACGCGCGCTAAACGCGCGCGCTCCGTCGCCCGCATCGTGAGTCAGGCAATGTCACAGACACGCCGCCCGTGAACTGGAAAGCGCTTCACGCCCTCCGCAGAACGAAGATGATGAGAGCGACAATGAGGATCGTTCCAAGTATTCCGCCGCCGATGTACATGTAGATCTCCTTGAGAAAGTGCTCCGATAGTCAAGCATGCGCAACGTCAGCCGTCAGCGTGTTACCGCACACACCGGACCCGTGCTGACGCGCCCGCACCCACGAGGCAGCTCGATTCGGCTGCCGGGAATTCACGCTGAGCCGAGGTTCTCGGAGGCAAAATCCCAGTTAATAAGCTCACCGATGACACGTTTCACGTAGTCCGCACGCCGGTTCTCGAAGTCGAGATAGTAGGCGTGCTCCCAAACGTCAATCGCCAGGAGCGGCTTCATGTGAGTGGTCAGAGGGGTTTCGGCGTTACCCGTCTTTACGACTCGCAACTTCGCGCCATCGAGCACCAGCCACGCCCAACCCGACCCGAACAGCATCGTCGCCGCCGAGCCCAGTTCCTGCTTCAGCTCTTCGAGGCGGCCAAACGCCGAGTCAACACACGCTTCCAGGGCGAGCGGCGGGGCGCGGTTGCCCGCGGGCCTCAGACTGCGCCAGTAGAAGGCGTGGTTCCAGGCCTGTGCGGCGTTGTCGAAGATCCGGGCGTGCTCGGGTTTACGTGCCGTGGAAAGAATGAGCTCCTCGAGCGACATGGCGGCGAACGGCGTACCGGCCACGAGCTGATTCAGGGTGTCTACATATCCCTTGTTGTGCTTACCGTAGTGAAGTCGAACCGTCCGCGCGGAAATCGCGGGCTCGAGCGCGTTCTCCGCGTAAGGCAGCGGTGGCAGGGTGAAAGCGGTCGCGGCGGCTCGAATCATCTTTGGGCCCGCACAGGTCGTGCCCGCTGCCTGGATTTGCGCGTTCATACATCCCTCGATGCGGTGAAGGTCGGATTGTTCGAGACAAGCTGACCCAGCGCCTCCGCGCGGCGTGCGGTGACAGCCCAGGTTGACGCTAGCTGCGTCGCGGGCCGTCGTCGGTGCGGCGGCGCACGCACAATGCCGCGGCGCTAAATCAAGGATCCCTCCTCGGTAAAACTCCTTTAGAGGCAGTGGTCTACCGAACAGATGTGGGCTGGGCGGCCTGTCATGCTGTGGCATTGTGAATGGCTTCTCCAGCACCACTAGATCCCAAAGCAAGCTCGCCGTCCTGGCGGGGATGTGCGTCGTGCTCGCCGCGACGGCCGCCACCGCGGGGCCGCCGGCCGCGCTGTCCATGGCGATTGGGCCGGAACGGATTTCCGCGCCACGGTTGTTGGATCTTTCCGCCCCGCGAGCGGGGCCGAAGAGCGAACAGGAACGGCCGCTGCGGCTCGATCAATCGCGGGGAACTTCGCCGACGGCTAATGCCGAGAGGCGTCAGTTCGCCAAGACGGAGCTGGGCGCGGAGTCGCGTCCGCAGCCAACGTTTGTAATTCACTGGCAGAACAAACCCGATCTGCTGCGCGTCGCACGTAACCTTCGGCGTAACGGCCTGCCGGTCGTTTCTCTGTGGCGCTCCGGCCGCAGCCTGGCGGCGATTGGTCTCAGCCCCCGTGGCGTACCCGGAATCTACTTCACACAAAAGGCGCAGGATTAAGCCCGGCAACAGGAGTGCTCGCCAGCGCGCGCCAAGCCTGCAGAGCGGTCCGGTCCGGACTGCGCCTTGGTGCCCCACCGAACAGACGCTCGTTCGGCCGACCGTCACCCTCTCATTGGAAGGAGGGTTCGTGTCACAGCCATCGTCGCTGCCCGTCGCGAGTAATCGTCTGCTCGCCTCCCTGCCACGCAGGGATCTCCAGCATCTGCTGGCACGTTGCAAGCAGGTCGAGCTTCGATTTGGCGACGTGCTGTGCAAGCACGGTGAGCGCGTTCGCCACGTCTTCTTCCCCACCGACAGCTTTATCTCACTGATTGCTCCGATCGACGGCCATGCCAACCTTGAAGTCGGCCTGGTAGGTGACGAAGGCATGTTCGGAGTCTCGCTCATGCTGGGCGTCGACGCGGCGCCGCTGCAAGCTCTGGTGCAGGGCGCGGGCGCTGCCTGGCGCATGGAAGCGTCGACATTCTCCCGTGAGCTGAAACATAGTCCGGCGCTGCAACGGGGCTTGAACCGTTACCTCTATGTGACGCTGAGCCAGTTGGCGCAGACCGCCGCTTGCACCCGTTTTCATCTCGTGGAGGCCCGGCTTGCCCGATGGCTCCTCATGACGCGCGATCGGGCACACGCCGATGAGTTTCAAATAACCCATGAATTCCTGGCCTATATGCTCGGCGTACGCCGCGCGGGCGTTACGCGAGCCGCGAGCGCTTTGCGCAAGCGTAAGCTGATCCGCTACAGGCGCGGCAACCTGACGATTCTCGACGGAGGGGGCCTCGAAGCCGCGGCGTGCGGGTGCTACGCGGCGTTCAAGGATACGTACGCCAGGATCTTGGGCTCAGCCGCGCCGCCTGCTCGCTCCCCGCTCGCCGCGACACTGCCCGCGTAGCCTCTCGCGATAGGGTCACCCGAATCACCCGGTTAAGTATCTTTTGTGCGGTACCGCGCATAGCGGCGACAATGGATCTATACTCGTTCCAAACCGCCCATGCGTTGGGCGAGCGGGTTTTTGATGCCCCCACCGAACCAGGATCCGCGGCAAAATCACCTGCTGGCTGCACTGTCACCCGCCGAGCGGGAGCGGATGTTTCCGCACCTGCAACTCGTCCCGATGCCGCTCGGCAAGGTCTTGTACGAGTCGGGCGACCTCCTGCACTACGTTTATTTTCCGACCGACTCGATCGTATCCCTGCTGTATGTGCTGGCCGATGGCGCATCGGCTGAAATCTCGGTGGTCGGCAACGAAGGCATCATCGGTATCGCCCTATTCATGGGTGGTGAGACCACGCCGAGCCGGGCAATCGTGCAGAGCGCCGGCCACGCCTACCGCCTGGTCGGGCAGGTGCTCAAGGACGAGTTTCACCGCAATGGCCCGATGCAGCTGCTGCTTCTGCGCTACACCCAGGCCCTGATCACGCAGATGGCGCAGACCGCGGTGTGCAATCGCCATCACTCGGTCGATCAACAGCTGTGCCGCTGGCTGCTGTTGTCTCTCGATCGGCTGCCGTCCAACCAATTAACCATGACCCAGGAGCTCATCGCCAACATGCTGGGTGTGCGTCGGGAGGGCGTGACCGAGGCCGCCGGCAAGCTACACAAGCTCGGTGTGATCAATTACGCCAGGGGACAGATCACGGTGCTCGACCGGCCACAGCTGGAACAGCTGTGTTGCGAGTGCTATGCCGTGGTCAAGACCGAGAGCGATCGCCTGCTGCCGTATGGTCCGGAGAAACCCGTCGCCTCCAGAACGGCCCCGGCCGCTTCGCTGCCGCGCGGATAGCGGTAGAGATATCGCAACCTCGCGGGCGTCGGACCGGTAGACGCAAGCCTGCACTCAAGGCCCGCTATGCGGCGGCACACTGGCGTCGCGGCCCGCCGCTCTCGCCAGCGCGCCCTGGTCACGGGACCGGTCGATAGCGCCGACGGGCGTCTGCGACGGCGACGATACGCTTGTCGCAGGAGATGCCACCACGCCAAGCCGCGTCGCTTCCCGCAGCGGGCCGCCGGCCATTGCGCGCGCCAGAAAAATAGCCATCAGCACCACACCGAGCACCAGGCAGATGGCGAGCGCGCCGCGATTGATGGTG